>OBAB01001189.1_pt1 | contig 11657 bp, 10 predicted proteins | sample 1516501 | NCBI WGS metagenome assembly OBAB01 (sample SAMEA2579906, study PRJEB22360) | human gut metagenome
GCGGTCTTCAAAACCGTTGTGGGGGGTTAAGAGCCCTCTGGGTGGGTTCGATTCCCACCTCCTCCGTTTAAACCATATCTGTAGTGGAGGTAATATATGATGGAAGATAGAAGAGAGTTACTCCGAAAGATTCCGAAAATTGACGAGGTGCTGCAGGATGAGCGGCTCTTTTTTTTTACGGAAAGTACGCCCAGAGCAGTGATTGTGGACTCGGTCAGGGAAGTCATTGATGAGCTGAGAAAGGACATCCTGGAAGGCAGGCGGAGTCAGGTGGGGACCAAGGAAACGCTGATGACGGAAATTGTGGCCCGCATTACAGGCAAGAAGAAAAAGAGCCTGCGGCGGGTTATCAATGCAACCGGGGTGGTGCTGCACACCAACCTGGGAAGGGCAAATCTGTCGGACAAGGCCTGCGAGAGCATCATGGACGTGGCCAGAAATTATACCAATCTGGAATACGATGTGAAGCGCGGATCCAGAGGGTCACGCCATGACCATGTGGAAAAAATCCTCACCAAGATTACGGGAGCGGAAGCCGCCATGGTGGTCAATAACAACGCGGCGGCCACCATGCTCTGCCTCTCCGCCCTGGCAAAGGACAAGGAAGTTATTGTCTCCAGGGGGGAGCTGGTGGAAATCGGAGGTTCCTTCCGGGTGCCGGAAATCATGGAACAGAGCGGTGCCAGGCTGATGGATGTGGGAACAACAAACAAGACAAAGCCCTCGGATTATCTGAATGCCTACCATGAAGGTGAGACCGGCGCACTGATGAAGGTCCATACCAGCAACTACAGGATACTGGGCTTCACCCAGGAGGTGGAACTTCCTGAGATGGTGGAGCTGGGTAAGAAATTAAATCTTCCGGTTATCTACGATATGGGAAGCGGTCTCATGGCTGACCTGACAGACTGCGGGGTGGACGAGCCCACGGTTCTGGACGCCTTAAAGACCGGCATAGACGTGATTCTGTTCAGCGGGGACAAGCTGTTAGGCGGGCCTCAGGGCGGTATCATCGCAGGAAAGAAAGAGTACATTGATAAAATGAAGGCCCATCCCCTGGCAAGGGCGTTCCGGGTGGACAAGATGACGCTGGCGGCCATGGAGGCCACCTTCTTTGAGTATTCGGATATCCGCCAGGCCCGAAAGACCATACCGGTGCTGAACATGATAACCACACCGGCCGCAGAGCTTAAGGACAAGGCGGAGAGGCTGGCCGGGGAGATCCGCAGAACAACCCATCACTTCACCGTGGAGGTGGAGGCGTGCAAGGATCAGGTAGGCGGCGGTTCCGCCCCCACGGTGCTGTTGGACGGATATGCGGTGGCCGTTCAGGGCAGGACATTGGCGCCGGAGAAGATTGAGCGCCTTCTCCGCAAAGAGGAAATTCCAATTATTATAAGGATTACCCACAACCAGGTTTATCTGGATGTGAGGACCATCAGGGAAGATGAGTTTGAATATATTGTAGCAGCGTTTACCGCAATGGACAGCAGACAGGTTGAGGGGTGATGATATGCAAAATGTAATAGTGGGAACAGCCGGTCATGTGGACCACGGCAAGACATGTCTCATAAAGGCTCTTACAGGGACGGATACGGACAGGCTGAAGGAAGAGCAGAAAAGGGGAATAACCATTGAGCTGGGATTTGCCAACCTGCCCAATGACGCCGGAATCCATATTGGAATCATAGATGTACCGGGCCATGAGAAGTTTGTGAAGAACATGCTGGCAGGTATTGGCGGCATCGACCTGGTGCTTTTGGTGGTTGCCCTGGATGAGGGCGTTATGCCTCAGACGGTTGAGCATTTTGAGATTCTTAAGATGCTTCATATCAAGCAGGGTATTGTGGTGTTTACCAAGGCCGACCTGGTGGATGAGGACTGGGCTGAGCTTGTTAATGATGATGTGGACAATCTGGTTAAAGGTACCTTCATGGAAAAGGCCGACCGCATCCAGGTATCTGCCTATACCGGAAAAAATATTGATGTGCTGAAACAGATGATAGTGGATAAGGTAAGGGCGGCAGGCGCCAGACGCCAGGAGAAGGAGCTGTTCCGTCTGCCTATAGACCGTGTATTTACAATGGAAGGATTCGGCACGGTTGTCACAGGAACCCTTTTGGAGGGCTGCTGCCAGGTAGGCCAGGAGGTGGAGCTCTATCCCACTGAGAAAACCGTGAAAATAAGGGAGATACAGACCCACGGCCACAAGGTGGACATGGCCTATGCCGGCCAGAGAACAGCCCTCAACCTGGTTAATATCAAGAAGGACGAGATTAACAGGGGAGATGTTCTGGCTGCCCAGGATTCCCTTTTGAAAAGCCAGTTCATAGACGCCAAGGTGCAGTTATTTTCCTCCACGGACAGGGAACTGAGAAACGGAGACAGGGTCCACATCAATTATGGTTCAGCCCAGGCCATATGCAAGGCAGTTCTCCTTGATAAGGATGTGCTGTCTGCCGGTGAGGAGGCTTACGTGCAGTTCCGGTTTGACGAGCCTGTGGCTGTGAGGAGGAATGACCGGTTTATTATCCGTTTTTATTCTCCCACCATTACCTTTGGCGGAGGCATCGTGCTGGAGGCTGAGGCGTTAAAGCATAAGAGGAATCATGAGGAAGTCATTGACAGCCTTCATATAAAGGAGCTGGGCACTGATTTAGAGGTCCTGGAGCTGGAGCTTAAGGAGGAGAGCCGGTACTTCCCGGTTCCTAAGATACTGGCCGCCAAGCTCAACTGGACCAATCAGGAAACAGAGGAACAGCTGGAGGTCCTGGTCAAGGGGAAGAAGGCTGTCCGCCTCAGCGACGGAAGCTTTATCCACAAGGATTACTGGAATGAAATCACGCAGTACGGCACCGAACTCCTGAATCAGTTCCACAAGGAGAATCCTATTTCCGACGGCATGGAGAAGGAAGAATTTAAGAGCCGTATATTGGATAATTTCAAAATCCGGGAGTCCAAGAAAGCAGATGTCCTCCTGAATGAGATGATTAAGCGCAGCATTACGGTCACCATGGCAAGCGCCATAGCGGCAGCCGGATTTAATGCTGAATATTCCCATGAGCTTAAGGGGATGTTAAAAGACATAGAGGACACATATCTGAAGGCAGGATATGAGATACCGGCCACGGACGATGTGATCGGTAAGTTCAAGGACAAGAAGATGGCCAAACAGATTGTAAATGATCTTGTGAAAAAGGGAACATTGATAAAGATAAATCCAGGCGCCTTGATTCACAAGGACAACTGGGACAAGGCCATGGGACTTCTTAAGGGATACTTTGATTCCCACCCGAACATTTCCCTGGGAGATTACAGGGATCTGCTGGGAACGTCCAGGAAGTATGCTGTTTTATTCCTGGAGTACTGCGACCAGCAGAAGATAACAAAGAAACAGGACGATGTACGTATCCTTGTCCAGAAGTCAAGGTAGGCGGCTATGGAATTCAGACAATTAGAAGCATTTGTAAATGCGGTAAAGTACAAAAGTTTTTCAAAGGCAGCAGATGCCACCTTTCTGACCCAGCCCACAATCAGCGCCCACATCAATAATCTGGAGAATGAGATGGGGACAACCCTTGTGAACCGCACAGGAAGGGAGATAACCCTGACAAAGCAGGGGGAGCTGTTTTACCCCTATGCCATTGATATGCTTCATACCCGGTCCCAGGCTCTGGCTACGGTACAGGCCCAGTGCGAGGCGATGGACGGTGTTTTGGATTTATATGCATCCAGCATTCCGGGGCAGTACTATCTGCCCCGGCTCATAGGGGAGTTTCATGCCAAATGCCCCAAAATCCGTTTTTATGTGGATCAGTCGGACAGTAAGACTGTGATTGAAAATGTCATGAGCCAGAAGGGCGAGATTGGACTCACAGGCTATAAGATGCATAACAGTCTGGTGTATGAGCCTGTGTTTATGGATGAGCTGGTGCTCATTGTGCCTGATACGGAGAGGTATGCCCGGTGGAAGATGGGGAGCACGGTGAGCTTCCGTGATTTTGAACATGAGACCTTTATCCTCCGGGAGGAAGGCTCAGGTACAAAGCAGGAGATGGAAAAGGCGGAAATCCACGGTGTCCCGGTCTTTAAAAATGTGGACGTGATTGCCCGCATGAACAGCACCGAGACCATCAAACAGGCTGTGGCCGGAGGCCTGGGAATTTCCATCCTGTCCAGGATGGCTGCCGGGGAAAAGGAAGAAACCCACCGGATAAAGTATCTGAAGATAGACGGCCTGGACAAGAAACGGACCTTTTACATGGTATACAGCAAGAATATACGCCTCTCCCCGATAGCGGAAGCCTTCCGGGATCTTGTGATTGATTACAGGGACAGAAACTGGCAGCAGGATATCGGGCGGTTTATGTAAGGGTTTATGTAAGGGTACATGCAAGGTTTTCTGTAAGGATTTATGCAGGCTTATCCTGCATGGAATTTTGTATAGAAAATGTCTATAGTAAAAAAACATGCTATGTTTTTTTGAATTGGATTTGCCCCTTTCACTTTGGTAAGATGAAGGTAGTTTTACCAAAAGAAAAGGGGATATGATTATGAATCTGACAAGCTCTAAAAAGACGCTGCTCTTATCCGGAGTGGCACTGGGAATACTGGCATGTATTCTCGCTTACTTTGGCAATCCAAAGAACATGGCAATCTGCGTGGCCTGCTTTATCAGGGATTCCGCCGGTGCCATGAAGCTTCACACCGCGGCGGTGGTGCAGTATTTCAGGCCGGAAATCGTGGGTTTTGTCTGCGGTTCCTTCCTGATTGCCCTGGCTACCAGGGAATACCGTTCCACGGCAGGGTCGTCTCCCATGCTGCGCTTTATCCTGGGTGTTATCATGATGATTGGCTCCCTGGCATTTCTGGGATGTCCGCTGCGCATGGTAATCCGTATGGCAGCCGGTGATTTAAACGCATATGTGGGATTTCTCGGATTTGCAGCCGGTGTATTTACCGGAACTATCGCTTTAAAGCATGGATTTTCACTGGGACGGGCTCACGAAACCGGAAAGATAAACGGGGCAGTGCTTCCGGTTGTCCTGGTGGTGCTGTTTGTACTGAGCCTGACCACCACATTGTTTGCATTCAGTGAAAAGGGTCCGGGCAGCATGCATGCCCCTGCGCTTCTTGCCCTGGCTGTGGCCCTGCTGTTTGGCGCCATAGCGCAGAAATGCAGGACCTGTTTCGCAGGCAGTATCCGTGACGTCATTTTAATGAGGAATTTTGATTTGATTACTGTGATCGGCGGACTGTTTGCAGTCATGCTGGTGTTTAATCTGGCTACAGGCGGATTCAAGCTTTCCTTTGCAGGACAGCCGGTTGCACATTCACAATATATCTGGAATATTCTGGGACTTTATGCCGTTGGTTTCGCGGCTGTCCTGGCAGGCGGATGCCCGCTTCGCCAGCTGGTTTTAGCCGGTCAGGGTTCCTCTGATTCCGCCGTGACATTCCTTGGACTTTTAGTGGGAGCTGCTTTCTGCCACAACTTCGGGCTGGCAGCATCGGCAAAGGAAAGCTGGGCCGCCGCCGCCACCTCCCGCGGATACGCCAGCAGCTCCGGGCGGTCTGGCCATGGCCGGTAAAGCCGCGGTCATTGGATGCATTGTTATTCTGTTTATTATCGGATTTATGCCAAAGCAGCAGGAAGGGAAATAGGAGGTAAGAGATATGTATGAAGTAGATGCAAGAGGTTTATCCTGTCCTGAGCCTGTGATGCTGACGGCAGCAGCCCTTAAGAAGCACAAGGGAGAGCCGGTGAAGGTGCTGGTCAGTGAACCTCATACCAGGATGAATGTTGAGAAATATGCAAAGAGCCAGGGTAAGACGGCCACAGTAACCAAAAAGGGGTCTGAATTTGAGATTGTGATTGAATAATACAGATGTCCCGGATTCACAGCGTGTCTGAACCAGGGCTTCTGAAACCGGATGCTGCAGTGGAAGGAAATCAGGCTGTTTGACCGCCTGGTGACAGTCTGCTGCAGCATATTTTAGATACGAAAGGATTTATGGGATGAGAAAAAAAGAACCAAAATTAATCATTACATTTCATACCACGGCAGAAGCCATTGCCATGGAGAAGCTTTGTAAGGAAAACCAAAAGACAGGAAGGATGATACCGGTTCCCAGGGAAATATCCGCGGGCTGCGGCCTTGCCTGGTGCTGCGAACCTGACATGGAACAGGAGATGTCTGAGTTCATGAAGGAAAAGGGCATGGAACATGAAGAAATGGTCCGGCTCATGTACTGATTTTTAGGTGTATGCCAACAGGTGCCCTGTCTTATGTATGAATGTTGGGCGGACACCGGATTGTGATTGAAATTTCCCGATTGATTAGATGGGAAAGGGAGGCGCTATTATGATTTATTTTGACAATGCAGCTACTACCATGAGGAAGCCGGACTGTGTCATTGATGCAGTGGCGGACGCCATGAGGAATTTCGGCAATTCCGGCAGAGGGGCCCATGAGGCTTCCCTGGATGCGTCCAGGATGATTTATGAAACCAGGGAGAGAATTTCGGAGTTGTTTAACCTGGGCAATCCGCTGCAGGTTGCATTTACCAGTAATTCCACTGAAAGCCTGAACACGGCCATCCAGGGTCTGTTTTCAAAAGGGGACCATGTGATTACCACGGTACTGGAGCACAATTCCGTGCTTCGGCCTCTTTATCTGATGGAAAACCGGGGCGTCAGCCTGACGATTCTGCCCTGCGATGAAAAGGGAGTTCTGTGTTATGACCAGCTGGAGGAAAGCATACGGCCTGAGACAAAGGCAGTTGTGTGTACCCATGCCTCCAACCTGACCGGCAACCGGATGGATTTGGAGCGTGTTGGCGAACTCTGCCACAGACACGGAATCCGGCTGGTGGCAGACGCCTCCCAGACAGCGGGAGTCCTTCCCATTGACATGAAGAGGATGCATATAGACGTGCTGTGTTTTACCGGCCATAAGGGGCTTCTGGGCCCCCAGGGAACAGGCGGAATCTGCGTGGGAGACGGTATACGCATAAGACCCCTTAAGGCAGGGGGAAGCGGTGTTCATACCTATCTGAAGGAACATCCCGGGGACATGCCCACGGCCCTGGAGGCGGGGACGCTGAACGGCCATGGAATAGCAGGCCTCCATGCCGCCCTTGGCTTTATAAAGGAGACTGGGGTGGAAACTATTCACCGCAGAGAGGCAGAACTGATGCGCCGGTTTTATGACGGTGTGGTACAGATACCGGGAGTCCGGGTGTACGGTGATTTCACCTCTGATGAAAGGGCTGCCATTGTGGCCCTGAATATCGGGGATTACGATTCCTCAGAGGTCAGCGATGAACTGGCTGTCACATATGGAATCTCCACCCGCCCCGGCGCTCACTGCGCGCCTCTGATGCATGAATCCTTTAAGACCGTGGAACAGGGCATGGTGCGGTTCAGCTTTTCTTACTTTAACACGGAGGAAGAGATCGATGCCGGGATTCAGGCAGTGAGGGAATTGGCGGCAGAGGAGTAGTCCGGACATATGATATAAAAATGGTGCAGAATCGGTGTTATAAGCCAGCTTAACATCTGATTCCGCACCATTTTTTGGATCTCGGTTTTGGTCCTCTAAAGGCCGGGCAAACTGCGGCAATTAAAAAATATATTTATTTTCCTTGACTTTTAATGATGCTGTGACTATAATAATAATAAGAACTATTATTATTTATAAGAGGTATATGATCAGCCTGATTCGATGCAGCAATTTACCGGATGTATCCAATTAGGGGAGCATAGAACGCCCCTATAAACACAAAAGAGAAGGAGGTTTTACATGAGAAGTATCACAACGTTGGATTTACAGTACGCACACAGGTTTTATGGTTTTAAAGGTGAAGCACAGTATCTGCACGGACACACAGGCATATTAACATTAGAGGTGGAGGACACGGTGAATGCAGGCGTCAATATGGTATTCCCCTGCAACGAGATCCAGAAAACAGCGTGGGAGGTTTTAAAGAACTTTGACCATGCCACGATTTTACGGGAGGATGATCCGCTGCTTCCCGCCCTCCTTGGGGTATATGAAGCTCAGGGTATCAAGGACGGTGCTCCCAACAATATTATGAAAGGTCCTGCTTTCAAAACAGATCTTGCAACAGCGTATCCGGAATGCCGTCTGGTTGTAACAAAAGAAACCATGACAGTGGAGGGCATGATTAAAATTGTCTATGATCTGTTAAAAGACAAATTAAACATCGTTAAAATAACCTTCACAAGCGGTGTAAACGCTGCGTCTGAGGAATTTAAGCCCCAGAGGACAATGGAGCGCTGCCCGTTATGCGGCATTGCTTTAGATGAAAATGGTGTCTGCCCGAAATGCGGTTACAGGAAATAGAACTGGTACGGAAAACGGGAAGCAGGAATGATTTAAGCTGATAGTTGGAATTAAGAGATTGCTGCGGCAGGTATACTGCCGCGGCAATTTTTTATATCCGCAGAAAATACGTTTGGTTGGATAATATGCATATATAAATATTAAAAATAGCATAAAATATATGCAATAGTTCAGAATAACAAAAGAAATGTAAGAATAACAAATGGAAAAACGCACAGTAAAGTCATATAATATGACTATCGGAGGTAAAAACTCCCAATGAATACGTGAACTGAAAATATGATATAAAAGGAGAGGTGTATTATGAAGAAACGGTTTTTAACAGCTTCACTGGCAACAATGATGGTTTTAAGCCTGGCAGCATGCGGCGGTGGGAAGGCGGCCGACACAACAACAGCACCGGCAGCAACAGAGGCACCGGCAGATACCAAGGCGGAGGACAAAGCAGAGGAAACTAAGGCAGAGGAGACAAAGGCAGAAGCGGAAGCAGCAGGTGAGAAGGCTCCTGAGGATTATAAGGGAACCGTGGTTGTATATTCGCCCCATGACGCGGATCCTCTGAATGCAGGTGTTAACCTGTTTATGGAGAAGTATCCTAATGTTAAGGTAGAGGTAGTGGCGGCAGGTACCGGCGAGCTGTGCAACCGTATTGCAGCTGAGACAGCCAATCCCATCGCAGATGTACTGTGGGGCGGAGGCGCTGACTCCCTGGCAGCTTTCAAGGAATATTTTGAGCCATATGTATGTGCTAACGACGAATTCATAGGCGCTGCTTACAAGGATCCGGACGGACTGTGGATTGGCGAGAGCCCGCTGCCAATGGTTATCTTCTATAACAAGGACCTGATTGAGAAGGACGGCCTGACCATTCCTGAGACATGGGAAGACCTGACAAAGCCTGAGTGGAAGGGAAAGATTGCGTACTGTCTGCCATCCAAATCCGGTTCCGCTTACACACAGCTGTGCACCATGATTCTGGGCCATGGCGGCAAGGAAGACGGATGGGAATTCATCAAGAAATTATATGACAACCTGGATGGAAAGATTGTTGACTCTTCAGGCAAGTGCCATAAGATGGTGGCTGACGGTGAGTTCTATGTGGGACTGACCCTGGAGAAGGCTGCTGTGCAGTACAAGGATGACCCGTCGGTAGGATTTGTATATCCTAAGGATGGAACCAGCGCTGTGCCGGATGGGGTGGCCCTGGTTAAGGGATGCCCGAATGAGGAGAACGCCAAGCTGTTTATTGATTTCGTTACATCCAAAGAGTGCCAGACCGAGCAAAGCGGAAACTGGGGACGCCGTCCTGTAAGAAGCGACATGGAAGTTGGCGAAGGCATGGCTAAACTGGAAGATATTCCGCTGGTTGATTATGACTTTGACTGGGCAGCCAATGAGAAGGAAGCCATCATTGAGCATTTCAATGATATCATGGTAGATTAAACCTGTGGGAGTATTGCTTATAGATAAGCAGTAGAGATATAGAATCAGAGCAACACGGTGAAAAGGCTGTCCGGGCCCGGAAGGGCGGGACAGTCTTTCACGTAAAGGATAGGATTGAATCAGGATTGGAAGATGGGCCGGGAGAAGGCAGCGTCAGCATATAAGGAGGAAACTGGTATGAGCCATGGAGTTATCATAAAGGACGCCGTTAAGAGGTACGGTGATTTTACAGCGTTAAAGGGAGTGAATCTGGAGATAAAACAGGGCGAATTTTTTACACTGTTAGGGCCCTCCGGATGCGGCAAGACCACGCTGCTTAGAATGATAGCGGGTTTTAACAGCGTGGACGGCGGAGAAATCTGCTTTGACGACAAGGTTATCAATAACCTGGAGGCCCACAAAAGGGATATCGGCATGGTGTTCCAGAACTATGCCATTTTCCCCCATCTGACTGTGGCAGAGAATGTGGCCTATGGTTTAAAGGCAAAAAAGTATCCCAAGGACCAGATTCCCGGCAAGGTGGAGGAGGCTCTTGACCTGGTTCAGATTAAGAATCTGAAAGACAGAAAGCCCAACGAGCTGTCCGGCGGGCAGCAGCAGAGGGTGGCCCTTGCAAGGGCATTTGTCATAGAGCCGGGCGTGCTGTTAATGGATGAACCCCTGTCCAACCTGGACGCAAAGCTCAGGGTACAGATGAGGACAGTCATTAAAAAGCTGCAGCGCCGCCTGGGAATTACCACCATCTATGTGACCCATGACCAGGAGGAGGCACTGGCCATCTCTGACCGTATCGCGGTTATCAAAGAGGGCGAGGTGATGCAGGTGGGTTCCCCGGAGAATATATACAAAAAACCGCAGAATACATTTGTGGCAGGATTCATAGGGGTTTCCAATTTCGTGGAATGTGATGTGAACGGCGAAAATCCGGCAGCGGCAGTTCTTGATATTAAGGGAGAGTGCACGATTACATGCAGTCTCAAGGCACCTTTTAAGGGAAAGGGAATCATTTCTGCCAGGCCGGAGCAGCTGTTCTTTGATGAAAAGGAAGGTCTGCCGGGAAAAATTGTCATATCCACCTTCCTGGGTGATTTCATTGAATATGAGATTGAACTGGATAACGGACAGACCGTACAGCTTAACGAGTACACCAAGGATGTCCGCGAGCTGCGCCCGGACGGACAGCGGGTCAAGGTCAACTTTGATATCAACGCGGTAGGCGTTTACGACGCCGGAACCCAGGAGGTGATTTCATGGTAAAGTCGCGCAAAAAGCTGGACTTTTGGTTCTGGGTCAAGGTACTGGTAGTGGGGTTTATGCTGATTTTCCTGTTTTATCCCTTCTGTACCCTGATAACACGAAGCTTTTTTTCAAAAAATGCGGCTGGTTTTACCCTGGAGAACTATATCCGGTTCTTTACAAAAAAATACTATTACAATGCCCTGGGGCGAAGCCTGTTCGTATCCGTGGTCACCACACTCACAACCTTAGTTGTGGGTGTGCCCATTGCCTATGTTATGTCCAGGTATAATGTGGTGGGAAAAAGGTTTATCCACATTTTTATTATCATGAGCCTGATGAGCCCGCCGTTTATCGGGGCTTACAGCTGGATTACCCTGTTTGGACGTTCCGGTTTTATCACCAGCCTGTTTGCCAATATCGGTATCCATCTGCCCAGTATTTACGGCAAATTGGGTATTATTATTGTATTTACCTTTAAGCTCTTCCCCTATGTGTACCTGTACACGTCAGGGGCCATGGGAAGCATAGATTCCAGCCTGGAGGAGGCTGCGGAGAATCTGGGAAGCAATAAGCTGCGCAGGCTGTGGACCATTACCCTGCCCGTGG
>OBAB01001198.1_pt1 | contig 11556 bp, 8 predicted proteins | sample 1516501 | NCBI WGS metagenome assembly OBAB01 (sample SAMEA2579906, study PRJEB22360) | human gut metagenome
CGCTTCCCTGGCCAGCATACTGCTGTTCAACTACATATTTACAGAGCCCATGTTCGTCCTGAAGGCAGAAGACGCAGGCACCCAGCTTACCCTTCTGATTACATTTCTGGCAGCTGTATTTACCAGTTCCTTCACCGTGCAGATGAAAGAAAAGGCACGGCTTTCCCAACAGGATGCCTACCGCTCCGGCGTCATCCTGGACACCAGCCAGATGCTCCAGAAGGCCGCTGCACCGGCGGATATCCTGACCTGTACCGCCATACAGCTGAACAAGCTGCTCAAAAGGGACATTACCTGCTTTGAACAGGATGGAGCCGGCCTTAAGTCCCCCCTTTGTTTCCGTGAGTACTCTTCTCCCGCAACAGGAAGGGGACCGGCCCCTGACACCTTAGAGGAACTGACTGCTGCCCGGAAATGCTTTCAGGAGGGAAAGGAAACAGGGGCTGCCACAGGGCTGTTTCCTGCAGCAGCTTACCACTTCCTGCCCCTTCAAAGCTCAGGCGCTGTCTATGGCGTCATGGGAATCCATGTGGGCACCACGCCTCCCGGCGACTTTGAAAACAGTCTGGCAGTAGCCATCATAGCCCAGTGTTCCATGGCGCTGGAAAAAGAATATATTTCCAGGAAGCGGGAGGAGGAAGCGGCCATGGCCCGGGCGGAACAGCTCCGGAGCAATCTGCTGCGTTCCATCTCCCATGACCTGCGCACCCCGCTCACCAGCATATCCGGCAATGCAGGTGTCCTGATGAGCGATGGGGAGAACCTGTCGGCCGAACACCGTAGCCGGATATACAGGGACATATACGATGATTCCATGTGGCTTATCAATCTGGTGGAAAACCTTCTGTCCATCACCCGTATGGAAGGCCAGGGCGTCCACCTGCACATGGAAACCGAATTGCTGGAGGAAGTCATAGACGAAGCCATGCGCCATATCAACCGGCGTCACGAACACCACACCATCAGGGTAAATCAGGTGGGTGACTATATCCTGGCTGACATGGATGCCAGGCTGATTATACAAGTCATAACCAACCTGGTGGACAATGCGGTGAAGTACACGCCGGAAGGTTCCACCATCATGGTAAACAGCCGCCAGGAAGGCGCCTCTGCCGTCATTGACGTCAGCGACAACGGGCCCGGTATTCCCGATGAGTCAAAGGAAAAAATTTTTGAAATGTTCTATACCACCGGCCACAAATCCGCAGACGGAAAGCGGGGCATGGGACTGGGACTGCCCCTTTGCAGGGCAATACTGAGCGCCCACAAGGGCACCATCGAAGTTTTAGACAACAAACCTGCCGGAAGCATATTCCGGCTTACATTACCAGCCAAGGAGGTATCCTTACATGAATAAGCCATCCATCCTGATTATAGAGGATGACAAAGCAGTGAAAAATCTCATCGCCACCACCCTGGAGATGCACGATTACCATTATATATGGGCGGATAAGGGAGAACAGGGCATCCTGTCCGCCGCTTCCCAGAGACCTGACATCATCTTACTGGACCTGGGGCTTCCGGACATGGACGGAGTGGACGTGATTCTTAAAATCCGTTCCTGGACCAATACCCCCATTATTGTCATCAGCGCCAGAAGCGAGGACAGCGACAAGATAGCGGCCCTGGACGCCGGGGCGGACGACTATTTGACCAAGCCTTTTTCCGTGGACGAGCTTTTAGCCAGACTCCGCTCCACCCAGAGACGGTTAAGCTATATGCAGTCCCTGGAGGAAGTACAGACCTCTCTGTTTGCCAACGGCGGGCTGACCATTGACTATGCGGCGGGATGCGCCTGCCTGGACGGGGAGGAACTGCACCTGACTCCCTATGAATACAAGCTTCTCTGCCTCCTTGCCCACAATGTGGGAAAGGTCCTGACCCACTCCTACATAACCCGGGAAATATGGGGTGCTGCCTGGGAAGGGGACGTGGCCTCCCTCCGCGTTTTCATGGCCTCCCTGCGGAAAAAGATTGAAAAAAATCCCTCACAGCCCCAGTACATCCAGACCCACGTGGGAGTGGGTTACCGGATGATGAAGCGGTAAGGGATTATACAACCAATAGATGAAATCCGACGGTATTTATGTCATTATTTATGTCATGAAACCCTTCAGAGCCCAGTCATATGTATCCATGGCCTGCTGGAAGCCTGTGTCTGCCCTTTCTTTGGCAGCGGCGGCGTCCATGTAGGCCGCTTTTGCCTCCAGATATTCCTGGCGCGACAGCATTCCCAGGGCCAGCTTGTTGGATGCTGCCTGGAACGCGGATTCCTGGGATGCCATGGACGTTGCTGCGCTGGTCCAGAGTGTCTGGCTGGCCAGGACATCCTGATACAGTGTATCCAGCTGGCCGTACATAGCCTCCTCACTCTGGCGGATATCCCGCTGGCGGGCATGAAGTTCTTTATTGGAGCTGGCTCCTCCGCTCCTCTGTTCCCTCAGGGAATAATTGTTGCCCAGCGCGCGCCATTTGTCGGTGCTGCCTCCCATTTCCAGGACACGCTCAGGCCGGGGCGCCGGCATGGGACCGACTTCTGCCTGGGAGCCTTCCGGATATCCGGTGAGAATGAATAATTCCTTCTTCACCCGTTCCATCTCGTCCTGTACAGCCTTTGCCTTGGCAGCTGCCGCATCAGCCTCTTTTCCTGCCTGGTCCGCCTGGGCGGCAGAGGCGCTTCCTGTCTGGACCTGGCGCAGCAGCTTCTCATACTGGCTCTGTTTCCACTCCGCCTGAGCCAAAGCCGCCTCCTGTTCCGCTTTAAGGGTATTATAGGTGCCCATAAGATTCTGGGCTGTCCAGAGTACGGTATCCTCCATCCTGCGAAGGGACATGGACGCCTGGCTGCCCTGGGCCGAGCGAATCTGCTTATCCATATCCTTAGCCGCATCCTCCAGGGTCTTGGCCTGGGCCCGGTACTGGCCGGCACTGTCTTTGTCCCCGTTCTTCTCCAGGTCCTCGGCCTCCTCCCTGAGAAGACGTCTGGTTTCCATGATTTCATCCCTGGCATTCTCGTACCGCGCCAGGCGGCTGTCATACTGCGCCTGTTCCATCTGTATCTGGGGGCTGCTGGCTTTTACCAGCGTCTCTAACTCCTCATAACGAATGACATCGGGCATTGCATCTGCATGGGCCTCCAGAGGGTACAGGCAGGCAAAGAAAAGGCCCATGCAGAGCAGTAAGTATTTTTTCATCATATCCTATGCCCCCTCTGTCTGTGCTAGGCCGTTGACCGCCCATCTGTAATCCTCCAGGGCCTGCCTGTATTTCAGGCCTGCCGTGTCGCATGCGGACTGGCTGGAGGCCATGCTTCCCTGCTGCTGTGTATATTCATTTTTGGAAATCATGCCCAGGCTGTATTTGCGCTCGGCTGTCTGGGCCCCGGTACGGGCCAGCTCCAGCTCGCCCGCCGCCTGTTCATAATCAGCCCTGGCCTGCTCCAAAAGCTTATATCTGGCTTCCACATCCGCCTCAATCTGCCTGCGGCCTGTCTCCACCTTCTGGTTCATCACATCCCACTGGGTCCCGTTGCCTGTAAATGTCAGACGGCGCTCATTGGCTGTCTGGGTAAAGTTCTGCTCTATGGCCCTTTCCTTATCAAACTCCAGGTCAATCTGATCCATCTCCCCGGCATCCGGCACCGGCACTTCCCTGATATCCGGCTGTGCATCGTGATCCCAACCCGTCATGACGCAGAGTTCTCTGCGCAGTCCGTCCCTCTCCCTGTCATTGGTCTCCAGGGCGGCCTGGGCTGCCTCCATCTTTTCCCGGGCCCCAAGCAGCTCAGCCTGGGTAGCCATGCCCTGACCTGCTTTCACTGCCATGGCCTCATACTTTGACCTGGCCTGGTTCACATCCTCCTCCAGGGCAGGACGGGCCTTGGCCTTCTGCCAGTAGGATATCATCTTTGTCTGGGCATCCTTTACAAGAACAGCCTCCTGTCTGTCGTACTCCAGCTTCTTCACCCGTCCGTCCTCATTCTGTGAATCAGCCAGCTCCTGGTTCTGTTCAGCCTGCAGGCGGGCACTTATGGCCCCCACCGCTGTTCCCGCGTATCCCGGCTGGTCCTCATTGACGGAATCCATTATCTTATCGCTGGAATCATAGAGCCTGTCAGCAATATCCTGGTAGGCATTTTTCATTTCATCGTGGTCCTTGCCCCTGTAGTCGTCGTATTCCAGACGGTTATTGATAACCGTGGCATTGTATTCGTGGACCAGGTCAGCCAGCTCCCCGTATTCCAGCACATCATCCCTCAGCGCCGCCCATTTGTCCGCAGAATAGGCAAACTCCGGGCTGGCCCATGCAGTCACCGGCCGCAGCAGGCCCGGAACCGGGGCCAGCATCAGGGCCAATCCCATGGCTCCTGCTCTCTTCCATGTACCGCTCATCCGTCTCACTTGCTTTCCTCCTGTCTCGATTCTTGATTTCCTCCGGCCGTATCCTTGATTTTCTCCGGCCGTATCCTACGATATCCTCCGGCTGCATCCTTGATTTGCTCCGTCGGGATATCCCGTCTATTCGTAACGCAGCGCGTCTATCGGGTCTGCCTTGGCTGCCTTGGATGCAGGATATAATCCAAAGAAGATACCGACCACTGCTGAAAATGACACTGCAACCACGATGACCCCCGGTTTTATGACCACCGCAAATCCCAGAAGGAATCCTCCCAGGGATACGGTTCCCACTCCCAGTATGACACCGATAATGCCGCCGCAGGCTGACAATATGGCTGACTCCGTCAAAAATTGTATTAACACATCCCTGGTCCTTGCTCCAAGGGCTTTCCGGATGCCGATTTCCCTGGTACGCTCCGTCACGGACACCAGCATGATATTCATAATGCCGATTCCGCCCACCATCAGCGAAATGGCCGCGATACCGCCCACTGCCATGGACAGGCTGCCCATCATGCTGTCCACTGAGGTCATTTCCTGCATGGCCGTATACATGTACATATCCTCCGGCTGCCTGCCGTGCATCTTGGCCGCATATGCCTTAAACTGGCTGAAGAACTGGTCCAGGTTCACATCGTCCTTTGCATACACATGGAGCTGGTAAAAATAGTCGTTGGGCCAGGTCAGAAGGGTGTATGGAATGAATGCCGAACCCTTGTCATCGCTGTTGCCCATCATCAGGGCCTGGAAGGCGTTGACCTCCTTGCGGTACACGCCCACCACCGTAAAGTCGTCGGTAGAACCATATAAGGTGGTTCTGAAGGACCGCCCAACCGCATTCTCAGTGCCGAACAGCATCTGGGCGCTCTTGGTATCCATGACCACGTTCTTCCTTCTTCCCAGGATGTCTCCCTCGTTGAGATAGCGGCCGTACACCACGTTCACCGGCTGCACATCCTGGTAATTGTAGTCAATTCCCTGATAGTCAAATTTAATCTTAGTCCGCTTATATTCGGCATCACTGCTGGTATAGGCACTGCTGTCTATATAGGCGACCTGGTCCTTAAAGGCCTCCTTGGCCCGCTCCATCTCGTCCAGGGTAAAATAATCGCTCTGCCGCACATCATCTACCCAGTAACCAATGGATATATAGGCCTGGGTAATACCCACATCCTTGTATAAATCAGAGAAAAGTCCGCGCATGGTATCTCCGATGGACACGATGGCTATGACGGAACCAATGCCGATGATGATTCCCAGCATAGTCAGGGCGGAACGCATCTTATTGGACCGGATGGCTGAAAATGCCATCTTCATGTTTTCAATCAGCATTCTGCTTCCCCCTTCCCGTCCTCAGAAGTCACCCCGGACGCATTCAATTTGTCACTCTGTATCTGCCCGTCGCTGAACCGTATAACGCGGTGGGCAAAGGCTGCTATATCCTCCTCATGGGTAACCAGCACCACGGTAGCCCCTTCCTGGTGAAGCTTTGTAAACAGCTCCATGATTTCCACCGAGGAGGCGGTATCCAGGTTTCCTGTGGGCTCGTCTGCCAGAATTAAGGGCGGTTCATTGGCAAGAGCTCTGGCTATGGCAACCCTCTGCCTCTGGCCTCCGGAGAGCTCGTTTGGCATATGTTCCTTCCTGGCTCCCAGCCCCACCCGTTCCAATAGCAGCTGGGCCCTGACCGCCCGTTTGGCCTTTGGCACCCTGGCATAGGTCATGGGCAGCTCCACATTCTTAAGGGCCGATGTCCTGGATATCAGGTTAAAGGACTGGAACACAAACCCGATTTTCCGGTTCCTGATATCGGAGAGCTGGTCCGGCGTCATGTCTGCCACGTCAATGCCGTCCAGGAAGTAATGTCCCAGGGTAGGCCGGTCCAGACACCCGAGTATGTTCATCAGGGTGGATTTTCCGGATCCGGAGTGTCCCATGATGGCCACAAACTCCCCCCGTTCAATGGTAAGGTTTATCTTCTTTAGTCCCAGTACCTTAATGGCCCCGGTATCATATATCTTGACCAGATTCTCCAGCTTAATCAGGGGTCCGTCATAGACCTCTTCCTGAATCATGCTGTCCCTGTGTAAAAACTTCATCCACTTCTTCATACGGCGCCTCCTGCTACTGGGTAATCAGCACGGCAGCACCGTCCATGAGATGGGGTCCCGGATTGGTGATAACCTGCATTCCCTCCTCCAGCACTGTACCGTCTGTGGGAATGACCTCTACCACCACGTCGCCGTCCACTCCCATGGTCACAGGTATTCGTTTAACCTTCATATCCTGCACAATGGCTATGTATGTCACTTCCCCGTCGTCAAAAAGCGCCGATGAGGGAACGACGAAAACATCCTTTGCCTCTCTGATTAAAAGTTCTGCTTTTGCCGTGATTCCCGCAATAAGCTTTGAGCTTCCACCGTCCACCCGTATGGTAGTGGGAATAACCCTCTCCGTGGATCCGCCGCCTTTTTCCTCACCTGTGGGCGATATCTTTACGACCTCGCCTTCTGCAGTCTCACCGTCCAGGATATCCGCTGTGATGGTCGCCATCTGTCCCACCTTTACCTTGCCGATGGAAAACTCGCTTACCTTGATTTCCAGCTCCAGCTGCTCCAGATTCTCGATGCTGAGAATAGGTTTATCATCCTCCACCTTATCCGCAAACTGGCCCACCTTGGAATTGACACGGACCACAGTGCCGTCAATGGTGCTCTTTATCTGGGTATTATCCAGTTCTTCTTTTTTCTTTTCCAAATCAAAGGCTGCGTTCTGTATCTGTATGCCGTAGGACGAATCCGCAACACCTCTCCCATTCTCAACCGTATAGCCTTCCATCTGCCTTCTGGCATCATTCAGGGCATTGGCGCTGGCTTCCAGCTCCATCTGTGAAATATCGCCGGTGGCAAAGAGCTGGCTGTTCCTGCTGTGATCCAGGCTGGCCTTTTGGAAATCCTGGACCGCCTTTTCGTATCCAAGGGCTGCTTCCTTATCTTTTTCCTGCTTATTAGCCACCGCAAGGTCGTAGGCGTTCTGGGCAATCTGCACTTCCCGCTCCAGATCCGTGCTGTCCACCACGGCCAGCACCTGTCCTTTTGTCACGGTATCGCCTTCCTTCACATTCATGGCAGTGATTTCCGCATGAATATTGGACACCACATCCACGCTGTCTGTGCCTGATACAGGACCGCTTACCGTAAGCTTTTCCTGAACGTCCTGTTTGGCAAGGGGCATCACGGCAACCGGGATCCCCAGATCCTTCTTTCCTCCGGACATACGGGAGAACCCAAACAAAACCACTGCCGCCAGTACCAGGACCGTGATTATCTTGCGCTTCCGGCTGAACCCCTTAAAGCGCCGGACAGGGTGAAAGCCTCCCTCCGATGACCGGTGTCCGGTCTTTTGCTTTTGCTTTTTCTTCTTTTTCTTTCCGTTTCCTTCCTCCTCCGGAGCCATCAGCTCCTCCACGCGGCGGTCAATTTCCTCAGACTCTGAAATGCCTTCCAAAACCTGGATTTCCTCTAAATCACCAGCTTTTTTCTCTGTTCCCATGACTCCCTCCTTAATACCAGCGGATACTGTATTATTTATATTAATACAGTTATATCACATATGGCATACTTATACAACAAAAAATAAACATTTGCGCCATTGCTGTTCATTTAATAAGGCTATTATATAGGTTTGCCATAAATATTTCATCCTGTATTTTCATAACATTTCATAAATGAAAACGAAAGATTTACTTAAGGAAAGGGGCAGCCATACAAAAAAACGGCAGGTCCCTGTAACACAGGTATTTCCTGCCGCCTTTGGCGGGCAGGGCATCTTCCTTTGCACTACCCGCTTATTCTTACTTTGAAACCGATTCTTTCTCTAAACCGAATCCTTGGTCCGTTACCGTTACTCTGCTGCTAATTCCTGCACTACTGCTTATTCCCTGCACTACTGCTTATTCTCTGCTCTGCTGCTTATTCCCTGCGCTGTTACCGCTTCCCTACTCTGCTGCCGCTGCCCTAAGACGTTTCATCATCTCGTCCACATCCGCCTTCTCAATCACCAGAGGCGGAACGAAACGGATGATATTGGTCCCGGCGCTGATTAACACCAGCTTCTGTTCCAGCAGCGCCTTTGACACAATGGGACCTGCCGGTACAGAGAACTCCAGCCCCTGAATCAATCCCATTCCCCGGTGTGCCCTGATGCAATCCAGTTCCTTTGACAGCTCCTCCAGCTTCTCGTAGAGATAGGCCCCAATCTCCTTTACATGTTCCGTGATACGGCGTTTCTCAAAAATATCAAGCACTGCGCTGGCTCCCGCCGTCACCAGCGGATTGCCGCCATAGGTGGTGCCGTGGTCGCCCGGAACCATGGCGCTGGCCGCCTTGCCCCATGCCAGGAAGGCACCTATGGGAAGCCCGTTTCCCAGCGCCTTGGCCACTGTCATCACGTCCGGCTTCACGCCGTAATGCTGCCAGGCAAACATTTCCCCGGAACGGCCCATACCGCACTGGATTTCATCCAGTATAAGGAGCAGGTCATGTTCATCACACAGGGCCCTGACCCCTTTTAAGAATTCCTCCGTGGCAGGATAGATACCTCCTTCTCCCTGGATGGTCTCCATAATAACCGCACATGTCTTACTGTTAATCAGCTTCTTCACGCTGTCCAGGTCATTGAAATCTGCAAAGCGGATTCCCGGTATAAGGGGCTTAAAGGGCTCCTGGTAGTGGGCATTGCCAGTGACGGACAGGGCGCCCAGGCTCCTTCCATGGAAGGAATGGTTCATGGCAATGATTTCCCCGGTCATGTCCGGCTCCGCGTCCTCGCAGCCGTCGCAGCCGTCTCCCATGGTTTCATGAAGTTTGTTATAGTGATAGCGCTTTGCAATCTTAAGAGCCCCCTCAATGGCCTCGGTACCGCTGTTTGTGAAAAATCCCTTATCCATATGGGATACCTGAAGCAGCTTCTCGCCGGCCTCAATGGAGGGCTGGTTGTAAAACAGATTGGAAATATGGGTCAGCTTGTGAAGCTGTTTCTCCACGGCCTTTGTATACTCCTCATCCCTATAGCCCAGCGCCATGACCGCAATGCCAGCGCCGAAATCCAGATACTCGTTTCCCTCTGTATCGTAGAGCTTCACTCCCTCCCCATGGTCAAACACCACAGGGAACCGGTTGTACACCTTATAAAGGGCCTGTTCTGCCCGTTCCATCAACTGTTTATCAGCCATGATAATACCTCTCATCTTCTTCGGAATTATAGATAGCGGTTCCAATACCCTTGTCAGTAAAGATTTCCAGCAGCAGGCAATGAGGAATACGCCCGTCCAGGATATGCACCCTGGATACGCCGTTTTTTATGGCGTTAATGCAGTTTTGAAGCTTGGGAAGCATACCGCCTCCCAGCATTCCGCTGTCCACAAAATTCTGGGCCTCCTCCACCGTCATCTCGGAGATAAGGGAGGACTTATCCTCATAATCCTTATACACGCCCTCCACATCCGTGAGAAAAGCAAGCTTTTCCGCCTCCACTGCCGTGGCAATGGCACAGGCCGCGTCATCCGCATTGATGTTATAGCTCAGGAAATCCTCATCAAAGCCTATGGGACAGATGATGGGCAGAAAATCCTTTTCCAGCAAATCATATATGATTTTGGGATTCACCTCCTCCACATCTCCCACAAACCCGATGTCCTCTCCGCCGGCGTATTTCTTACGGCATTTAAGCATCATGCCGTCCTTGCCGCTGATTCCCACCGCATTGATGCCCAGCTCACTGACCAGCTGGACCAGGCTCTTATTGACTTTATTAAGGACCATCTCGGCAATCTCCATGGTGGGTTCGTCTGTAACCCTGAGTCCGTTCTTAAACTGGGCCTCCATTCCCACCTTGCCTACCCAGCGGCTGATCTCCTTCCCGCCTCCGTGCACAATGATGGGCTTAAAGCCTACCAGCTTAAGAAGCACCACATCCTGTATAACCTTTTTCTTCAGTTCCTCATCCACCATGGCGCTTCCGCCGTATTTTACCACCACGATTTTCCTGTTAAAACGCTGGATATAAGGCAGTGCCTCAATGAGCACGGCCGCCTTCTGCATTGGTTCCAAATTCATTTTCATACTCCTCTCGTTATGAGCACTTAGCGCCTGTCCTTCAGGCGCTTACGTGCGATACATCTCACTGGCACTTGGCGAGGTCTTTTTCGAAGCTTAGTGCAGCGGCTCGTTATGAGCGGTAATCCGCATTAATCTTAACATAGTCAAAGGTCAGGTCGCAGCCCCACGCAGCGGCCTTTGCATCCCCCATCTTGATGTCGGCCACAGCCGTCACCTCCGGCTCTGACAGTATCCGGGTAGCCTGCTCCTCGCTGTAGTCCACGGCCACGCCGTCCTTAATAATCTGCATCTTTCCTGCCGCGCTCTCAAAATACAGGTCCACCTTTTCCGGATCAAACTGTGCCCCGGAATAACCCATGGCGCAGAGTATCCTGCCCCAGTTGGCGTCATGGCCGAAGATGGCTGCCTTGGTAAGGCTGGAGCAGATTACTGATTTTGCCAGAATCTTGGCCTGTTCCTTAGTCTCTGCCCCCACTACCTTTACCTCAAACAGAGCGGTGCAGCCCTCGCCGTCGCCTGCCATTTTCTTGGCTAATGTTTCGTTTACAATCTTTAAGGCTCTGCAGAAGGTATGGTAATCCTCATTCTTCTCTGTAATTTCTTTGTTGCCGGCCAGACCGTTTGCCAGAAGGAGAACCGTGTCATTGGTGGATGTGTCCCCATCCACGGAAATCATGTTGTATGTATCCTGGATATCCTGGCTGAGTGCCTCCTGGAGCAGCTCTTTGCTGATGGCCGCATCCGTAGTCACAAAGCTTAGCATGGTACACATATTGGGATGAATCATACCGGATCCCTTGCACATGCCTCCCATGGTCACTGTGGTTCCTCCCAACTCAAACCGGACAGCCACCTCCTTGTTCTTTGTATCCGTGGTCATAATGGCCCTGGATGCGCCTGTGCCGCTCTCAAGGCTTCCGTCCAGCAAAGGAGCCATGGCCTTGACCCCTGCCGTAATCCTGTCCATGGGCAGCTGCATGCCGATGACGCCTGTGGATGCCACCAGGACGCTTTCAGCAGAAATTCCCAGGGCCAGGGCC
>OBAB01001199.1_pt1 | contig 11554 bp, 9 predicted proteins | sample 1516501 | NCBI WGS metagenome assembly OBAB01 (sample SAMEA2579906, study PRJEB22360) | human gut metagenome
GCCGGGGCGTCCACCGCGTGTCCCGCCGCCGCCGTTACCGGTATTGCTACCGTGATAATGCATCGAGTCGGTATTGAGGATCTCGCGCCATTTGCCCGGCTGATTGATACCGAAGCGATAGCCGTGGCGAGGTACTGGCGTAAAGTTGCTGATAACAATGATTTCATTACCGACTTTGTCACGACGAACGAAAGCCAGCACCGAACGTTCTTTGTCATCCACCACCAGCCACTCGAAGCCATAGGCATCAAAATCAAGCTCGTGCAGCGCTTTGTGATGACGATAGGTAAGGTTCAGATCGCGCACCAAACGCTGTACGCCGTGGTGCCAGTTATCGCCGCCTTCCAGCAGATGCCAGTCGAGGCTGGCGTCATGGTTCCACTCACGCCCCTGAGCAAACTCGTTGCCCATAAACAGCAGTTTCTTGCCCGGGAAGGCCCACATCCAGCCGTAGTAGGCGCGCAGGTTGGCAAACTTCTGCCATGCGTCCCCCGGCATGCGATCGAGAATTGATTTTTTACCGTGTACCACTTCATCGTGCGACAGCGGCAGGACAAAGTTTTCGGTGTAGTTGTACAGCATGCCGAAGGTCAGCTTATCGTGATGGAACTGACGATGAACCGGATCCAACTTCATGTAGTCCAGCGTGTCGTGCATCCAGCCGAGGTTCCACTTATACCAGAATCCTAAACCGCCCATATCCTGCGGCCTTGAAACGCCGGCAAAGTCGGTGGACTCTTCCGCCATGCTCACGGCCCCCGGCACCTGCTCGCCAAGAATACGGTTGGTATTGCGTAAAAACTCAATGGCTTCGAGGTTTTCACGACCGCCAAATTCGTTCGGGACCCACTCCCCTTCTTTACGGCTGTAGTCGCGATAAATCATCGACGCCACGGCATCTACGCGCAGCGCATCGATACCAAAACGTTCAATCCAGTACAGGGCATTGCCCACCAGATAGTTACTGACTTCACGGCGACCGTAGTTGTAGATCAGCGTGTTCCAGTCCTGGTGATACCCTTCGCGCGGGTCGCTGTGCTCATACAGATTGGTGCCATCAAACTCTGCCAGACCAAAGTCGTCCGACGGGAAATGGCCCGGCACCCAGTCGAGAATGACGTTCAGTCCGGCCTGATGCGCGGCATTCACAAAATAACGGAAATCATCACGCGTCCCGAAACGACGGGTCGGTGCATACATACCGGTAGGTTGGTAGCCCCAGCTACCGTCGAACGGATGCTCATTAATCGGCAACAGTTCGAGATGGGTAAAGCCCATCCACTTGACGTAAGGCACCAACTGATCCGCCAGTTCGCGGTAGCTCAGCCAGAAGTTGTTATCGGTATGACGACGCCATGAGCCCAGGTGCACTTCATAGATAGAGATCGGCGCGTCAAACTGGTTGGCTTTTTTTCGCTCCTCGCTTTGCACCACTTTTTCCGGCAGACCGCAGATAAGCGACGCGGTTTCCGGGCGCATTTGCGCTTCGAAGGCGTAAGGGTCCGCTTTGATTCGCAGCTTACCGTTCGCATCGATCATCTCGTATTTATACAGTTGACCATGCTGCGCGCCGGGGATAAACAACTCCCAGATACCGCTTTCTTTACGCAGGCGCATCGGGTGGCGACGGCCATCCCAGTAGTTGAACTGCCCAACCACTGACACGCGTTGAGCGTTAGGCGCCCAGACGGAGAAGCGCGTACCAGTTACGCCATCCATGGTATCCGCATGCGCGCCCAGCGTTTCGTAAGGTCGCAGGTGCGTACCTTCAGATAACAGCCAGGCATCCATATCCTGGATCAGCGGGCCAAAACGATAAGGGTCATCAATCAGATTCTCCTGTCCATGCCAGACAACAGCTAACTGATAGCGAAAGAAATTTTTACGGCGGGGAAGTACAGCACAGAAAAAACCGCGAGAGTCGAGGCAGTCCAGCTTGCCGACTTTGCGTCCGGTTTTGGGTTCGATCACCCACACTTCGGTGGCGTCAGGTAATAGGGCGCGGACTTCAAGTCCAGCGTCAGTTTGGTGCATACCGAGTACGGAAAAAGGATCCGCAAAATGGCCTGCAATTAGCGCATTAATCACGTCTCTATCGATACGAACGGACATGGTTGTCATCCTGTTTTATGGTGTCACGCCTTCCAACTGATCTTCGACATCAGGTAGTGACACTTTTTTTGACCTGAACGGCGCAGCACAATTGTGCATCCTCTCTGCGTCGTCCCACCTTCAGGCAACAACTTAATACCTCCGGTACTAAGTCACCCTTAAAGAATAGCCAATGCTTTATCTTACTCCTGGTAAAAAATGAAACATCTGCGCTTACTCCTGTATTACGCAAAAAAATGGGTGACTCAGCACCCATTGTTAAAACACGCAATCACTCTGCCGGAAAGCCGTATTGACTGATCCGGCCAGGTGGTTCGCGTCGTTTGTAGGCCTGATAAACGTGGCGTCATCAGGCCGTCCCACATTACGCCAACTGACTCAGCATACGGCGCAATGGCTCTGCAGCACCCCACAGCAACTGGTCGCCCACAGTAAAGGCTGACAGGAACTCCGGTCCCATATTCAGCTTACGCAGACGGCCTACTGGCGTGGTCAGCGTGCCGGTAACGGCCGCCGGGGTTAACTCACGCATGGTGATATCCCGATCGTTTGGCACGACTTTGGCCCACGGATTGTGCGCTGCCAGCAGTTCTTCCACGGTCGGAATAGACACATCTTTTTTCAGTTTAATGGTGAACGCCTGGCTGTGGCAGCGCAGCGCACCGACGCGCACGCACAGACCATCAACCGGGATCACGGAAGAGGTGTTAAGAATTTTGTTGGTTTCAGCCTGTCCCTTCCACTCTTCGCGGCTCTGACCATTATCAAGTTGTTTGTCGATCCACGGAATCAGGCTACCGGCCAGCGGTACGCCAAAGTTATCAACCGGCAGTTCACCGCTGCGGGACAGGGTCGTCACTTTACGTTCGATATCGAGAATAGCAGAGGAAGGGGTTGCCAGTTCATCGGCCACATGGCCATACAGATGACCCATCTGGGACAGCAGTTCGCGCATATGGCGCGCGCCGCCGCCGGAGGCCGCCTGATAGGTCGCCACGGAAACCCAGTCAACCAGGTCATTGGCAAACAGGCCACCGAGGGACATCAGCATCAGGCTAACGGTACAGTTACCGCCGACAAAGGTCTTAATACCTTTGTTCAGGCCGTCAGTGATGACATCCTGGTTGACCGGATCGAGAATGATGATGGCATCGTCTTTCATACGCAGCGAAGAGGCCGCGTCAATCCAGTAACCCTGCCAACCGCTTTCACGAAGCTTTGGATAGATTTCGTTGGTATAATCGCCGCCCTGACAGGTCACGATGATATCGAGCGCCTTCAGCGCATCCAGATCAAAAGCGTCCTGAAGCGTGCCGGTCGTGGTTCCACCGAATGTCGGTGCCGCCTGCCCGAGCTGGGAAGTAGAAAAGAAAACAGGGCGAATGGCGTCGAAGTCACGCTCCTCAACCATGCGTTGCATGAGAACAGAGCCGACCATACCGCGCCAGCCGATAAAACCAACATTTTTCATAGCGTTTTTTTCCTGCAGAGATGTGTGCTGTGTATGCTAACCAGTATCCTACTGGCCTATCCTTCACCATACAAAAAGCAGCCAAAGTCGCAAGTGAAATTAATCAATGATAGCGAAGCCATCAGTAATGCGACTTATCTCGCTGCGCAAGCAAGCAGAAAGTCCGCGGTAATAGTAAGGGAATTTGAGTTATGAATGAAATCATTTCAGCGGCAGTTTTATTGATCCTTATTATGGACCCGCTCGGAAATCTGCCCATTTTCATGTCCGTATTGAAACATACCGAACCAAAACGCCGCCGCGCGATTATGATTCGCGAGCTGTTCATTGCGCTGTTGGTGATGCTGATATTCCTGTTTGCTGGCGAGAAAATACTGGCATTTCTTAACCTGCGCGCGGAAACCGTTTCGATCTCCGGGGGCATCATTTTGTTCCTGATCGCCATTAAGATGATTTTCCCCAGCGCCACCGGGAATAGCACCGGGCTTCCGGCAGGCGAAGAGCCGTTTATCGTGCCACTGGCGATCCCGCTGGTAGCGGGTCCAACAATCCTGGCTTCATTAATGCTGTTATCACATCAGTATCCGAACCAGATGGGGCATCTGGTGATTGCGCTGCTGATCGCCTGGGGTGGTACTTTTGTGATTTTGCTGCAGTCTTCGCTGTTTTTACGCCTGCTGGGCGAGAAAGGGGTTAACGCACTGGAGCGCCTGATGGGGCTGATTCTGGTGATGATGGCTACCCAGATGTTCCTCGACGGCGTAAGGATGTGGATGAAGGGGTAATCTCTACTTTTTGGCTCAGATAGCATGTTACCCGGAGAACAGTTCCGTTCACGTTATGCTCATTACTTCTCTGAGATCTCGTCACCAGTGAACGTGTTAAGGGGGCTACGCAACCCCCTTAACAATCCTGGCTCTCCGGCACCGCTGTAATTTCAGGTATTCCTTACGCTTTTAACTCGCTGAAAAAACGTATTTTCATTTCTGCGAGGTGCCTTCCGGAATGCCCTCTTGTCAGCATCGCGGATTGGCATTATCTTCTCGCTGCACCTGCAAAATCAGGTGCCAGGATTGGTCCCCTGATTACCTCATTCGCGATAAAATTCACTTTTGTCGTGCGACCAGCTACACCTCAATGGTGGGCTGGACGGTGGCGTCGTAAGACGCGCCGGTATCCAATGAGGCCGGTAGGACCAACTCCGTTCAGCCCGCCACCAAAAGGTTGGTCCCTTAGGTGGCGGTAAAATTTGACTCATTGGAGGCTGCCCTATGGCGACTACCCCTCTCTTTTCACACTCTTTATTTACCCTGCCCTTTAGCCATGCCACGGATTTCACCGAACTGGCGGATAACTGCGAGCGTTTTGTCGAAGGGCTGGTTGAATGCCATGACCCGGTTGAAAAACTGGCGATTTGTGCACGTCTGTCGGCCTGTCTCGCGTTATTGCAACCGACCTTAACGGAGTCTGTACCGCAGCATCTGCAAGCGAGCCTGAGGGTAGAAACATTCCCGACCCGTTTTCCCCTTTTCGAGCCGGAACCAGACCAAATGGGGCGCTACTGTCAGTTATTAACGCACCTGCTGATGAGTAAAACGCTGTCTGACGAGATGGAACGAGTGACGGGTGACTTACTGCAGGATCTGGTGGGCTATTTCGCCGATACGCTAAAAGCGCCGCGCTGGCTGAAAACAGAAGAAGGGCTGGTCGTGCTATAAAAAAGCCGGGTAGCGCTTGCGCTTACCCGGCCTACGGTGTGGATGTGTGCTCGTTTCCAGGCCCGGTAAGCGCAAGTGCCACCGGGCAATGCCATCAGCTCAACAGCTGAAAGGCAATCATACCGACAATCGCACCGACCGTGCCGAGAATAGTTTCCATCATCGTCCAGGTCTTCAGCGTTTGCGCTTCGGTCGCACCGGTAAATTTACCGAACAACCAGAAACCGGCGTCGTTAACGTGGCTGACCACGATAGAGCCGCCCGCGATACAGATAGACAGTGCCGCCATCTGGGCACCGGAGTAGTTCAGTAGCTCAATCACCGGCATCACCAGACCGACCGCCGTTAAGCAGGCCACAGTCGCGGAACCCTGAATGATACGCACCGCCGCCGCCAGCACGAAGCAGGTGATAGCAATCGGCAGGCCCATACCGGTTAACGCTTCGCCCAGCGCCGGACCGACGCCAGAATCAACCAGAACCTGTTTGAACACACCGCCCGCACCAATCACCAGCAGAATAATCCCCGCCGGCTGCAGCGCATGGCCACAGATCTCCATCACGCGGTCTTTTGGCATGCCCTGGCGTACCGCCAGACCGTAAATCGCCACCAGACAGGCAACCAGAATCGCGGTAAACGGGTGACCGATAAACTCGAACCATTCATAGGTTGTAGAACCGACCGGAACAAAGCGTGCGGCGATAGTTTTCAGCCCCACCAGTACCAGCGGCAGCAGGATAAGCGATAAGCTGAAGCCAAAGGACGGCATTTTGCCTTCGCCCAGATGCGGCTCGGAAATATCTTCCGGTACGTGCAGCTCGACGTAACGGCTGATGAAATTCCCCCACAGCGGCCCGGCGATAATCATGCCCGGAATCGCGGCACACAGGCCAATCAGGATCATCCAGCCAAAGTCGGCGTGCATCTGAGAGGCCAGCAGCATCGGCGCAGGCCCAGGCAGCAGGAATGCCGCAGCAGCCGCCACCCCCGCAAACAGCGGGATCACAAGCTTAACCAGGTTTGTCCCCGTATGGCGCGCCATTGAGAATGCCACGCTAATCAGCAGCACAATCGCCACCTCAAAGAACAGCGGCAGCGCGCAAATCAGACCGGCCAGGCCAATCGCATAATGTGCGCGGCTGTGACCGAAGGATTTCAGCATTTTGACGGCAATCTGATCGACAGCTCCGGTCTCATGCAAAATCTTGCCGAACATCGCCCCCAGCGCCACAACAATCGCCAGGAAACCGAGCGTGCCTCCCATCCCTTTTTCCATGGTCGCCGCGATTTTATCGAGCGGCATACCGGAAAAGAGACCTGCACCAATGGATACCACCATCAAAGCAACGAAGGCGTGCATACGCGCCTTCATCACTAAAAACAGCAGTAATAAAACGGACCCTACTGCTGTTAAAACAAGCGTTAATGTACTCACTACTTACTGCCCTGGTTAATAACCTCAATGGTGCTGGCGACCACACCGTCCAGTGGTTGATCGATATCGACCACCAGTACATCGTTTTCATTCGCACCCGGTTCTTCCAGCGCTTCAAACTGGGTCACCAGCATCTGCGTTTTGAAGAAGTGGCCTTTACGCGCTTTCAGGCGGCTTTCGATAACGTCAAAATCCCCTTTCAGATAGATGAAAGAGAGGTTCGGGTTACCGTCGCGTAACTGGTCGCGATAGACTTTTTTCAGGGCGGAACAGACGATCAGCGAAACCTTGTTGGTACGCTGCATCGCAAAGGCGGCGTCATTCAACGCCTGTAACCACGGTTTGCGGTCGTCATCGTTGAGTGGCTCACCAGAAGCCATTTTCATGATGTTGCTGCGCGGATGGAGAAAATCGCCATCAAGAAACGCGGCCTGCAGTTGATGCGCCACTTCGCTGGCGACAGCAGATTTACCGCTGCCCGATACGCCCATCAGAACGTAAACGTGGTGATCATGATTAGTCGTGCTCAAAGCGTTGCCCCCACTGGTACAAGAATCAGGAAATTGTTACGGGTAACTGTTATCGGTAACATTGTCCAGCCGGATAAATAGAGAAGCAATATCCATTCGTGCTCGAAGTGTATAAGTGTGAGCTACTTCAAACTTGTTGGCTTAAATAGATCCGCCCGGTGACAAGGTGAAACCTAAATCTAACATTTTAGGTGTGACGGCCTCACCGCGGATGCGCGCCAGCAGACGTTCTGCGCCAATGCTGCCCATGCGTTCACGCGGCGTGAGCACGCTCGCCAGACGCGGCTCCATCACCTGCCCGATGTCGTGACCGTGGAATCCGGCAATCGCCATGTCATCAGGGATTTTCAGCCCTAAACGCTGGCATTCGAAGGCCGCCCCTACCGCCAGGTCATCGTTGGTACAAAAGACACCATCGAGCTGCGGGTATTCACGCCGCGCCTGACGGATAAGTTCAATACCGGAGGAGTAGGAAGAGGACTGCTCCACCATCACGCTGTACGGCACCAGGTCGGCATCGCGCATTGCCTGCTCGTAGCCTCTCTGTTTGATGATAGTACGTTCATCAAGGCGTGCGCCAAGATAGGCAACATGACGGTGCCCGCGGGCGATGATAGCGGCTGTCATCTGACGCGCGGCTTCGAAGTTGTCGAAGCCCACGGCAATATCAAGGCATGGGGACTGGCTGTCCATCAGCTCAACCACCGGGATACCGGCAACCTCAATCATTTTCAGCGTACGGGGCGTATGGCTACGTTCGGTGAGGATCAGGCCATCAATATTCCACGACAGCATCGATTCCAGACGCTCTTGTTCCATCTCAGGCTTATAGCCGTAGTGCGCCAGCATGGTTTGATAACCATGAGCGTCAGTGACAGCCTCAATGCCGCGTAGCACTTCAGCAAAAACCTGGTTGGTGAGAGACGGTAACAGTACGCCGATAGCGCGGCTGGTGGCGTTAGAAAGGATATCAGGAGCGCGATTGGGAATATAACCCAGCTCATCAAGTGCAGCGGCAATTTTGCCCCGCAGCGCCACGGAGACCTGCTCCGGGTTACGCAAAAAGCGGCTGACCGTCATTTTGGTCACGCCCACGCGGTCGGCTACATCCTGAAGTACGGGTCTTTTCTTTTTCATCGTCCTGAAGCGTTAAAAAGGGATAGATTCTCCCAGTTTACCACGGACGTGCGTGAACCTTCGCAGAGAAAAAAAGGAGTTTTTTATTGTGAGAAATACACAAAATCATTCGAGTTGCATCAAGGCGGCGACGCAGTAAATCCCCGGGAGCGTACATTAAGTACGCGACCGGGGTGAGCGAGGAAAGCCAACACAGATGCAGCTTTAAGCATGCCGTGTATTTTTATACTGGCGGCAGATCAAACAACAACACTTCGCTGTCGCTGTCGGCATGAATAGAAATGGCCTGCTCATCCCAGATTGCCAGACCATCACTGGTGGTCGCTTTGGTCCCGTTAATTGTCACGTTACCTTTTACTACCTGGATCCAGACGCGGCGTTCAGCGGCAATCTGATGCACCGACTGCTCATCTTTGACCAGTGCCCAACGGTACAACTCCATATCCTGGTACACTTTCAGCGAACCATCACGGGCATCTGGCGACAGCACCAGTTGTTTACCCTGAGCGGCATCAAAACGGCGCTGCTCATAGCGTGGGGTAATACCGTTTTCCTGCGGCATGATCCAAATCTGATACAGATGCAGCTTCTCAGTATTGCTCGGGTTGTACTCCGAGTGACGGATCCCCGTCCCGGCGCTCATAATCTGGAACTCACCGGCCGGAACCTGCTCTTTGTTCCCCATGCTGTCCTGATGTTCCACCGCGCCTTCCAGCACGTAAGTCAGGATTTCCATGTCTTTATGGGGATGAGTACCAAAGCCCTGACCTGCGTCGATCACGTCATCGTTAATCACGCGCAGTGCCGAGAACCCCATAAAGTTTGGGTCATAGTAGTTGGCAAAAGAGAAGGTATGCCAGGCATGATTAGCGTGGCCACGGTCATTAGCTTTGCGTAAGTAGATCATTGTGTTCACCCCCAGATGTTTTCGATGGAGTAAGTGTGGACTCAATCCGCCGGGGATCATAGAGGGTGAAAATTGACTCCTCTGTTCAAAAAAAATGAACAAGCCCAGAGGAGTCTGCGCAGGCTATTTGGCGAGAGTTATCGTCGCCGGAGAAGCCTGTTCAAAGGCGCGTTCGAGGAGTTCCAGGTTGGTAAGAACTTCAGATTCCTTGACGTAATTAGGCGTACCGGCTGTCAGCGTCTGGTAAAGCGCATCATAGACGCGACCATAGTCCCCCACTTCCGGCTGCACCTCTTCTTTTACCGTCAGGCCGTCATCGTTAACGTACTCCAGCATCCCAATGGAATCGTCAGCAGCGAAACCTGGCTCACCAGGCATGATATTGGCCTTCAGGCTGGTTTCCTGCTGGTCGATGCCGTACTTCACAAACGAGCCTTTGGTACCGTGAACGATAAACTTCGGATAGTCGATTTTCACCAAGTGACTGGTTTTAACAATGGCTTTCAGGGAGCCGTAGAACAGCTGTGCTTCAAAGGTATCATCCGGGTTCGCTTTGTTGCGCAGGCTGCGGATGTCATAGGCCACGCAATCGGGACGACCGAACAGCGAGATAATCTGATCCATGGTGTGTACGCCCAGACCATAGAATGCGCCGTCCTGCGGCAGTCCCGGCTTGGTTTCCGCCTCGGGGCGGTAGTAATCGAAATGGCTTTCAACCTCAACAATTTCGCCGAGCTTGCCGCTCTCAATCGCTTTTTTAGCGGTGAGGAAGCAGGAATCAAAACGACGGTTCTGATATGGCGTAACGGTCAGCCCTTTGCTTTGCGCCAGTTCGAACAGTGCTTTTGCTTGCGCAAGCGTCGGCGTGAAGGGTTTCTCAACCAACACGTTTTTACCCGCTTCCAGCGCGCGTTTGGCGTATTCAAAATGGCTGTCAGCATGGGTACAGACGATCACCAGCTTCACCTGCGGATCGTTTAAGATCTCGTCAAGGTCACTGGTGAAGTGAATATGTGAATATTGTGGTGCCTGCTCTTCCGGCTTGGCGTGGCGGCGAAAAATGTGCGCGACATGCCAGCTATTTTTGCGGTTGAGGACGTACGGCAAATGGTAGCGAGTGGTGCTTTTACCAAAACCAATAAATGCGCAGTGTAAGGTCATGAGACGATCCTTTCGAAGGTGATTGTCTACACCATAGCGCAAAGCGGCTGGAGACTGAATGTTGGATTCTTTGCCGGATGGCGCTTGAACTGCACCACAGGGCGACAGGATCGGCCGTCGGCGTCGCAGGCAGTTTGTTCACGGCAAGCGCGCAGGGCCCGGAGCGTACTAAATGTACGTGAGGAGCACGAGCACTTCCCGGGGACGAAATGGCAAGTAAGCCAGGCAGACACAAAACCTCAAAAAAAAAGCCAGCAAAAGCTGGCTAAAGTAATACTGGAAGCAATGTGAGCAATGTCGTGCTTTCAGGTTCTCCGTAGGGGTTCCCCTGAACGCAGAGCAATAATAATCATTCTCATTCGCACTTGTCTACTTCTTTTTGCAAAAAAATGCAGTTGACGGAATTTTCTTTCTCAGCGAGTGTAAATACACAATTAACCCTGCTGGAGATAAGGAATGAGTGAGATAGTGATACGCCACGCTGAACCGAAAGATTACGACGCAATTCGTCAGATCCACGCCCAGCCGGAGGTGTACCACAACACGCTACAGGTTCCTCATCCTTCCCTCGAGATGTGGCAAGCGAGGCTAACCGAGCAAGCCGGGGTCAAACAACTGGTTGCCTGTATTGACGATATCGTCGTGGGGCATCTCTGTATTGAGGTCGCGCAACGCCCGCGTCGCAGCCACGTGGCTGATTTTGGTATCTGCGTGGATGCACGGTGGCACAATCGCGGCGTTGCCAGCGCGTTGATTCGCACGATGATCGACATGTGCGACAACTGGCTGCGCGTCGAGCGTATTGAGCTAACGGTATTTGTTGATAATGAGCCGGCCGTGGCGGTGTATAAGAAATACGGCTTTGAAATCGAAGGCACAGGTAAGAAATACGGCCTGCGCAACGGTGAATACGTTGATGCCTACTTTATGGCGCGCGTGAAATAAAATTAAGGGCGAGTCTTATCGCCCTTCTTATTGAAAGGACGCAAGAGTGAAAAAGTACCTTCCCCTGGTGTTGCTGGCAGCACTCTCCCCTGCTTTCGCCACTACCGTACAAAATCTCGATTCCGTGCCCAGCGCCAT
>OBAB01001224.1_pt1 | contig 11351 bp, 7 predicted proteins | sample 1516501 | NCBI WGS metagenome assembly OBAB01 (sample SAMEA2579906, study PRJEB22360) | human gut metagenome
AGACGGTCCAGTATCTCTTCCAGACGGCCACTGGCCTCACCGGTTTGTATCATGTATACAAGAAGGTTAGGAAAAATCCCTTCCGTTGCCTCCATGGCTTCAGACAGCGTGCTGCCTTCATAAACCGCCTTGCGGATCCGCAGAAGCACCTTCTTCATCCCTTTGTCTCCCTCCGCCCGAATGCTCACCGTCAGAATATCCCCCAAAGGCACTCCCGCCGCCATCATGGAACTGAACTGCCGGCACAGGGGAGGGAGCATTCTGATTTTGAGAGGAGACAGACCGCTGGAACGGGACTCCTCTATTTCCCTCCACCGGAAACAGTAAAGCTCCCTCTGTTTTAAACGCTCTGTCAGATCTGCCGGGTCTGATGCCTCCATGCTGCCTTTGCAGACTCTGCCGTTCATACCTTTCGCTGTATATCTGTAACGCGGCATTCCTCTGATTCTTCCCCCATTTTCTCCATGTTATTTCACAAAATATAACGATTCAGCCATGCAAAAGCCGGTCTTTTCTGATCCCAACAGATCAGAAAAGACCGGCCAAAGCCTACATCTAATCAACTCTTCAGCCGCTGCCTGGCAATCCGTCACCGGAAACAGTTTCTCTCCGGGTCATAGGCAAATCCTGCCTCCGCCAGCGTATGCTCAATCGATGCCTGCTCCAGCTCCAGCTCCCTGCACATCTCTTCTAAAGAACTGTAACGGTCGCGAAGCTGTGTATTTACATAACTCAACAGGATCATAGGATCCCTGGGAATCGTACTCACCTTTTGTTTCCTGCCTTTCCCGCCCTCTGCTGCTCGAAAACCGTCCTGATCCGCATCTGGCAAATATCCGTTCTTTCAGTCAGTCAAAGCCTGCCTGAAACGCTCAGCCGTTCCGATTATATCACCGAAAAATAGCCTTTTCAATATATTTTTCCTATTTGTACCAATTTTTATGTGAATCTGCCAGTCGGGGCTTTCAGTTTTTGCAATTATATTTCTAAAAGCGAAATTTTCTGTCTATTGCTGAAAAGATATCATCCCATATATCCTGCTGCGTCTTTTATTTTGCATAAGCGGTCAGCCGCTTTCCATCCTCAGATACATCCACCACAATCACAGAACCTTCCCGCAGTCCGTCTCCCAGAATCAGTCTGGCAGCCAGAGTCTCTACGTGCTTCTGCAGATACCTCTTTAACGGCCGAGCACCATATATGGGGTCATAGCCGTGTTCCGTGATGAACTTCCCAGCAGCGTCTGTCAGCTCCAGCTTCAGTTCCCGGTCAGCCAGCCGCCTATTCAGATCCTCCACGCACAGTTTCACTATGCTGCCGATATTTTCCCGCGTCAGGGGTTTAAAGAGGATGATCTCGTCCAGACGATTCAAAAATTCCGGCCTGAAATGTGCCCGCAGGTCATTCATCACGGCGCTTTCCGCCTCTGGACGGATACTGCCCGTTTCATCGATGCCCTCTAACAGATACTGAGAACCGATATTGGAGGTCAGAATGATTATAGTATTTTTGAAATCTACCGTCCGCCCCTGAGAATCCGTAATCCGGCCGTCATCCAGCACCTGAAGCAGCACGTTAAATACATCCGGGTGGGCCTTTTCCACCTCATCAAACAGCACTACGCTGTAAGGCTTTCTGCGCACTGCCTCCGTCAGCTGGCCTCCCTCGTCATAGCCCACATAGCCGGGAGGCGCTCCGATGAGACGGGCCACAGAATGCTTCTCCATGTACTCGCTCATATCAATACGCACCATATTCGACTCATCATCAAACAATGACTCCGCCAGCGCCTTGGCAAGCTCTGTTTTGCCTACGCCTGTGGGCCCTAAGAACAGGAAGGAACCAATGGGCTTTGTAGGATCCTTGATACCGGCCTTGGAGCGGATAATCGCCTCCGTCACCTTCTCAACGCCTTCGTCCTGTCCTACCACCCTCCTGTGAAGCACTTCATCCAGATGGAGTGTCTTGCTTCTCTCGCTTTCCGTCAGCTTTGCCACCGGGATTCCGGTCCATCGGGAAATGATTCTTGCGATCTCATCCTCCGTCACACTCTCACGAACCAGGCTCAGATCCTCGCTCCTGACCTTTTCCTCCTCTGCCTCCAGTTCCTTCTGAAGCTGCGGCAGCTTACCGTACTGCAGTTCAGCCGCTTTATTCAGATCGTATTTCTGTTTCGCATCCTGGATCTGGCGGTTTACCGCCTCGATTTCCTCTCTGAGGGCCGAGAGACGGTCTACACTGGATTTCTCATTCTCCCACTGAGCCTTTTTGGCTGTAAATTCATCGTGAAGCTCCGCCAGCTCCCGCTGCAGATCCTGCAGACGATCCTGACTTAAGCGGTCTGTCTCCTTCTTAAGAGCCGCCTCCTCTATCTCCATCTGCATGATTTTCCTGGACAGCTCATCCAGCTCTGCCGGCATACTGTCCATCTCCGTCTTAATCATGGCGCAGGCCTCATCTACCAGGTCAATGGCCTTATCAGGCAGGAAACGGTCGGAAATATAGCGGTCGGAAAGCATGGCTGCGCTTACCAGAGCAGAGTCTGTGATCTTCACGCCATGGTATACCTCATACCGCTCCTTAAGCCCCCGTAAAATGGAAATGGTGTCCTCCACCGTAGGCTCTGCCACCATAACCGGCTGGAACCGGCGCTCCAGAGCCGCGTCCTTTTCAATATACTGGCGGTACTCGTTTAAGGTCGTAGCGCCGATACAGTGAAGCTCGCCTCTTGCCAGCATGGGCTTTAACATATTTCCTGCATCCATGGCCCCTTCTGTCTTTCCTGCGCCTACAATGGTATGAAGCTCATCGATAAAGAGAATGATCTGGCCCTCACTCTTTTTCACCTCTTCCAGAACCGCTTTTAAGCGTTCCTCAAACTCCCCCCTGTACTTGGCGCCTGCTACCAGAGAACCCATATCCAGTGCAAACAGCTTCTTATCCTTTAATCCCTCCGGCACATCACCCCGGACAATCCTCTGAGCCAGTCCCTCCACAACGGCGGTCTTTCCGACGCCAGGTTCACCAATAAGCACCGGATTGTTTTTCGTTTTACGGGACAGGATACGGACTACGTTCCTGATCTCACTGTCACGGCCAATCACCGGATCCAGCTTCTGGTTCCTGGCCCGTTCCACCAGATCATAACCATATTTTTCCAGTGTGTCGTAGGTGGCTTCCGGGTTGTCGCTTACCACCCTCTGATTGCCTCGAACGGTGGACAGGGCCTGAAGGAACCGTTCTCTTGTAATACCGTAAGTCTTAAACAGCTCCTTCATCTCCCGGCCCGGCTGCTTTAACAGCGCCAGAAACAAATGCTCTACGGACACATACTCATCGCCCATGGCCTTAGCCTCATCCTCGGCATTGATCAGTACCTTATTCAGGTCATTGCTGATATAAAGCTGACCCCCTCCGCTTACCTTCGTAAGCTTTTCAAGGGCCTGCTTTGCTTCATTTTTAAAGAGTTCTCCCTGGATGCCCATTTTTGTAATCAGCTTCATAATCAGGCTGTCCTCCAGGGTCAGAAGGCTGTACAGCAGATGGGGCTGATCGATCTGCTGGTTGCCATACTCGTAAGCCAGCTTCTCACAGTTCTGCACTGCTTCCATTGATTTCTGTGTAAATTTATTGATATTCATACGCCATTCCCCTTTCTTTATCTGCGGAATCGTGTGTCTGTGTTTTTGTTATAGCCGTACTATAACACACGTTGTTAGCAGTGTCAAGGGTCGAGTGCTAATTTTTTTGCAGATTCTATTTTGTCTATCAAAAAACGCCTGCCAGCCAAAGAAATCCTGGCTGACAGGCATACCTTTACTATATTTTATAAAGATTCAGGGCAGCTTATCTTCCTGTCTCTGGACGGACAGAGTTATTATTTCTGAAGCCCTGTTGCTGTGATCGTCTTAGCTGTCAGAGTTCCCTCATAGATAACCGTAACCTTATCGCCGGTTTTCACGCCGTCAAACATACCGTCTTTCCCTACAAAAGAGAAAAATGTGTTGTCAGGATCCGCCGTATCCAGAACAATGTAATTGCTCTCCACCTGAGCTACCGTGCCTGTAAGCGTCTTGATCTTGGCCTCTGCGGTATCTCTTGCATCAGCGGTAACGATCTTTGTAGCTACTGCCGGAGTTTCCTCGTCCTCCAGATCTCCATAGTAAGTAATGTCTGCCTCGGTTCCTGCCTTGATGCCGTCCTTTGTGACCTTCTGGGCAATGAGCGTATTCAGCTTATAGGATCCGTCTTCTGTCTTTAAGGTCAGGCTTCCATCCTCTGTGCTCTCAATGGTTCCTGTAATTGTCAGATCATCCGTCTGAGCAGCCTCCTCTTTTGCAATGTCAGCCGCGGATGTGATAATATCCACCTCCACTGCCTTTGCAGCCGTATCGCCCAGCTCTCCGGTATAGTAGACATCTACCTCGTCGCCTTCGCCGATGGCATCTGCTCCTGTAACTGCCGCCGCAGATACATCAAATTTGGCCGTAGCGCCGGTATCATCAGCAACGGTCACTGTCTGCCCCTCTACCGCCTTTACGAAACCATAAAAACTCTCAGACGCCTCTACTGCATCCTCAGGAGTCGCTTCTTCCTGGGTTGTCTGGGCCTCTGTCGTAGTGGGAGCTGCTGTTGTCTCTGTTTTCTTAGATGAGCAGGCTGTCATTCCCAAAGCCACCGTCATCACTGCAATCATAAGATATCTTTTTTTCATAAATATAACATCTCCTCTCTCCGTACATCTCTGTATGTACGTTAATCTTACTACGTAACCTGTGTTTTTACTATGTCTTTTTTTTGAATTTTTCTTTAAAATCTATGAAAATATAATTAAAATTCAGCTGTACTCAAACTCCTCCTCACTTTCTTTTCTTCTCCTTCTCCTGGACATGGCCAGGAGAAAAATCCCCAAAATCAGGCCGAAAAAACCTGCTGCAATCGTGATCACCACACCGGTCTGAACCCACCTTGAATATCGATCCGGCACGGGAGAGGGCCTTTCGTTCTCTCCTGTTTCCTCTTGTATATCCGGTACTGTGTCCTCTCCTGCTGATTCCCGCGCCGCCTCATAAATGGCAGAAACCTCATAAGAAACGGGTTCCTCTGCCTGTACCTGACCGCTGTATACTGTCTCATAATCCCGCAGGCGTCTCTCCCCGCCCGCCAACGCAAGACGGCAGACCTGTCCCTCCTCATCCATAAAGCTCTCTCCATCCCAGTCTATAGACGTAATATGGTAGTCCTCCGGCGACAGTCCCATTTCCCCTAAAAGCCGCTCCTGTTCCTCAAGAACCGATGCCAGGGCATTTTCCCCGGAAACTGTGATTTCTCCCAGTTCGTAGGCATCTGCCCCATAGGAGTAAAATGTCACGGGAACCCTAAAATCATCCCTCCACTCTTCTTTCAGGATCCGGCTTTCCTTCATATATAAACGGCCTGACAGCTGTGTTCCGTCCTCATTCTCACGGCTGTCTATGTAAGGCGGCAAGGTCTCCGCTCCTTCTACCGCCTGATACAGGGCCGTCTTTTCCAGGGTGCAGCTTTTTGTAAGCCCCGGTACCTCCCGCACCTCCCAGTCTGCCAGACGGTACTCCGTTCCATTCTCGTCTGTATAGGACAATTCCGGCTGCTTTAAGGCTGCCAGTTCCTCTTCTTTCAGACTTTGCTTTAAAATGACTTTTCCGGCTGCCCCTGTATTTGAATCCAGCCCATTCCCTTCCGCCGACAGGACAGACATTTCAGGCACCATCTGCTCTGCCTGGACCTTATCCGGCTTTGCCCCCGCCATACCTGCCGTCAATACAGCCGCCATGCCTGCCAGCCTCAGAAACCGCCGTATTCCTCTTTTTTCCTTCATTGTATTCCCCCATTTCTTTCCTTTTAGCCTGCAGTAAGCCTGATATCTGCAAAATGATACAGCTTTCCCCTATTCAACTGCCAATGTACAATGATTTTGCACCTGTTTTCCCGCTGTCATAAACAGCCGCATGATTTTTTCATTTTCAATATAAATCCTGGTGTGGGAGCCCTTGAAATATTAAGAAATGAATTTATCGGATGTGTGAACCCCTGAAGCCCTTAGAAAAAAATCCGGGCGGATGGAATTCCGCCCGGTAGGCATATTATAAATGTCCCTTTTAAAAATTGCAAGTTTTTCAGCGAAATTGGCTGTATTTGTGCCCCGGCTGGATCCCTCCACGATAGGAAGCCAGCTCGCTGACCGTTACCAGCTGATACCCTCGTGCTGTAAGTTCTGGAATCAGCACCTCCGCAGCAGCGGCCGTGGGCTCATAAATATCGTGCATCAGGATAATGTCGCCGTCCTTCACCTGGCTCAGCACAATGTCAATGGTCTTTTGCGTGTTGCGGTGCTGCCAGTCTCTTGTATCAATGGACCACATGATCGCCGGCATTCCCATTGAGCCTAACACAGAAAGGGAAGCCGCATCCACATAACCGCCCGGAGGACGCATCAGCACCGGAGAGACGCCGCAGACGGATGCAATTTTCTGATTGGTGGAGCCGACCTGACTGCGGATGCCGTCTGCCCCGATCTTCGTGATATACCTGTGATTATACGTGTGGTTCGCTACCTCACAGCCCTGCTCTGTCATTCGGCGAACCACTCCGGCATTTGCCTCCACATTGGAGCCCACCATAAAAAACGTGGCGCGTCCGCCATTCTGCTGCAGACTGTCAAGAATACGGCTGGTGACCGCTGTCCTGGGGCCATCATCAAAGGTAAGCGCGATCATGGGCCTGGAAGGATCCACTGCAGCAGTCACCCAAGGCGCCGCAGGCGCTTGCGCTCCCTTTGCCGTAATGGATGCGCAGATCCCGTCTACCCGCAGGCCTTCTCCCTCTGTACCGGCCGTTTCCCCGTTCATAGCCCAGGAAGTCCAGGAACCATTCTGATAAACGGTGTAGTACAGGTCATACGATGAGGCTGAAGAACCGTAAAGCTCCATACGTATAGCCTCCAGAGGGGCTTCGGCGGAAGCATTTCCCGTCTCCGCTCCATCCTCTGCCGGATCCAGCCATCCAGAGCCGCTTAAATTGACCTGATAGCGGATTCCTACCTGGGCGTCTGCAGGAATATTGATCAAATTAGCCCGCATAGCCGTAACCCAGCCGCCGGCATTGGCCCTAAGGGCCTCATTATCTGCCGTCACGGCACTCCAGCCGCGTCCAGGGATACAGGCGCTGTAGTTGACCTGAAGGGGGGCGGATGAATCCGTTCCCGCCGAACTGCCGGACTGCTGTCCATGATCTCCGCCTTCTGCGGCACCGGACTGACCTGCAGATGCATCCATTCCCGTCTGCCCGTCCGACTTCTGATCCACGGATTCCGGGCTCATCTCCCCTGCGCCGGGACCGCCCGTCTCTGTCTTTGCAGATCCAATCCCCGTTGTTCCCGCATACGCAGTCACTGCCTGTATTCCCAGCAGGATTCCCGCCGCTGCCACAGCTGCCAGAAACCTGCCTTTCTTTCTAAAACAGCCCATTCTATCATTCTCCTTAAATTATAAATTACCCTCGCTTTCTGCCAAACACCGTCCGGCAGAGCATAATATATTCTTTATAATACAGATGTTCCTGAAGTTCCTCTAAGGCATCCGCGATCCCCCAGTAATACCAGGAATGTTTCGCCTTGTCCTTTTCATTAAACCGCTGCCAGATCGCATCCCCCAGTACCAGATAATCCTTGGAGGTACACCGCATATTGCTGAGCTTGTCTCCAAGGGCCAGAATCTTTACCTCCCGTGAGGCACATTTCAGATGACGGATCGTAGCGCTTTTTCTCTCCTGCCAGCTCTTTGTTTTGTCCTCCGACTCATTTGCCACCAGCTGCGCCACTCTGGGGCCAAAACGCGCCTCCAGTTCCTCCTTCGTCACTCCCGCATCCTCGATCACATCATGCAGAAGAGCCGCAGCAATCATTTCCGGATCATCTGTAAAACCGGAAACAATAACAGCTGTCTCCATAGGATGCGTAATATACGGAATCTCTGTCCCTTTCCTGAATACTCCCTGATGCGCCTTTGCTGCAAATGATGCTGCTTCCTCTATCATATTCCTGCCCCTTTTCTCATGGGATCCCTGGGGATCATTGCATCTTCTCCCGGCCTTCTTTTGTTTCCTGAGCCATTTCGGAAAGATGTGTGTATCATCTTCATCATATCACATCCCGCCACCGTTTTCATCCCCTTTTTGCGCCCGTTTCTTACAACACTCTTACAAGACTATTTTTTCCTTGTAAGTAAGGAGGATTTCTGCTATGCTATAGTGGTATTTTTCATAAAACCGTAACCATTCAAGGCAGCGCAGATCAAGGGTCATAAGAAATCTGTCCCTACCATAAACGGGTCTTACTATCAGCAGCCAGGAGAACGCACGGTTGTACCGTGTTCCAACCGCTTTCCCGGTTAAAAGAACGCTCTTTCCTGAATTGTTACAGGAATTTTAAAGGAGGATAGGACAATGGATCGTCATTCATCCTATACAGCGCCCCGCAGCGGCCGTATGCCGGCCTCCGGCAGTACACGGCGCAGTCCAAAACGCGGCAACAGCGGCCGTCCCGGAAATGAAAATCGGTTCCTTCACAATTTTTATGCTACATACTGCCCTTTATTGTCTTTAACGTTATTTTATATTTTCTGGTGACTTCTTCCCCCAGAATCGAGATGACCATAGGCGACACCTCCGATTACAAAACCGTAGATGTCTCCTTCAAGGTAAAATCTCTGCTCCCTATCCGCAAGCTCACCACCACTCTGGAATCTCAGGACATTGAATTTCAGAAGGAAAACGGCGTTTATCACGCGACTCTGACCAACAACGGTGCACTGGAGGTTTACGCTGAAAGCTGGAATGGTATGCCCGCCCAGCACAATGAACACATTGCCGTACTGGATGATACTGCGCCCTCCATCGATGAGGACAGCGTCGTCATGGAGGACGGAAAACTGGAGCTGATGGCAGAGGACAACGTATCCGGCATCAATTATGATTCCGTTTATGCTACCGACGATTCCGGCAAAAAGATCACTCCGCTCAGTTATGACAAGGAAACCGGCCGCATAACCTTTGAATTGGAAAAAGGTTCTCTCACCGTCTATCTGGAGGACATGGCAGGCAACGCAAATCAGGCTGAATTTTCCCTGAACAGTTCCGGCATCGACACCAACGGCCGCAGCAGCGACTTTCCGGAAGACGGCACCAACGGAACCAATGGCAGCAGCACTGAGAAAGAGGATGAAAAAGACAGCACTTCCTCTTCCTCTAAGACGGATAAGGATTCCAAGAGTACGGAAACGGCAAAGTCCTCTAAAACCTCTAAGAGTACGGAAGCGGATAAATCCACCAAAGCTTCCAAATCCACCGAGGCTGCAAAATCCACCAAAGCCTCTAAGAGTACAGAGACAACAAAATCCACTAAGGCCTCCAAAAGTACAGAGGCTGCAAAATCCACCAAAGCTGCTGAGTCGACCAAGTCCACTAAAGCTGCCGAGAGCACAGAAGCAGCCAAATCCACTAAGGCCTCAAACAGTACAGAATCCACAAAGGCGGCAGATTCTACAAAAGCCTCTGAGACCTCCAAAGCCGCACAGTCAACCACAGCAGCCGAGACTGCTCCTGTGATTGAGCCGTTGAACTAAGTATATGAGATGATAGGAACAAGGCAGCCAGTCTCCTTTGCGGGAGGCTGACTGCCTGATCTTTTCGTGTGGTTTTCTCATATTCAACTGTATTTTACAGCGCTGAAATACTGGGCGTGACAACCTCAAAAGAGTGTGTGAAGAAAAGTCTGTAATTAAGATCTTCTATGATAATGATTGGGGCTGAAGGCTCGTTCCGGAGTTTTCAGCCCTCACTTTATATATAACAGCACTATCAGTGTATGTCAAGGGCAGGCGGAAAATCCGCCTGTCTTACAGGAACTTTATGGGTTATTCTGGTAGCCGTCCCTCGTACATGATGCTCAGTTCCCCATAAACCTGCCCCCAGTTACGGATCGGCATCGTCCACTTTTTCGTGGCCTCAAAGGTGGATAGATACAGGGCTTTCAGCAATGCAGTATCGCTTGGGAATACAGTCCTCTGGCGGTTCAGCTTCCGGTAAGTGGCATTCAGACTCTCAATGGCATTGATGGTATAAATGACTTTGCGTACCTCGGCTGAAAACTTGAAGATAGGAGAAATAGCGTCCCAGTTTTGCCTCCAGCTTTTCATGGAGTTCGGATACTTCTCACTCCATTTTTCTGTGACACGCTCTAAGGCTTCCAGAGCACTTTCTTCCGTAGGAGCCTGATAAATGGTCTTTAAATCTGTCGCAAATGGCTTGCGGTCTTTGTCTGCCACATATTTTAGGGTATTGCGTACCTGATGGACGATGCGGCGCTGATACTCTGTCTTTGGAAAAGCTGCTGAAATGGCTTCCTTGATGCCGCTAAGTCCATCGGCACAAATGATGAGGATATCCTTTACTCCTCTGTTTTTCAGTCCGTTTAAGACAGACAGCCAGTATTTTGAACTTCCATTTTCTCCTACCTGGATCGTCAGGACTTCTTTCTGGCCATCCTGGTTGATGCCTAAGATAACATAAGCTGCTAGTTTCCGAATGACTCCGTTGTCCCGAACGGAATAGTGAATCGCATCTATATAGAGGACTGGATAAACCTCTGCAAGCGGCCTGTTCTGCCAGTCTTCGATCTGAGGCATGAGTTTATCTGTCACATCAGAAATAAAGCCTTCTGAAGCTTCAAAGCCATAGATATCCTCTAAGGTATCTGATATCTGGCGGGTGGTCATCCCTTTTGCATACATGGAGATAATCTTCTGATCAATATCAGAAATGTCCTTTTGGCGCTTTTTAACCACTTGAGGTTCAAAGGTGGATTTGCGGTCTTGTTGCACCTGGATCTCCATGCTACCGCAGCTGCCTGTTGACCCTCTTAGGTTTATAGCCATTGCGATAGTCATCGCTGTCAGAGCGTTCTGATTTGGAGTAACCTAAGTGTTCATCCATTTCAGCTTCCATCATTTCCTTGATGGTACGCCCAGCAGGTCTTTGAGCGCATCCTGGATGTCCTGGGCAGACTCAATGTCATACTCCCGCTGGAGCATTTGGATGATATTTCCTTTTCCTTTCGTCATTTGTACTTTGTGTACGGGTTTGTTTTCCCTTGCCATAATAAAAGGCCTCCTATGATTTATTATTTTATCATAGAAGACCTTCTAAGTCTTTATTTACAGAAAAACTTTCATAGAATCCTAAAATGCAAACTGATATTGTCAATATTAGTTTGCATTTTCCTCAAGGATATCACTGACTATGCCGCCATCTCCAAA
>OBAB01001238.1_pt1 | contig 11203 bp, 16 predicted proteins | sample 1516501 | NCBI WGS metagenome assembly OBAB01 (sample SAMEA2579906, study PRJEB22360) | human gut metagenome
GATGGTTTACAGGAGGACGCACCGGGCGGCGGGGAACCTTCTGGCCGGGAGCCGGAGGGCTCCGGGAGCAACAGCCGGACGGACCGCAGGCAGAAAGAGAAAAACTGTGACACCAAAACCGAAAAGTTCCAGAAGGCACAAGAAAAGGCAGACCGGGCCGGGGAAAAGCTGCATACCGCCCGGGACAAGCTGGATAAGGCGCAGGCCAAACAGGCGGCAAAGAAGCCTCCCGGTCTTGCAGGAAAAGCCGTCCGGGGAGCCCGGGCCGAGGCGTGGTTCTACGTCCACAACAAAATCCATCAGGTGGAGCAGGAAAACGTGGGTGTGGAGGGTGCTCATAAATCGGAGCTTGTAGCCGAGGGTGCTGCCCGCAGGCTGACCCGCTACGCGAAGCGGCGCTACCGGGAACACCCGGCCCGCCGGGTGGCAAAGTGGGAACGCAAAGAAATGCGGGCCCGGGCTGATCTGGATTTTCAGAAGATGGCCGCCGAGCACCCGGAGCTTGCCAGCAGTCCCCTTTCCCGGATACAGCAGAAATGGAAACTGAAACGGAAGTACGCCAAAGAAGCCAAAGCGGCGGCAAAGCAGAGCGCAAAGGCCGCAAAGAAGGCGGCGGCCTCCACGGGCAGCGCGGCGAAGCGGGCCGGACAGTTCGCGGCCCGTCACCCGGCAGGCGTCCTCCTTCTCCTGCTGTTGTTTCTGGTGTTCGCCGTGGTGGCTTCGGCAACCTCGCTGTTTACCACGGTTGGCGGCGGCCTCAGCAACGCCGTGTCCGGCACCTCCTACGCCTCCGAGGACGATGACCTGTTAGGGGCGGACGAGGACTATTCCGCTATGGAACGGGAGCTTTCCCAGACAATGGCGGACATTGAGCGGGACCACCCGGGCTATGACGAGTACCGCTACTTGGTGGACGAGATCGGCCACAACCCCTATGAGCTGGCCTCCTATCTGTCGGCAAAGTACCACGTTTACACCCGGGAACAGGTGCAGGCGGAGCTGCGGGAGATTTTCGAGGCCCAGTACGAGCTGACCTTGACCGAGGAAGTGGAGATCCGCTACCGCACCGAAACCAGCACCGACCCGGAGACCGGGGAAACCACCAGTGAGGAAGTCCCCTACGAGTATTACATCCTGAACGTGACGCTCAAAAACTACACCCTTCCGGCAGTCATTTTCCCGAGGATGGATGAACAGCAGAAAGAGATTTACACCATCATGCAGGAGCTCAAAGGCAATAAGCCCTATCTGTGGGAAGGGATTTACACGGGAGGCGGCGACCCGGGCCCCACTTATGAGATACCCGGCGAGGCTTTGTCCGACCCGTCCTTTGCGGCGCTGATGGCCGAGGCCACGAAGTATATCGGCTGGCCCTATGTGTGGGGCGGCTCCAGCCCGTCCACTTCCTTTGACTGCTCCGGCTTTGTCTGCTGGGTCTATACCGCAAGCGGCGTCCACAACCTGCCCCGTACCACGGCGCAGGGCATTTACAACCAGTGCGCCATCATTCCGTCCTCCGAGGCAAGGCCGGGGGACATTATCTTTTTCACGGGGACCTATGACAGCCCGGGGCCTGTCTCCCACGTCGGCATTTATGTGGGCGACAACAAAATGCTGCACTGCGGCGACCCCATCCAATACGCCGATATTACAAGCTCCTACTGGACGCAGCACTTTTACGCTTTCGGCAGATTATCCTGAATGTTTAAGAAGGGAGTCCATACATGAACAAGATTGACAAGATCGAGAAAGAGCTGGAAAAGGCCCGGGAGAAGGCCGCCGAGTGGCAGGCCAAAATCCGGGACTTGGAGAAGCAGAAACAGGAGGAAGAAAACAGCCAGATCGTGCAGGCAGTGCGTTCTCTGAAACTGACGCCCGCCGAGCTGATGGCCTTTTTAAGTGACCCTAAAAACGCCTTTTCCGCTTCGGGCCAGGTGGGCCCGAAGTCCGAGGATACCGGGAAGGAGGAAAACGCCCATGAAGAAAACTAAATCTATGAGGCTGGCGGTTCTGGCTGTCGGCCTTTTGTGCTGCTCCATTTTCACGGTTCCGGCCTACGCCCAAAGCAGCGAGCCGCAGGAGGAAACGCCCCCGGCGCAGGAGGCCCCGGCGGAACCCGAAGCCCAGCCGGAAACGCAGAACCCGTTCAGTACGGACGGCACCGGGACTGTGGTAGACAATGCCACCGATGAAGATGGCAAGGAGTTTTACACCATCACCACGCCGGACGAGAACATCTTTTATCTGGTGATCGACAAACAGAAAACCACGGACAACGTGTATTTCCTCAATGCCGTGACCGAGGCGGACCTGCTCCCGCTGGCCGAAAAGAGCGAGGAAGAAATGACGGAACCTGCTCCCGAGCCGGAGCCGGAGCCCGAACCCACGGAGACCCCGGAGGAAACCGCAGAGCCCGAACCAGAACCCGAAACAGAGAGCCCGGACGGCAATCTCCTTGCCATCCTCCTTGTGGGGGCTGTGGTGCTGATCGGCGGCGGTGCCGGGTATTACTTCAAGATTTACAAGCCGAAACATCAGGCCCCGGATTTGGAGGACGACTACTGCGAGTATGAGGAAGAAGCCCCGGAGGAAGTGGTGGAGGATTACGAGGAAACCGCTGACGAGGACACCCCGCCCTGGGAGGAGGACGGAAAGGAGGACGAGCATTGAATTTCACAAACAGCCCCTTTGAACGGATGATGAAGGAGGTGCCCTGGCCGGGGCGAGGCAGCGACGATCCCTGTGCCGGGTGCCGCTACCATAAGGAGTGCAGAGGAAAAAAGAACCAGTGCCGCAAGAAGTTCCGGGCGCTGGTGGTAAAGCCCCGCACTTCGGGCCAGCGTGGCCCGAAGTCGTGAATGGCTGCCCGGGAGCTGACCCGTGACGAGAAAAAGAAAATCCGCCGTCTGGTCACGGGAATGTGCGCCAACTATGACGGGGAAAGCGGCCTGTGCCTTCCGCTGGACTGCCCCTGCTATATGCTCCACAAGTGCTGGACGGGGGCATACTGCCGGTATTTCAGAAATGCCGTCCTGCCCTTAGACCCGGCGCTGGAAATCGCCTTGACGGACGAAGGCATGGCCCCGGAGCTGCGCGCCTGTGCGGTCTGCGGAAAAGCCTTCCTCCCCGAAGGGCGGCAAGCCTACTGCTCCGAAGCCTGCAAGGCCGAGGGGAACCGCCGGAAAAGCCGGGAGCGCATGAGAAAAATGCGGGAGAAAAGGCCGGGCGGCTGTTACGATTTGCCTGCCGGGAAGGCTTGATATTCCGGGCTTTTTAAGGGGCGCAGCCGGGGCGGGAATAATAGAATACTCCCGGCCCCGGCCTGCCCCTTTATTTCGTAACATCAGGGCACTTCGGGCCATGATGGCCCGAGGCCGGAAAGGAGGTTTGAGGCATTGGAGAACATACAAGGCTATGAGATTGAGAAATCCGTCCTGTTTGAGAACAGCCGGGGCTTTGCCCTGGGGCATAACCCGGCGGCTCCCCAGCCCTATGTGACGTGGCAGTTCACGGAGAACGAAGGCGGCGTCCGGGACTACTACTGGGGCCACTACCACACAGACCGGGAATGGGCGGAGCGGGACTTTTCCCATCGGATTGACGACTATCAAGCCCTGTTCAAAGTGGAGGAAAAGGAGCCGGGCGGATACTACCGCTATTATTCCACCCAGCGCCCCTTTGACATAGGGGCCACCCCGGACACAAAGGACAATCCGCTGGTGGAAGTCGTCAACTATGAGGACGACAGGCGGCGGTCCGTTGCCGGAGGAAAGATACACGCATGGGGCGAAGCCATTTATAAAAAGCCCCTGACCGAAAAACAGATCAGGGACTATGAGCTGACGCCTGCCCCGGACAACCCGGACAGGAAACGATCTATCACCGCCCGGCTCAAAGAGGGCGCGGCAAAGGGACAGGAGCCGCCGAAGGAGTCCGGGCAGAAACGGAACCACAAGACCCATGAGGACAGATAGGAGGACTGCCATGCACGAAAAAGACAATTACCTGAAAACCGCCGAGCTTTCCACAGAGCAGAACCAGAACATGATTGACGGGGTGCCGAACAACACGCCCCTTCCCCCGGAGCCGCCGGAGCTGGACAAGAAGCCGTTAGATAAGGTCAAGGAGCCGAAGGAGCGCCGGAAGGGCCGGGAACTGGAACGGTAATGCCGGGCCGCAAGCGGAATGTCCATCTTCATGTGATGGTCACGGAGGACGAGCTGGCCGCCATCCATGTGCGGATGGCCGAGGCCGGTATCTCCAACACCGGGGCCTATGTGCGGAAGATGGCGCTCAACGGCTACATTCTCCATGTAGACCTTGCCCCGGTCAAGGAGCTGGTGTCCTTGCAGCGCCGCTGTTCCAACAATCTCAATCAGGTGGCGGTTCACGCCAACACCTACGGGGTGTACCCGGAGGAAATAGACGGCCTGCGGCGGGACTATGAAAAGCTGTGGGGGCAGGTGTCGAAGGTTCTTATAGAATTATCTGCATTAGTAGAAAAATAATTTGGAGGGGTGATGTCTTATCGACTTCACCCCTCCTTTTAAAATTTTCTAAAATCAAGCCCAAATGGTGTATTACACTCTAAAAATGGAATTTGAATATCTAAATTATACAGTGAGCTATAATCGCACTGAGAAAATGAAGTAATATCGCTCCCGTAAAAAGAAATTGTGCGGTTATGCGATAGGTCATAAAAAATAAAGCCAACCGGAAATGTTGATATTTCAGAATAAAATTCCATGTTTCCGGTATTTAGATTTAATTGTGCTTGAAAAGGAACAAGTCGATCTATACGTCCAGCATGAAGATACATACAGACTTTATATTTGTTCGTATCAAAATTAGTGTTATTTTCATCTAATAAAAAATCTTTAAATGAGGTTCCGAATTGTTCTGTATTCAGAGAACAAAACATAGAAACAACTTGTTTGAAAAAAGCTAACAATTTTATTCGTTCAACATGAAAAGACAACCCTTGTTTTCGATTTTCCTTTGGAATTTTTACTATTTCTGTTCCAATAGCTTTGATGAAATCGGAATAGGCTCCACCATATTTTGCACCTGTAAAACTATTACATTCCCCACACAATGTAAAAAAACCTGTTCCTTGTTGAAATTGTTTATATTTCAGACCTTCAATATCCCATGGAGCACGATTATCTTTTTCATTTCCCATCAGTTCTTCAACTGTGCTCATTTTTCGTTTTTGACTATTAAAAGCTGCTTCCGGTGGGATATGTTCATAAGTTAATTTTTTATATTCGCCACAAATATGGCAAATTCCAGTATGCTCTTGTCTTGCCATGTGCCACCTCCATATTTTTATTTTATCGCAATATTTTGTGCGAGTCAAAGGAGACAACTCAACATGATAGTCTTAGCTCTCGGGGACAGATTTCACTAATCATTCGCAACATTTATGTCCCCGGGCAGGCATGGTAAAATGTAGGTAGAAAGATAAGAAGGAGGTTTTCACTATGAAGATGATATTAAAAGTAATCGTCGCTCCCTTTGCCCTTGTCCTTGCCCTGCTGACTGCCCTGTGCTGGTTCCTCTTTGACCTTTGCGCCTTCTTCCTGACGATTGCCTCGGTCATTGTTGCGATCCTCGGGATTGGCCTCTTTTTCACACCGACACCGCTGGGCGGGTTCGTGTTCCTGTTCCTCGCTTTCCTGCTTTCTCCGTATGGCTTGCAGGCGGTGGCTGGCTCGCTGATCGGAGTGCTGGACGGAGGAAAATCCGCTCTGTGCCGGTTCCTTGTAAGCTGATAGAACCTCGGGCCATGTTGGCCCGAAGTACAGGCGGCGGCTCGGGAGGGCCGCCGTTTTCTTTGGAAGGGAGGGAAACAATCTGGCAACAACCACGCTCCTGCCTCGCCATGCAGGCGAAGGCGAAACCATAGCGGCGGCCATCCGTGACTGCTTGGACTATGGGAAGAACCCGGAGAAAACCGAAGGCAAATATATCTCTGCCTATGAGTGCGACCCGGCCACGGTGGCGGAAGAATTTCTTCTTGCCAAAGCCAGCTATAAGGCTTCGACAGGGCGGGAGCAGAAAAAGGAAACGGACGTGCTCTGTTACCAGATACGCATGGCCTTTTATCCCGGGGAGATAACACCAAAAGAGGCGAACCGTATCGGCTATGAATTGGCTATGCGCTGGACGAAGGGCCGCCACGCTTTTCTTGTGACAACCCACACGGATAAGAAGCATATCCACTGTCACATCTATTACAATTCCACTTCCCTTGACTGTTCCCGGAAGTTCCGAAACTTTTGGGGCTCCAGCTTCGCCCTCCGGCGGCTCTCTGACAGGCTGTGTCTGGAAAACGGCCTCTCCATTGTGGAGAACCCGAAGCCCCGGAGCAAGAGCAAATACAAACATTATGGGGAGTGGCAGAAGGAACGAAAGCGGCCCTTAAACTTTCAAGAACGGCTCTGTCTTGCCATAGACAGCGCGCTTGCGAAGCGTCCCGTCAGTCTGGAAGAATTTCTTGACCTGATGAAGCAGGCCGGATATGAAGTGAAGAAAGTCCGGGGCGGCGGTCTTAGCTTTCGTCTGCCCGGCGGAGGGCAGGACCGCTTTACCCGGCTGCGTGCTTCTACACTGGGGGAAGGCTACGACCTGAAGGACATAATGGCCGCTATTGAGGGCGGAACCGGGCGGCGTGGGCCGGAAAGAAAAATCAGCCTCGCCGTGGATATACAGGCGAAGCTGGCCGAGGGAAAAGGCCCGGGCTATGAGCGGTGGGCGAAGGTGTTCAATCTCAAACAGATGGCCGCCGCCCTTGCCTACTTGCAGGACAACGGCCTGACTGACTATGAGCAGTTGGAGCAGAAGGCCACGGCGGCAACGGTGCGTTTTCACAAACTGTCCGACCAAATTAAAAGCACCGAAGCGGCCCTCCATACCAACATGGAATTGAAGGCGGCAACGGTGCAGTATGCCAAGACCCGACCTGTCTTTGAGAAGTACAAGGCCAGTAAATACAGTAAAAAGTTTCTTGCGGAGCATGAGGCGGAGATTGAGCTTTACCGGGCGGCCTGCGCTGATTTCAAGCGCATTTTGGACGGCGGCAAGCTCCCCAAGATAGACGCACTCAAAGAGGAAGGCCACAAGCTGGCCGAGCGGAAAAAGAAGCTCTACGCCGAGTACCGCAAGGCCAAGGCGGATATGCAGGAGGTCACGACGATCAAGGCCAACATTGACTATCTGCTGGGCTACTCGGAGCCGGGCAGAAAGAAGGAACAGGAGCGTTAGGGACTGTGACACATAAGGAGCGAAGCGACGCTACCACTTCGGGCCAACTTGGCCCGAAGCGCCGGGTTTGGGGAGGCTCCCCAACAAGCAGATTTTCACAGACTGGCCGCAAGGCCGGGCTTGTGAAAATGGCTTCTGTGGCCACAGAAGCATTGCTTGCCATTTAGCGGAACACACGAAAAGTCCCTAAAAACGAGAAAAACGAAGGCTGCACTTTCTTACGCATCCTCCGTTTCCTTGGCGGCTTTCATCGCTTGGATAGTGGCTTCCACAATCTTTAATTCCTTTTCGTCCAACGAGTTCAGCATCGCGTCAATTCGTTTCCTGCATTCGCTCCCCCTGTTTTGGGACGGGTAAAAGTATTGATCTACCGATATATCAAACATTGTGACCATCTGGTAAAAGGTGTTAAGGCTGGGGTGCTGGCCGTCATTCTCATTATACATGATCGTGCGTGGAGCCCGGTCAAGAATAAAGGCCAGTTGCTCCTGCGTCAACCCGCTGGCTTTCCTTGCGTCTTTTATTGCTTTTCCTATATCGTGAAAATCAAACCGTCGTTCATCTCGCTCTATCTTCATAATATCACCTGATGTAATTTTACATTTCAGGTATTAGTATTTGAACGACTTTGGTTTTCATGCTACTGACTATTTAATTTCGTATTTTCTTTTATACTATACGATTTTTCTCGCCCCAATCACACATAGCATCCAGAATTGGAATGAGAGACTTTCCTCTTTCCGTGAGACTGTACTCAACTTTCGGCGGGATTTGAGGATATTCTTCCCGGTGAACAAGACCATCTGCCTCTAATTCTTTTAGCGTCACACTTAACGTTTTATAAGAGATCGTCCCGATATATTTTTTCAATTCATTAAAGCGGACAACTTCATATCCCATCAGTGCATACAGGATGAACATTTTGTATTTCCCTTGGATCAAAGACATTGTATAGCTGAACCCAGTTTCCTCTAACTTGGCATCTTTAATACACTCTACACTCATTTTATACTCTCCTTTAAGTAAGTATATTAACTCGATGTAAGTATCGCACTTTAATGTGCGTACTTGTTTTTTGTTTCATTCTTGCTATGATTATACTATCACGAGCGGAAAAAATCAATCTCGTGAAACAGGAAAGGAGCCGTGAGTATGACAAAAAATTTGGGCGTAAAGCCCTACTTGTTCCCCATGCCAACTTACATGATTGGAACCTACAATGAGGATAATTCGGTTGATGTGATGATGATGGCATGGGGCGGTATCTGTGCGGAGGACATGGTTGCGCTGAACCTGGAGGCAGAGCACAAGACTGTGGCTAACATTGAGGCGAGGAAAGCGTTTACTCTCGCCATACCGGGAACAGATACCTTGAAAGAGTCTGATTTTCTCGGAATTGCAACTGCAAATAAGGTGGCAGACAAATTTGAGCGTACCGGACTTCACGCCGTCAAGAGTGAGCGAGTGGATGCGCCGATTATCACGGAATATCCGATCACATTAGAGTGTGAGGTTGTGGAAATGCAGACACAGCCTTATGGCCTGCGTGTTCTCGGCAAAATTGTCAATGTGATTGCAGATGAAAGTGTACTGGATGAGGCTGGGAAAGTTGATGCTGGGAGGATTTATGCCCTTGCCTTTGACCAAATGCAGCATGGATATTATGCGATTGGTGAAAAGGTCGGGCAGGCGTGGAGCAGTGGCGCTGACCTGATGAAAAAGTGACCTTCGCAAACGCAAGGTAAAGATCAAAAAATTGGAGGTATGTAAAATGGAAAAAATCAAGGTTTCTGATTACGAGGAAGTCATTCGTGTTGTGAGTAAATATACGGAGGGCTGCAAGGCAGGAAAAAGCGACATTATGAAACCCGCTTTTACGGAAAATGCTCTGATGTATGGCTATCTGAACGGCCAGCTTTTCGATGGCTCTATCGATGCACTCTATGGAGCTGTAGATCAGTTTGGCCCCGCCCCTGACGCCCAGACCCGCATTGATGTTCTCTCCATTGAGGGCGGTGCCGCTACCGTCCGGGTAGTACTGGAAAATTGGCATGGCATTGCGTTCACAGACTTCCATAGCCTTTTGAAAATTGATGGTGGGTGGAAAATTATCGCTAAAGTGTTCCATCAGTATTAAGGCGAAATACGGGCTGGCTGTGATATGGGTATAGCCAGCCCGTTTATCTTACAGAGAGGCGATAGACATGGATTTTTTGGAATTTCTAAGAAAGCGTTATTCAGTGCGATCATATTCTGACAGGCCGGTGGAACAGGATAAAATAGATAAAATTTTGCAAGCGGCATTGATTGCGCCTACAGCAGTAAATTATCAACCTCAAAAGATATATGTGCTGAAAAGTCAAAAAGCTCTTGAAAAGATACGGCGTATTACAAAAAGCACATACAATGCGCCTCTTGTATTTTTAGTATGTGCTGATACAGAGCGGAGCTGGCACAGCCCGTTTGTTCCTGGCTATGATAGCGGAGAGATGGACGGCAGTATCGTATGTACCCACATGATGCTTGAAGCAGAGGCTTTAGGGCTCGGCTCTGTTTGGGTATTGCTTTTTGACCCAAAGAAAGTAAAAGAGGCATTTCACTTGCCCCCAAATATCAAACCACTTTGTCTTTTGCCGGTAGGGTATGCCGGGGACATGGCAACGCCATATCGTCCATGGCATGATGTGTTCCGGGATATGAACGATATTGCGACAGAATTGTAGGAGGTTTGAAAATGGGAAAAAAGATTGTTATTCTCAATGGGAGTCCTCGAAGAAGGGGGAACACATCTTCATTGGTAAGTGCTTTTACCAAAGGAGCAGAGTGCGCAGGACATACTGTAACAGAATTTTTTCTGGACGATATGGATATTCATGGGTGCAAAGGATGTTTTGGCGGACACAGCAGCCGGGAATGTCCATGTGTTCAGCAGGATGATATGAATAAAATCTACCCGGCAATCAGAGAATGTGATGTTGTCGTTTTGGCTACACCGCTTTATTACTGGAATATGAGTGGCCAAATCAGAACGGCGATTGACCGCTTGTTTGCTTTAGAGGAAAACGACGGAAATTTACTTAGAGGACATGGACGAGCCTCCGCATTGTTAATGTCCGCAGAAGGACATAGTTTTGATGATGTAGTCCTTTATTACGATCATCTGTTAGAACACTTAAGATGGGAAAATCTTGGCCATGTTCTGGCTGGAGGAAATGGGGATGTAGGAGATATTGACGGGAAACCGGAACTCCAGAAAGCCTATGAATTTGGAAAATCAATTTATCGCAAGCAGTAAAGCTCATGTGTCCCAATCCAGCAAAACATCAGAATTGCAAATGGAACAATGGCTATTTTGCCCTGTGTGCAACAACAAAACAAGAATAAAACTTAGAGTCGATACGGTACTTAAAAATTTTCCGCTATATTGCCCCAAATGCAAACAAGAGTTACTTATCAATGTGCAGCGGCTAAATATTTCTGTTATCAAAGAGCCAGACGCAAAGACGCAGAGCCGATAACACGCAAATTCATTTTGCAGTTATCGGCTCCTTTCATTTTGTTTCTGTAAAATAAGCACTCCAAACACAAAACCGTTGCTCTACAACGATCTTGCGATTTGAGATGTCGAGGCGGTTTGAAGAATTATATTTCAAGCCGCCGTTTTCTCTTTTGAAAATGAGAATACGGAGGGTGTGTTAAAGTCGCCCTTTTTTAAGGACACGGCGGGGTTCAGGAGGTATCGCCGTGTCCATTTTCATATCCCATAGCCTCCACGAACTCCATCAGCTAAAAAAAGCATAGCTCCTCCCCCGGAGCAGTCCGGTTTCAAACATGAAAACTGGCAGTACATAAATAAATATTTTACTTCATGCACCCGTGTGGCTTCATGCCGCCCGGGCGTTTTTCTTTTCTCATGGGGCCACCTCGGGCCAACTTG
>OBAB01001242.1_pt1 | contig 11155 bp, 9 predicted proteins | sample 1516501 | NCBI WGS metagenome assembly OBAB01 (sample SAMEA2579906, study PRJEB22360) | human gut metagenome
TAACAGCTGCCACGTTGCTGTTATCCCCGAAGTGGAGCATTTTAAAGATGACACCATTGGTAAAAGAACCGCCGAAGCAGGCAATAGCTGCAATACCCATGGGCAGTCCTGTAAGTCCCAGCATGGCGGTAAGAGCCATGGAACTGAGGGGAGACGTACAAATCATCTTGATAACCCCTCCCAGCAGAAGTCCCATGAGAATGGGCGACTGCTCTGTAGCTGCCGAAATCATGCCGCCGATGTGCGCCAGGGCTGCATTCACAGCCGGATCCACCAGGAAGGCGATGAATCTGGCAATCGGTGCAATCATGAGAGCACCCAGCACGGAATCCAGGCCCGGCGGAAGGTGTTTCTCAATAAACGGCGCAATGAAGCCAATTGCATATCCTGCGATAAATCCCGGAAGGATGCCGTATCCTCCCAGAGCAACACCGGCAACTACTGCAAATACGGGATTCACTCCCATGCCTATCGGTACCATAATTGCCGCTGCCACGCCGCCCATGTTGCCCGATATGGTGCCCGTTTCCCCAAGGAATGCCAGGTGAAGCAAATCTCCGGATATGTACCTGTGGACAGCCTCCACAAGGAAAGTTGCAACTGCTGCATTGGCCATTCCCGACATGGCCGCTGAACCTTTGGGCGCCTTCATACTGAAAAGTGAGAAAGCTGCCAGCGTCAATAATAGTAATCCTAACCCCGTAATAATTGTCATAAATCTACGTTCCTCCTGTTTTTTGCTCTCCGCAGATATGCTTGGCCGCTTTCCACCACAGACCGCCGTTACCGCTGTGATAGCTCTTAAGCTAAGGTATATCCTTGGTAGAGTTTTCGCAATGCAGGTAACGAAGAAGTCCCCAAAATTGCAAAAAAACAGAGACAGACATAAACGTAGCGTAGATGTCTGCCTCTGTCCTTTTACCTGAAAGTTTCCCTGACGCGGTTGCTGCTATGCCGCCGGTTGCTTCATCGGTATTCACATTTTAGTGACCTTCTCCAGAGTCCCGTCCGAATTCGATTCTTTTGCCTGAGAGTTTGCGCATCCCCTTCGGCGTTACCTGGCGGTAATCTCTCCCGAATTCATCAACCGGTCTGTCATTAACTTTGTTTATATTTTAACATCAAACATAGAAAAAAGCAATAGAATTATGTTCAGTTTATTTCTTTTTCACAAAAAACATACCGTTTTTTTATGCATACGGCACAATTTCTTTCACAATAAATGACAGAAAATAAACATATGTCCATTTACTCTCTTCCATTCCCAAAATAATTGTAAAATACAGGAAGGGGGATTTTATTTTTTTTCTGTACGCGCCTTCAAAAATCAATCCAGAAGATTGGTCATACTCTTTAAACTGATAGCCAGAGTGGATGTATTGTGGAGCATAGCTGATGCGGCCGGGGTTATGACGCCTCCCACTCCCAGAAGAATAAGACCCAGGTTGAATCCGATAACAAACCTGTAGTTCCGGTCAATCCGGTCCATGAGTGCCCGGCTGATAGCCCTCAGTGTCACCAGTTGGAACAGGTTGTCCTCCGAGATGGTGATATCTGCTATCTCCCTGGCAATCTCAGCCCCTTCGCTGATGGCAATTCCCGCGTCAGCAGCCGACAGGGCCGGCGAATCATTGATTCCGTCGCCAATCATAATAACCTTGCGGCCCTTTTTCTTTTCTTCGTCCACGAACCGGGCCTTGTCCTCGGGAAGGACCTCCGAATAATACTCGTCCACTCCCACCCGTCCGGCAACAGCGGCGGCTGTGCGCTCACTGTCTCCTGTCATCATGACAATCTTGGTGATTCCCTGCCTGTGAAGGGCGGCGATGACCGCATCCGCCTCATCCCTCAGAGGGTCCTCAATGCAGATAACGGCTGCCAGACTTCCTCCGATGGCCAGGTAGAGGTGGGAATATTCCACGGGAAGGCTGTCAAATACCGTTCTCTTATCCTCCGGTATCCTGCACCCCTCATCTTCAAACACAAAGTGATAGCTTCCAATCACCACCCTTTCATCTCCCACATAGGTGGCAATGCCGTGTGCTACAATATAATCCACCCTGGAATGCATCTCCTTGTGGACCAGCCCCCGCTTCACTGCCTCATTTACCACAGCCTTAGCCATGGAGTGGGGGAAATGCTCCTCCAGGCAGGCAGCAATGCGCAGCAGCTCTTCCTTTCCCATGTCATTGAATACCACCACATCCGCCACCTGGGGCCTGGCCTTTGTCAGGGTTCCTGTCTTGTCAAAGATAATGGTGTCGGCAGCAGCCTTTTACCGTAATATGGCAGCTGCCGGCCTCGCGCATGGCCGAGAGCACAGACAGGGGCATAGCCAGCTTCAGCGCGCAGGAAAAATCCACCATCAGGATGGACAGGGCCTTTGTCACATTGCGGGTCAGCAGCCACGTAAGGATGGTTCCGCCCAGACTCCAGGGAACCAACGCGTCCGCCAGGGTGGCTGCCTTTCCCTCAGCTGTGGACTTAAGCTGCTCCGACTCCTCAATCATGGTCACAATCCGTTCAAACCTGGTGTCGCCCGCAGCCGTCCTCACCCGCAGGGTAATCTCTCCCTCCTCTACGGCTGTTCCCGCATACACGTAGGATCCCTCCTCCTTCCTGACAGGCACTGACTCCCCTGTCATGGAAGCCTGATTCACCATGGCGTCCCCGGAAGCGACCACTCCGTCCAGAGGAATCACATTTCCCATATGGACCGTTACCAGGTCTCCCTCCCTTATTTTTGAAACAGGAACCAGGACCTCTGTCCCATCCACATTCTGCCATACCCCGGAAATGTTTAAGGACATGCTCCTGGCAAGGTCGCCCACTGACTTTTTGCGGGTCCATTCTTCCAGAAGTTCCCCAATCCCCAGAAGGAACATAACAGAACCCGCCGTGTCGAAATCCCGTCTCAGGACAGACACGGCAATCGCTGCGGCATCCAAAACCTCCACCTCCAGCTTGCCCCTGAGCAGACAGCGGACTCCCTTTAGCAGGTACCTGACGGAGTGGGCGGCCGTACAGACGGCTCTGACAGAAGCCGGCAGAAAGGATTTGGCAAATGCCCTGACCACCACTTTCCGGACCAGCTTCTCCTTGTATTCGCGGTTCAGGGCCCTTCCGCTGTTCTTCGGCACCAGCTCTTCCATCCGCTCACTATCATAAGAAAACCTCTGTATTCCCTCCAGTATGCACCTGCGGCTGCCTTCATACACCACAGCGGCATCCGCTGTTCTCTCATATACCCTGACATTTTTTACTCCGGGAAGGGTGCAGAGATAATAATGCAGCAAATCAGCCTGCCGTATGCTCATATCCTTCTGATAAAAATGAACCCTGACCCTTCCCCTTATCTCATGTCTAATTACAAACTTCATTGTTTCAAGCTCCTATTTTCAACTGTCCTGGACACATTTTCAGAGTAAATGAAAAAATTACCGCCCGGAGATTTCTTCCCCAGGCGGATTATACATTACGCTGTAACCGTATCAGCAGAAGCTGTCTCATCTTCCTTCAAATATTCTGAGGTATGCTCAGGGGCCTCCTCCCTGCTTTCATCCTCAAATACCTCCTGACAGCGCTGTGCATTGATTTCCCTGGCCTCTGCCAGAATATCCTCAGCGTTCTCCTGGATATTGGAGGCGGTGGTCATCACACAGTCTTTAGCCCTTAATCCGGCAGCCAGGCAGTTGATATATAACTTTTTGGCATCATCGCTTCCCAGAATCTTCACACCTGCTGTTCCAAACAGGACGCCGCCTAAAAAAAGGCCCATTTTTTTACATTTAAAACAATCGATCATTCCTTTATCCTCCTAATTATATGTAAACAATCCTTATCAGGCACAAAAGAGTATGCAGGGCTGTTATGATGCTGTCTTGGCCTTTACATTCACATTAAGAGAACTGCCCTCTTTATAAGGCCTTACTAACAGATAGATGAATACGGCCACGGCCCCAATTGCCGCAACGGTTCCGACTCCAAAGGTTCCTTCTGTAAACCATCTGCCAAACTGGTATATGCACAGTGCCACCACATATGCAAGTATGGTCTGATAACCGATTGCAAACCAGGTCCACCTTGCATTGTTCATCTCACGCTTGATGGCGCCTATGGCAGCAAAACAGGGAGCGCACAGCAGATTGAACACCAGGAAGGAATATGCGCTGACAGCTGTAAAGCTCTGGGCCAGTGTTCCCCATATTTCTGATCCGTCCTCAGCCACTTCCGCAAAACCATAGAGAATGCCGAAGGTGCCAACTACGTTTTCCTTTGCAACCAGACCCGTGATGGCCGCCACAGCTGCCTGCCAGTTCCCCCATCCCAGAGGAGCGAATATCCAGGCAATGGCCTGACCGATTGACGCCAGAATTCCATCCGACAAATCTTCCACCATACCAAAATGTCCGTCCACAAACCCAAAGCTGGATGTAAACCAAATAAAAATAGTGGACAGCAGGATTACGGTTCCTGCCTTCTTGATAAAGGACCAGCCTCTCTCCCACATGCTGCGCAGAACATTCGACACAGTTGGAAGGTGGTAAGCAGGAAGCTCCATTACAAACGGCGCCGGATCCCCTGCAAACATTTTTGTTTTCTTTAAGATGATGCCGGAGCAGATAATGGCTGCAATTCCTACGAAGTAGGCGCTGGGTGCTACCCAGGAAGCGCCTCCGAACAGGGCTCCCGCAAACAGCGCAATAATAGGAAGCTTTGCTCCGCATGGAATAAAGGTGGTGGTCATGATGGTCATTTTGCGGTCCCTGTCATTCTCAATGGTACGGGAAGCCATGATGCCGGGAACACCGCAGCCGGTTCCGATCAGCATGGGAATAAAGGACTTTCCTGACAATCCGAATTTCCGGAAAATTCTGTCCATGATAAACGCCACCCTGGCCATGTAACCGCAGGATTCAAGAAACGCAAGAAAAATAAACAGCACCAGCATCTGGGGCACAAAGCCAAGCACAGCGCCCACGCCAGCCACAATACCATCTAATATCAGGCTGGAGAGCCAGTCAGCACAGCCCACCGCGGCGAGGAATCCCTCCACAACAACAGGTATGCCCGGCACTTCCAAGCCAAACAGACTCCAGCCTTCCCCAAACACTCCGTCGTTAGCCCAGTCAGTGGCCCAGGTTCCCACTGTGGTAACTGAAACATAGTAGACAACCCACATGACCGCCGCAAATATAGGCAGAGCCAGGAAACGGTTGGTGACGATATGGTCAATTTTATCGGAGACGCTCATCTTCTCTCTGCTCTTTTTTGTATAACACCTGCCAATAATAGATGTAATGTAGGTATAGCGCTCATTTGTGATGATACTCTCAGCGTCATCGTCCATGGCCTCCTCCATGCGCGCTGTGATGCTTCCCACATCCGGAACCATGGTCATCTGGGCCCCAATCTTGTCATCCCGCTCAAACAGCTTGATGGCATAGAAGCGCCTCTGCGCCTCAGGCACATTTCCTCCGATGCATTGCTCGATTTCCTCCAGAGCCGCCTCCACATCGGCGCAGAATTTGTGTACCGGTACAGATGCTCTGCTGTCCCTTGCAAGCTCCACTGCCTTGTTGGCGGCCTCCATGATGCCGGTGCCCTTTAATGCGGAAATCTCCACCACCGGGCAGCCCAGCTCCCTGCTCAGAGCCTGAATGTCAATCCGGTCCCCGCTCTTTTTAACCACGTCCATCATGTTGACAGCCATCAGCACGGGAATCCCCAGCTCCATTAACTGGGTGGTCAGGTACAGGTTGCGCTCCAGGTTGGTTCCGTCCACAATGTTTAAGATGGCATCCGGCCGCTGGGTAATCAGGTAGTTCCTGGCGACCACTTCCTCCAGCGTGTAAGGCGACAATGAATAGATACCCGGAAGGTCCATGATGATGACATCCTTGTTCCCCTTAAGTTTTCCTTCCTTCTTTTCCACCGTGACACCAGGCCAGTTTCCAACAAACTGATTGGATCCGGTAAGACCATTGAACAGCGTGGTCTTTCCGCAGTTGGGATTACCGGCCAAAGCAATTTTGATTGACACTTTCATATCCTCCTCATTCTCTTATTGAGAAAATTTATCAATAAATTAGTTGTGGCTAACTCATTCTTTTAAAAAAAAGCAGTTTCTACTGCACTTCAATCATCTCGGCATCCGCTTTCCTTAAGGACAGCTCATAGCCCCTAACATTCACCTCCACAGGGTCCCCCAGAGGCGCCACCTTGCGGACATAGACTTCCGTCCCTTTTGTGATGCCCATATCCATGATACGCCGCTTTACGGCCCCTTCTCCGTGAAGTTTAACAACCGTTACCGTGCTTTTGCATTTTACTTCCTTCAATGTGCGCATCTTATTAATGCTCCTTTCCTTCTCATACCCGCGGCCAGCTTACACCATAATCTTATTGGCCATTTCTTTGCTGATAGCAACCCTTGATTCCTTTACATTGACAATCACATTGCCATTGTTAGCTGAAACAACAGTCACACTCGCTCCCGGCACAAACCCCATGTTCTCCAGATGACGCTTTACCTCTTCCTTGCCGCCCACCCGGACTATGGATGCCACCGTACCTTCTTTTACCAATGTCAACGGCATACCCATCACTCCTCTTTCTGAACCTGATGTGATTCTGTTTCCTGAAATTTCTATATTGCAGCTGGAAAGTTATGGTATCCTAACTGCAAATTTAGGTTAGCACCAGTTAACCGAAATGTCAATCATTTTTTTCAATTTAATTGCAGGTTTTTTGCTCTTTCAGACCTGGCGCTAATTTGCGTTTCCTTTCCGGGTATGATAAAATAGAAAATAGCCGCCGCAAACTTTGAACTAACTAATATTTATCAGTGGGAGGATTTGATTAAATTGAAAATACAGGAATCAGCTGAAAACTATCTGGAAACAATCTTGATTTTAAGCCGCAAAAACCCCTATGTCCGCTCCATCGACATCGCCAACGAACTGGCCTTTTCCAAGCCCAGTGTCAGCGTGGCAATGAAGAATCTGCGTGAAAACGGTTATATCCTCATGGATGACCAGGGGCACATCACCCTCAGCAGCATGGGAAAGGAAATCGCCGAAACCATGTACGAACGCCACACCATGCTCTCCCAGTGGCTCATGTACCTTGGCGTGGATGAACAGACAGCCGCGGAGGATGCCTGCCGCATTGAACATGTGGTCAGCGCAGAAAGCTTCCGGGCCATCAAGGACCATATTACCAAGGGGCATGAGCTTCCGGAAGACAATTTATAAGGCACGCAGTCAGAAATATTCCTGCTGCTGTCCCTGTTTTTCTTCCGGGTTCCCCGGACCGCCGGTCCTGATATACACACTTTCCGGCCGCCCCTTGGTGGTGGTCCTGGTCTTATATGCAATCTTCAGATATCCCTCCTGCTCCAATACAGCCAGAAAACGGTTGGCGCTCCGCTTGGTGATGCCCAGCCTGAGCGCAAGGGTCCTGGCTGTGATTTCCTGCTTTTCGGAGGCGCTGATAGCAGTAAATATTTTCTTTACTGTCAGGGGTGAAAGCTTGGACTGCACGTCCAGCACTTCACTGTTGTCCACATTAAGGAGAAGCTGGCCGCAGTCCCCCATGGGACCAATAATCTGCTCCCTCTCATTGATCAGGTATGCCAGAGACTGCTTAAGTTCAGCCTCATGGCAGGCGTCAAGAGCATTTAACCGGGCCTGTGAAAGACTGTTCCCAAGCCCGCAGCCGATGCTGAAACGGGCGGACAGCTTTTTTTCCCTCAGAAACGGGCTGAGGCGGTCCTCCTTAAAATCTCCGGTCCAGCCCGAAACATGTTTCTTGGTAGACACGATTTCCAGCCCATAATGGCGCCTGTGGACCGAACAGTCAATCATGGATGCCCCTATAAATTCAATCACAAGATTTTCAAGCCTCATGTAATCATAATCCAGGCCCTGGAACATCTCACCGCCGGAACCATTTTCCGACAGTTTCACGATGATGACTCCCGGTATCTGCTCCTCCAGCTTCCTGCGCTCAATCTCATTGAGAAGCTTGTCGCACATCTCCCCCACATACCGTTTGCTTGGGAACGGGAAATAGACCTTCACGCCGGCCTCCTGCAGTGCCGGCACAATACTGGAAAACCGCGTGACGGATAAATCAATCTTTCCTTCCTCCCAGAGCCTTACATGTTTCCCGTACTCCTCCTGCTCAATTCCAAGCATCCGCTCCATGTCAAATTCATCCGCTAAAAGCTCCCGGATATCGGGCATGGGGCTGCGCCCCTCCACAAAATCCTTTAGTCCCACTCCGAAGATTTCCACAATATCAGCGTAAACCCTTGTAAAATCCAGGTTCCTGTTCTCATTTAACAGCTTTAGAAATAAACGGTACAGGGCAGCCTCATCAGTGTTGAAAAAACAGATGGGGCGCTTTTCTTCTTTATAATAAAGATGTATCATGTGCGCAGGAAAACTGCCGGAAGTCAGGATGCCGTCAAACTCCTCCGTAACCTTTTCATAGATATACTGTATATCTGAAAATGTTTTATATGTAAATATGCAATAATCAACGTCCAGGTCCCCAAGCATGGACTGGAGAAACTCTTTTATATATTCTGTTGCGATGACTGCAATCTTTCTCTTCAATTCCATTCCTCCCAAAACCGCTTTGTCTTTTATCTTAACATAGCAAAGGAAAATCCGCATCCTCCAAATGGAAAAATCCCCGACTTTTTGTCAATTATGCATATAAATATTTTTTATCCCCTTGACAAACATGGTCTTTTTGCTATATAAAGACACGTCTTTATATAGTCTTTTTATATTCCAAGGAGGGTACCGCAATGAACGAATTCTTACGACGAGCAAAGGAACTCGAACACCAGATGCAGAAGGACCGCCGCTACCTGCACCAGCATGCCGAAGCAGGGGAACACCTGCCCGGAACCACTAAATATGTCATGGAACGCCTTTCTTCCATAGGGCTTTCCCCCCGGGAAATCTGCGACTCAGGCATCACTGCCCTGATTGAGGGCAGCTGCCCCGGCAAGACCATACTTCTCAGAGCTGACATGGATGCGCTCCCCATGAAAGAGATGAACAGTCTTCCCTTTCAGACAGTCACGGAGGCGGCCCACAACTGCGGACATGACATACATACCGCCATGCTTCTTGCTGCTGCCCAGATTCTGCATGAGCGCAGAGATGAGCTCTGCGGCAGCGTCAAGCTGATGTTCCAGCCGGCGGAAGAGGTTTTTACTGGTTCTGAGAACATGATTAAGGCGGGAATTCTTTCCAATCCCACGGTAGATGCCGCCATGGGCATACATGTGATGTTAGATACCCCGGTTCCCTCCCTCAACTATGGCACGGGCTTCATGACGTCCTCCTGCGACGGTTTTAAAATCACGGTAAAAGGTGTGGGCTGCCATGGGGCCATGCCTCATCTGGGTATTGATCCCATCAATGTGGGCTTTCATATTTACAGCGCCTTCCAGAATCTCATAGCCAGGGAGTGTGATCCAGGCGAGAAGGCAAGTCTTACCCTGGGTGCGTTTAATGCGGGAAACACCTCCAACATTATTCCTGACAGCGCCGTACTCATGGGCACCCTGCGCACCTATAACAAGGATTTGCGCGCCAGGCTTGTAAAAAGGATGCATGAGATTGCAGAATACACGGGAAAGGTCTTTGGAGTGGCCATTGAATACGAATCCCTCTCCGAGGTGCCATCCACCTGCTCTGACCCGGCTCTTACCAGGGAGCTGGCAGAATATGCCTCTGAGGTGGTTCCTGATTTCATCAAACACACCGATTACTCCGTAACACCTTCCGATGACTTTGCCCGCGTGTCCGAAAAGGTCCCCACCGTCTACTTCATGATAGGATGCAGGGTGGATGGATGCACGGTTCAGCACCATAATCCGGGCGTATTATTCGATGAAACCGTCATGCCCTACGGGGCCGCAGTACACGCAGCCTGCGCATTTAACTGGCTGAACAGGAGGAACGCATAATGGAACGCAAAAAAATATACTATGGCTGGTTCGTTGTCTTTGGTTGTCTCATGATTACATGTACCATGGTCCCCCCCATCATGGCGCTCAGCAATAAATTCCTGATACAGGTTACGGGTGAGCTCCAGATTTCCAGAAGCGCCTTTACCCTGGCCAATACCATTCTCCAGGGTCTCGGAATCTTCCTGTCCCCTGTTGTGTCGGCCAGGCTTGCAAGAGGCAACATGAAACGGATTCAGACCGTCAGCATTATCGGCTTTGTCCTTTCCTACGCTTCCTTCTCCCTTGCCACCAATGTGATTCATCTATACATTTCCTCCTTCTTTACCGGTATTTTCTTTTTAAACGCTTCCCTGATTCCGGTTAGCATGATGATTACCAACTGGTTTGTCAAAAAGAGAGGACTTGCCATGAGCATTGCCATGGCCGGAATCGGCGTGGGCGGCACCATCTTCAGCCCTGTGATCACATGGCTGCTGGGGGCATATGGCTGGAGGAGCACCTACCGGATCATGGCACTCATTATCCTGGTACTGGCCCTTCCCGCTGCCCTGTTCATCCTCAGAAAACGTCCGGAGGACATGGGACTTTTACCCTATGGTAGCCAGGATTCCACCATTGAGAATTCCTCCCTTCAGGATTCCTCCTCCAGGGATGCTGCCTCCAAACGAATCCCCCAAAAGGCAGACGTGGTGTTTCCGCTGAGCGTAAAGGAATCCAGGACAAAGCTGTTCTTTATCCTTTTCATATTCGGCATGCTGTGCAACGGACTGATTAATACGGGCTCCCTGGGTCACTTCCCTCCGGCCATCGAGGAACTTCAGGGCCCCCAGGTACAGGCATTAATCATCTCCCTGTATTCCATGATTGGCATTTTCGGGAAGCTGGTCCTTGGATGGCTCAATGACAGGTTTGGCGTTGTGGCCAGTACTGCTTTTGGATGCATCACCTTTGCCCTTTCCTTTATCTTCATCCTGTTTGGCCAGAATATCAGCATGCTCTACATCATGGCCTTCCTCTTCGGCCTGGGAGATGCTATCGGCACCGTCACCCCTCCGCTTATCACCTCCGCCATCTTTGGCGCTGAAAAATACGGCGAGGCATACGGAATCGCCAACAGCTTTACACAAATCGGCCTTTCCCTGGGAGCGCTCATGGTGG
>OBAB01001248.1_pt1 | contig 11106 bp, 7 predicted proteins | sample 1516501 | NCBI WGS metagenome assembly OBAB01 (sample SAMEA2579906, study PRJEB22360) | human gut metagenome
GGCCAGCCGGTGACGCAGAGGGGCTTGCTCCCGCCCGCTTCCAGCTCGGCCTTGCACATGTCGCACTTCAACATGTAGCCCGCTTCGTCGTCGTACGTCGGCGCATCGTAAGGGCACACGGTCTGGCACGTCTTGCAGCCGATGCACACCTCGTGATCGGTCCACACGATGCCGGTTTCCTCGTCCTTCTGCATGGCGCCCGTCGGACAGTTCGCCACGCACGCCGGATCGACGCAGTGGTTGCACGCCATGGAGACGAAGTAGCCGAACACGCCGTTGGGCACGTAGCTGCCCGCTTCGTTGAGTTCCCAGGTGCCGCCCTGGTAGTTGAGCACCTTGCGGTACAGGTTGTTCACCGGCAGCTTGTAGGTTTCCTTGCACGCCACCTGGCACGTCTTGCAGCCGGAGCACTTGTTGGAATCAAAGTAGAATGCGTACTGAGCCATGATGCACCTCCCTTATTCCACGCCAACCGGCATGACGATCGGCCGATTCTTGTCAGGTTCCAACTTGATGCTGCCCGTATACTTCTCCACCTGCACGAGGGTGCCGGTCCAGGACTGGGATGCTTCGCCGGAAGACTTCGGCGCCTGCAGGATGTTGGGATCGCCGCCCAAATCGATACCCGTCTCCTCGTCGATCTGGATCCATGCGCCATCCTGAAGCGCCACCGCTCCGGGCACGAGCGTGGGCATGACCTTCGCCGGACGGAGCACCTTGCCATGCGGGCTGGTCATGAGCACGATATCGCCGTTCTTGATGCCGCGCTCCTGCGCATCCACCTCGCTCATGAAGCACTCCTGCGGGAACGCCTCGCGCAACGACGCGACGTTGTCGTTGACCGTGTGGGCGCGACGCAGCGAATGAGGAGTCCACAGCAGTAGCGGGTACTCTTCGGTCTGGGTTCCCTGACCCTGTTCGGGGTCGCCGATCTGCCATTTCGCGATAGGCGAGATCGTTGAGAAGCCGACCGAGTTGACGTAACCTGACAGCGTGGGGCAGTAGATCTCGAACTTGCCCGTAGACGTAGCCAGCGGATTTGCCGCAGGATCGGCGTAGAACGCCTTGTACGGGATATTCGTCAGCTTGTCGCCGAAGGATCGTTTTGTCTTGTAGAGGCCCTTTTCCTTGAATTCGGCCACCGTTATGACACCTTCTTGCGGGACGCCCTCAACTCCGAGCTCGTCGATGTCTTCCTGCGTGATGGTCAGGAGCGGGGCGTATTGCATAGTGTCGTGGTCGGTCATGTACATGGCACCTGCGAGAGACGTGTACGTACGCTCTGCATCGGACATCGTGTTAACGGCTGCGGGATCCACGTTCAAACGCTTCGCAAGCTCTTCCGCAACGTACGATTCCGGCTTAGACTCGAATAGCGGCTCCATGATGCGATCAGCCCAGTACACCGTATCCGAGTTGTTCATCCAGGCAAGATTGCCCTTCTCCCACCACGTGGCGATCGGCAGCACGATGTCGCAATACTGGCGCGACGGATCGAAGAACGGATTCGCCCCCCAAACGAAGTCTACTTTACGGAACACCTCTATAGCCGCATTAGCGTTCGGCAGCGAGTTCAGCGAGTTCTGATAACCACCCGAATAGATCACGTGGATGTCGATCGGCTTCTTGCCGCCCGGCCATATGTCGCGACCGTATTCGCCATTGAGGATGGAGACCCAGCATTCAGTATGGTCGATCTTCTCCCATGATGTTGGGTCCTCGATCTTCGACCAGTCAGGAGTCGACATAACCGAAGGCGGAGTCAGCGGATTCACCGGGTTCTTCTTCGCACCGTTGGAGGAATCGCCCGCCATCACGAACGGGGTGCCCGACATGCCCTCATGCAAACCGACCCAGCTGGCATAGTTGCCCGGCGTGCCAAGGCCACCGTGCATCATAGCAAGCGTGTAGAATGCCTGCGCGAACATCTCACCTGCAGGTATCTTCGTCGTCGATTGGCCAGCGAAGAAATCCACCTTCTCCGCCGCATGGATCTCCTCGGCCAAACGGCGAATCGTCTCAGCCGGAACGCCGCAGATGGCTTCTGCCCATTCGGGAGTCTTAGGTTCGTTGTCATAGGTGCCCAAGACGTAATCCTTGAAGTTGTCCTCAGCCGGAGCGCCTTCGGGCATATGCTCGGCATCGAACCCTACGCAGTACGTGTCGAGGAATTCCTGATCGTACAGGTTGTTCTCGATCTGGTGATACATCATGCCGATGCACAGCGCCGTGTCGGTGCCAGGACGCACGGCCACCCACTCGTCCGCGACCGCCTGCACCGTCTGATTCAGCCACGGGTCGACAATGATGATCTTGCCGCCCTGTTCACGCGCATAGTCAAGCTGATACGCGGTGTTGCCGCCCTTGTTCGCCATCCAGTTGTTGCCGAAGTGGAAGTGCAGATCGCTCTCGGCGACGGCTAGCGCGTCGGGAGCATTGAGCATGCCGCCGGTCATGAACAGCTCGGGAAGCGGCCACGAACCGAGCGAAACGGTGCCCATATCGTGGTGCACAGCACCGCCCAAGCTGTTGAGCAGACAGATAACCGGATCGAAGTACGTGTCGCCGATGTCGTCGTAGGCCGCAGCGAGGATAGACCGGTTGCCGTACGCATCGTAGGCCTTCTTCATCTCGGCGGCGATGTAATCGAGCGCTTCATCCCAGCTAATGCGCTCCCACTCGTCCTTGCCGCGCATCTCGCCGTTCGGATTCTCAGGACTCCAACCCTTGCGCTTCATCGGGTGCTTGATGCGCGCCGGCGAGGTGATGTTGCTGATCTGGGCGCGTCCGCGCGGACAGGCTCGACGCTGAGGCACCTCGATGGTGTCCTCGTCCTGTTCGTCGGTTCTAACCTTGAGCGGCACGCCGTCCTCAACGTACACTTTGAGTAAGCAGCGCGAGGAACCGCAGCTGCAGTTGTTCATGCAGGCGCCGGTTTTCCATTCGCCCTTTTCCCCTGCGGAAGCAGCAGGCCCCGTATCGGTGCCCGCGTCTCCTGCAGGAGCGCAGCCCGTGAAGCCGACCAATGCCGCAGCGCCCGCAGTAGCCGATCCCCATTTGACGAAACTGCGTCGTGTCAGTGAATTGCCCACTTTTGACCCCCTCTTCATCGCGTCCGGGAAACAATGCCCGCATACGGAATGTCCCCCCCGACAATTCCAATCACGACTTCATGAGCCCGTACCGTCATACTTTAGTATGATGCCCATTGCCGCCATACTATCACCATAAACTATGACAGTCAATGAGAATAACGGGCAAGCATGCATCTAACTTGAGAACAATTGCCCTGAAAAACGAGCTGCTTGTTTGACATAAGCTTCTGTATTGCTGTTCAATCTATACTATGATACTATGACAGAATTGCGACTACCGAAGGGGGCTGGTATGAGGTTCTTGATCGCGCTTGTTTGCTGCATCGTCCTTATCGGGATTCTTGCGAAACCGCTGAAGCGACATCCCGTACCCTTCTACATCGTCGCGCTTGCGCTGGTGGGCTTGTACTGGTTCGGAACGACCACGAACACTGCGGGCGGGATGTGGCCGTACTTCATGCCGCTTATGCAGCGATGCGCGCTTGCGTTCGTGCTGTTCACCATCGTGATGTTCGTGGGCGTGCTCGACGAGAGCTCGCCGTTGCGGGCGCGGCTCATGCCCATCCGCCGCCAGCTCTCCATCCTTGGCTGCATCTTCGCGCTGGGTCACCTGGCGTTTTACGGGGTGTCGTACGTGCCGCGGCTGGGCTCGGCGCTTAATGGGAACCTTGGGTTCTCGCTAGCGCTGGCGGCATTGCTGGTTCTTCTGATGGCCATCCTGCTGGTCACCTCGTTCCAGGTGGTGAAGCGCCGCATGAGCGCCGCGCGCTGGAAAGGGGTGCAACGTCTCGCCTACCCGTTCTACCTGCTCACGTACGTGCATCTCGTATTGTTGCTAGCGCCTTCCGCATTTGCAGGGCGCGAGACGGCCACCGTCAGCTTGGTCGTGTACTCCGTGGCAGTGGGCGCCTACGTCGTGCTGCGCATGCGGCGCGCGCTGCTGCACCATCGAGCAGCAGCCCCGAGCACGGCGCTCGCCAGCTGACAGCACGTTCGACATTCCCTCCCTCCCCTGAACGGGCGCCCCTGCCGGGCGCCCGTTCGCATCCCCGGCAGCTTTCCTCGATGTCCCGCTTAAAGCACTCGTTTGCAAGAAAACATGGATGGCTCGCACGCATTGTCGCCCGAAAGCCGCGGAATCGCGCCTGAAAACGAGGCCTTCGGGCGACAATGCGCATGGAATGCACCGGGCTTTTGCTTTACGCGCCCTCGCCCACCTCGAACACGGTCTGCCCGTCCAACGACGCGATGCGCACGCCCAGCACGCGCCCATCATCCACCAGCATGCGACCCGTGCACTTCGGAAACCCGCCGCGAGGCCGGAACGGCGCGCCGGGGCAGACGACGTACGATGCCGGACGCGCCTCGGGTCCGTACACCAGCTCGGGAACATGCGTGTGCCCGTGGACGCACACCTGCGGGATGGGATCGCCCGCCGCCAGACCCGCGCAGCCGTTGAACCCGATTTGCACGTCGCGCGGATAGTGCGCCACGAGGAAGCGCACCCCGTCGATCACCGGATGCGCGAAACGGCCCACGCGCGAGCCGTACTCGTCGAAGTCGTTGTTGCCCAGCACCGCCGTGGTCGGCGCCAACGCCTCGAGCGCATGCAGGATCTCGGGGCCGCCGATGTCGCCCGCATGGATGATATGGTCGACGTCCGCCATGGCCGCGAGCGCCTCGTCGGGCAACCGTCCATGCGTGTCGGATATGAGGCCGATAACGGTCATGACAAGCTCCTTCTTTGCATCAACCGATCGAATGGCAAGTATAGATCATACGCCGGCCTTCACGCGACCCATAAAACCATTGCCAAACTGCAAGCGGACGCCCGAAAAAGAGGGCGCGCCCGGATTGCGCGCCCTCCGATAAGCCCTCTTACGAGACCTGGAACAACAGCGTCGCCGCAAGCGGCGAAACCATGCCGTCTGCAGTTTTGGCACGCACCGTCATACGATAGTCTCCTGCATCCTCGAACGAAGTGGAGAACTGCCAATTCACCCATTTGTCCGCGGTTGCTCCCTCGGTCGCGCACGACGTCCAAGTAGCGCCGCCGTCGAACGAAAACTCGATAGCCTCGATCGGGCTTCCCAGATCGTCGGCAACGCCCTCGAACGTGATCTCGTCGCCTGCGACGAACGTGCATCCGCCGGCGTAGTTCATGATGTTGATCTTGTTGCGGTAGCACGGATCGACCTGCTGCACATCGGGTTCGACGTCTTCGCGCGTCAGCTCGATGTCGGTGATGTTGCGCGTGAAGTACCGCGCTACCGTCTCGGGCATCCACAGCTGCATGCTGGAACCGTCCGTCGCCGACGTAAGCTCCTGGCCGTTCACCTGGTAGACGAGCATCGCATCATGCTCCAAAGCGTAGCGCAGCGGCAAAGGCTGGCCGAACCCGTCGGCGCCGTACGCCGTCACGGTGTTCACGCCTTCCTCCAAATCGGCCATTTCCACGATGGACGCCAGCGGCACGCCGAGCACCGCAGCCTGTCCGAACGGAGAGCCGGTAGCGCACGAGCACGCCATGAGCGCCTCCTCGCTGGCATCTTCGGACAACTCGCTTACATCCACCGTGAAGTTCTTCTTGATATGACCCCCTACGTTCACGTAGAAATTGGCCACGCCGCCCGTCTGCGCTTCGAACTCGACCGCAGGTTTAGAGCACATCGAGGTCAAAGCAGCACCGAATACGTTGAACAGCTCGTCGTTCGGGGTCGTTCCCAATTGGTTGAATACAAAGCTTCCCTGCACGTTCGGCACCCGTACGTACGAGCCGTCGTCGACATTCACCCACGAAGCCTCAACCACGTTCTCGTTGAACGAGTGCGTCGTCCCGCTCGCCGCATCGGATGCATCGGCACTGTTCGGATTCAAAGCGTTCAGCGCCAAGCCCGACCCGGTGAGCAGCAGCGCAGCTCCGGCAACACCGGCGAACATTCGGGTATTTCGTTGCGTCATGTCTATCATCCTCGCTTACTGCTGATCGCCGGAAGCATCGCCGTCGGCCATGGCCGGATCGACGATCTTCCCTATCTCGGTGATCTCGTCTTCGGACGGCATCTCGTCCTTCGCGTTCACCAGCACCTCGTGGTTGCGGTAGCTCACTTCGCCGTCGACGTCCGTGCCGCGCACGCTCAGCACGTACGCTCCTTCTTTCTCGGGCGTGAACGTGAAGCTCCACCACAGCCACTTCGCCGGATCGACGTCTCCCACGTCGAACGACGTCCACGTCTCGCCGCCGTCCATGGAGAACTCCACCGTCTTCATGGGATGGTCGAACGCGTCGGCATAACCGTTGAACGTGAACGGCTTGCCGTTCTGGATGATGAGACCTTCGGGCACGCCGCACACCGTCACGTTGGGACGGTTCACATGGGCATCCTCTTGGTTGACCTGGCCGCACACACGCTCTTTCATGACATCGGACGACACGTGGTAGCCGTTGATCTGCTTCGAGAAGATCTGGGCATCGTAGGTCTCCTGCCAATGCATGACCGGGAAGCCGTGACGTGCGCTGAGGTATTCGCCATCGATCTTGTACACCAGATACCCTTTGTCCAAGACCGAGAGGTCGAACCCGCTGCGCGAAGACCCGTCTGCGCGAATGACGCGCACGCTGTTGGTGTCTTCGGTGTAGCCGCCAGCCTTCTCGATGAGCCAGCTGACCGGGATACCGGTGATCTCGGCCTGGCCGATTCCGCCGCCGCCGATCGGATTCAGCTCGCACACCATCTTCGAGGGCTTCGTGACCACCACGCCAGCGGCTTCAGCTTCGGCCACCAGCTCGGGCAGCTTCTTCGTGTAGGGCGCGTTCACGTTCCCGTCGACCGTGAACTCCCACTCGTCGAACATGCTCTGGGGCAGGTCGATGTCAAGCCCGTTAGGCCCGCATGCGTAACGCATATGGTCGTAATAGCCGTGAACGAAGTCGTAGCTGTACAGCTCGTCTTGCGTCTGCACCTTGTCCTGGGTGGATGCGAACTCGCCCTGCACGTTTTCAACCTTGTTGATGCCTTGCAGCGCCTCATGCTTCACGTTGTCCCACAGCTGCATGCCGTTGCCATCCGCAGTCGCGTCGTGACACGATTGACACGTGCCGTTCGAGCCCTCGGCGAACTTGTTCCCGCTGCGCTCGTTGTAGTGGATGGCATGTATGAGACGGCCGAAATCGTCGCCGTTGTCACGATGGCACGAGATGCACTGGTTCACGTCGCTGTACGTCTCGAGCGCTTTGTTGTCGATCGTGGCATGCTTGTACTCCATGTTCTCGATCATCGCATTCATATCAGCATGGCACGAATTGCACCCTCGGTTGTCCGCGTCGAGGTAGTACGTGTTGTACGAAATGGTCCAGCTTTGCTGCATCCAATGGGGGCACTCGTACTCGGTCGGGGTACGCTGAACCAGCTGCCCATTCGAATATCGGATGATCTCGGGCGCGTACTCCTCGGCGATCTTGTCCCACTTGTCGTAATTCTCGACGATATACTCTTTGCCGGGATACTGAACATCGCCGTCCGGCTCCCCTCCGCGCACTATTTCGTCTGCAGTCGACGCAGAATCGGCCGCAAGCGCCGGACCGACCACGCAACAAGCTGCAGTCATCGCCAACACCCCCGCCATTCCAAGCGCGGCCTTCAGTCGCATGTTTCTCATGATCTCTCCTCCATCCTCTCTTGTCGTGCGTGCGGCAGTTCCGCCTTATCGCTTGCCCCTCCTTCCAACCTGGAACAGGCGCGCACGCCGCACACCCGGAAGATGGTAGAAGCACGGGATGTCCACCGCCATCGACGTATCCGGGTGAATATGACGAAGGGCTCGAACGGGTATCCCCCGGTTTGGTTGATAGAGGCGCGCCGGGTTTTCGCCTATCGTGAGAATCGTATATAATGGCCAGCTGTTCAGAGGACTTTCGAATATCTGCTCGCAACCGCGCCGGGAAGAGAAACAGGGGGATCGATCATGGAAACACCCGCCGGCGTGCGCGTCAACCGCAGCGCAGTTCTTGCCTCCTTGGGACTAAGCACGAACCTGCTCTGGTGCACGCTGGCCGGGCATACCGGAGGGTTCCCCTCCTCCCTGCACGACCTCGATCCCGCCGTCAATCCGCGTATCTTCTTCCTGCTGGGCATACTCATCGTGGGAGTTGCGTTCGCAGTAGGCCCCCGATGGCTCCGCGAACGCGACCAACCTTTCTCCTACGTTCTACCGCTTGCATCCTCGATAGGCACCGCGAGTTTCGCCCTCGCCTCCAATCAAAGCCTCTTCGACCCTATTTTCCTTGCCATCGCCGGCCTGATCATGTTCGGCGCGGGCTATTTCTGGATCGCCTCGCGATTCTATTTGCTGCTAGCCAGAACGCAGACTTTCGCCTGCACCGCTTGGTGCATCGTGGCGGCATTGGGTATGGAAACGCTCGTGCTTCCCATCGCCCGCTATGCGGTGCCTCCCGTCTGGCAGATCGCCGTCACCATCGCGCTGCCGCTCGTTTCCGCCGCGCTATTCAAAGCCGCCCGGAGCTCTGCGCCTACCGAATCCGCCCAGAATATAACCCGGCGCGCCGACCTCCCCGGAGCAAGGATGGAAGCGCTCGCGGCTCAACCTCGGCGCGCCGTGCTGCCGGCGGGAAGAGAGGGTCGAAGAAGCCTGCTGGTGCTTATCGCTGCAGCTGCGCTGCTACTTGCGACCGTACGGTCGTTCAGTTCGATCGGATTATGGGGCAGCGAGGCCGTCGCAGCGCAAGGGATCGCGGCAGAGGTCGTCTTCTCCCTCGTCTCAACAGCGTTTCTTGCCCTCTTCGCACTCGCCACACTGGTGAAGACAACCGGATGGCGCCTCGATTTGAGGTTTCAGCCAGCGTTCATCATCGTCATCGGCGGTCTGTTTCTCGTGGTGTCCCGCCGCTCTGCTGGACGCCCTCATGCGGCTGGACGACTCGTGTGCGCACGTGCTGTTCTGGATCGTCGTGGTCACCGCCATCGATGCGCTCACCATGCCCTCGTACCGAGTGATGGGCGTTGCAGCAGCCGTCTACGCGCTCAGCTCCGTGCTGTGGGTCGCCTTGCTGGGCAGCGGAGTGGCTTTCAGCAGCATGATCATGCTGGGCGCCGCGTACTCCCTCACGATCGCCGCCATTCTCAGCGAATGGATCGGGGCAAGGCGCCTGGAGTCGACGGGCAATCCCGAACCCACGACTGCGCACCCTTCAAGCGGCGATCTCACGGGAGAGCACGTATCACGCGCCATCGCGGTTCGATGCGAAGACATCGCAGTCGCGAACAAGCTTTCGCCCCGCGAAACGGAGATATTCATCCTCCTCGCTCAGGGAAGAACGCGAACCCTCATCCAGGAAGAACTGGTGCTTGCCGAGAACACGGTGAAAACGCACATCGCCCACATCTACGCGAAACTCGGCATCGGCAATCGTCAGGAGATGATGGACCTCGTCTTAGGCGCCACCGAAGAGGACGGCCGCGCGGCAAGCCCCCGCTCCTACATAACGAAAAAGTAACCATTTAGCACTCTCGGTTGTAGAGTGCTAAAACGCGTCGTAGAATACCAGGCATACCAAGCAAGGCGGCGTTTCGGCGCACCCGGAACCACCGCCTCCCCGCACGACTAGAGGAGATGATCGAACATGGCAATGATGGTACCCATGCGCAGGAACCGCAACCTGTTGAGCGAGCTGATGACCGACCCCTTCGACGCGTTCTTCAACGCCGCCTCGGCTCCCATGCAGAAGATGTCGCCCACGCTCATGCGCACCGACATCAAGGAGACCGACGCAGGATTCGAGCTGACCATCGACCTGCCGGGCTTCAAGAAGGACGACGTCCAGGCCGAGCTGAAGGACGGCTACCTCACCATCACGGCGCAGACCCAGTCCGAGTCCGAGGACAAGGACGAAGAGGGCACGTACGTCCGCAAGGAGCGCTTCAGCGGCAAGTGCAGCCGCACGTTCTACGTGGGCGACGACATCGAGGAAGACGACATCAAGGCGAAGTTCGAGGACGGCGTGCTGAAGATCGCCGTGCCGAAGAAGCAGGAGCAGCCCAAGCTCGAGGAGAAGAAGACCATCTCCATCGAGGGTTAATCCTTCGCGAAACGCAAGCGCACTGGAAGGCGGCCCCCGTGGCCGCCTTCCCTGTTTTCACCCAAAGGCACGCTTCGTCGCCTGCGCTCGGGATGACAGGCGTTCAAGAGCAAAACAGGCCGATCAGAACGCATGTTTCACGTGAAACATCCGGACGCAAGAAGCGTGGTATCATGGGTCGAAACCGACAGGAGGAGCTATGGACGAAACCGTGCGCGCTATCGAAACGTTCCGCAGCTGGGTGGCCGACACGCCGCCGGGCGGCCTGGTGTTCTTCGGCGGCGCAGGCGTGTCCACCGAGAGCGGCATCCCCGATTTCCGCAGCCCGGACGGCCTGTACGCGCAGAAGTACCCCTATCCTCCCGAGCAGATGGTCAGCCGCAGCTTCTTCGACGCCAACCCCAGCGCGTTCTTCGACTTCTACTGCGACCGCATGCTGGCGCTCGACGCGCAGCCGAACCGCGCGCATCGCAAGCTGGCCGAACTCGAGCAAGCGGGCACGCTGGCCGCCGTGGTGACGCAGAACATCGACGGCCTCCATCAAAAAGCGGGCAGCAAGAACGTGCTCGAACTGCACGGCAGCGTGCTGCGCAACTTCTGCATGGCGTGCGGCGCAGCCTACTCGGTAGACAACCTGCTGGCCCTTCGCGCGCAGTCCGACGACAGCGTGCCGCGATGCCCCGCCTGCGGCGGCATCGTCAAACCCGACGTCGTGCTGTACGAGGAGCCCCTGAACGAACGCACGGTGCACGGCGCCGTGAATGCCATCGCGCAGGCCGACCTGCTGGTGGTGGCGGGAACGTCGCTGGCCGTGTACCCGGCGGCCGGCCTCATCGACTTCTTCACAGGGCGCCGCCTCGTCATCGTCAACCACACCCCCACCCCGCGCGACCGCCAAGCCGACCTCTGCATCGC
>OBAB01001250.1_pt1 | contig 11075 bp, 8 predicted proteins | sample 1516501 | NCBI WGS metagenome assembly OBAB01 (sample SAMEA2579906, study PRJEB22360) | human gut metagenome
ATAATATGACACAGAATGAAAGACTTGATTTTCTTATTAATCATCTGATAAGTGAGGACAACAGATATTGCAATATAGTTATCCCCAAAAATTCTGAAGAAAAATTTAATTTATTCCGTTCTCTTGTAAACGTCAGAGAACCGAAACAAATTAGTAGCGAATTTATAAAGCTACAAGATGATTATTTGCAAGAACGATTGACGGAAATTAACATAACCGACGCATATGATTTACAAGCAATATCAAACAAATTATACCTTTGGCAAGGCGATATAACAACATTAAAATGCGGTGCAATAGTAAATGCCGCAAACAGTGCAATGCTCGGTTGCTTTGTGCCTTGCCACAAGTGTATTGATAATGCAATTCATACGTTTTCGGGTGTTCAGCTTAGATTGGAATGTAATCGCATTATGAAGCTACAAGGTCACAAGGAACAGACCGGTGCTGCGAAGATAACAAAATCATACAACTTGCCTTGTGATTACATTCTTCATACGGTCGGTCCTATTGTATACGGACATCTTACCGATAAACACCGCAAACTTTTGGCAAGTTGTTATCGTTCTTGTCTTGAGTTGGCTGAATCTAACGGTGTAAAATCAATAGCTTTTTGTTGTATATCAACAGGTGAATTTCATTTTCCAAATGATATTGCCGCACAAATAGCCGTTGAAACAGCGAAAGACTATTTGAAACATTCTGAATTGGAAATGGTGATTTTTAATGTTTTTAAGGATACCGACAAAAAAATCTACGAAAAATTACTCAGATGAGATAATTCGTTTGAAAGAAAAACTTGATAAAGCCGATGCTGTTGTAATCGGTGCAGGTGCAGGGCTTTCAACTGCGGCTGGTTTTACTTATGCAGGCGAACGCTTTGAAAAATATTTTTCTGATTTTAAGCAGAAATACGGCTTTACAGGTATGTATTCGGGCGGATTTTACTCGTTTGAAACACTTGAAGAATACTGGGCGTATTGGAGCAGATACATCTACATCAACCGCTATATGGATATACCGAATAATTTATATGATATGATTTTGAGTTTGGTAAACGGTAAAGATTATTTTGTTATTACCACTAACGTGGACCATTGTTTTCAGAAAGCTTGTTTTGATAAAAAACGCCTATTTTACACTCAAGGCGACTACGGTTTACTTCAATGCCCTACTCCATGTTGTAATGAAACCTTTGATAATGAAGATAGAATTAAGCAAATGTATAAAAGTCAATCGAATATGAAAATTCCTACGGAATTAATTCCGTTATGTCCGCATTGCAAAAAACCATTAACAACAAACTTGCGCTGTGACAACAGCTTTGTGCAAGATGAAGGCTGGCATAATGCGGCGGAGAGATATGACAATTTTTTACGAACAAGAAAAGGTCAAAATATTGTATTCTTGGAATTAGGTGTAGGCTACAACACACCCGCAATTATAAAATATCAGCTTTGGAGAATGGTATCGGACAACAAAAATTCAATATACGTCTGCATTAATAAAGGCGAGTCGGTATGCCCAGAGGAAATAGAAAAACAATCAATATATTTAGATGAAGATATTTATAAAGTTATAAAAGATGTCAGGAAGTGATATAATGCACGATATATGGAATCCGTGGCACGGTTGCGTGAAATGCAGTGAGGGTTGCCAAAATTGCTATATGTATTTTTTAGACCGTGTTCGTGACAAAAGCGGCTCGGATATTTATAAAACAAAATCAGGATTTGACTATCCTCTGAAAAAAGACCGTTACGGCAATTATAAAGTGCAGAGCGGTGAGCTTATTCGCGTATGTATGACGTCAGATTTCTTTTTAGAAGAGGCTGACAAGTGGCGTGAAGAAGTATGGGATATTATAAAACAACGCAGTGACGTAAAATTTTATTTGCTTACAAAACGTCCCGAGAGAGTGCATAAATGCCTTCCGTCAGATTGGGGCAACGGTTGGGAAAATGTATTTTTTAATGTTACCGCCGAAAATCAAAAACGTGCCGATGAACGTATTCCGCTATTACTTGATTTACCGTTTAAACACAAAGGAATAATGTGTGCTCCATTTATCGGTCCTATCAGTATCGAAAAATATCTGCAAAGCGGTCAGATAGAACGTGTAGTATGTGGTGGAGAAAATTACGACGGTTCACGTCCTTGTAATTTTGATTGGGTAAAATCATTACGTCAAGAATGTGTATCGCATAATGTCACATTTTGCTTTATTGAAACGGGTACTTATTTTATAAAAGACGGTAAAAAATATCGTATACCGAAAAAATCTACACAAAGCGAAATGGCGTATAAATCGTGTATGAATTACATCGGTAAACCGATTAAATTTAAGTTGTGCGATAATTTCGGATTTGATATACCCGAAAATGAATTATATGTACCCCACTATCGCAAAAATTGCGAACATTGTAGCAGTAAACTTATTTGCAATGGGTGCTGTGATTGCGGTAAATGTGATTAAGAACTTTGAAATGAATTTTCAGCCGCTAAAACTTCGTTTAACATAGGTATAGATACAGACGCACCTTTTCTTGATACTGCAATAGCTGATGCAACTGACGCAATTTTTAAGGATTTTTCAACAGTGTTCCCCATTGCTGTTTGTGCAAAAAAGTATCCTGTAAATGTATCTCCCGCGGCAGTTGTATCAATGGCATTAACCTTAAATGACGGCTGAAAAACGACTTTTTCGGTATCACTATACATACTTCCTTCACTTCCGAGAGTAAGAACGATTTTTAGTTTTGGATAATTCTTTGAAAAGTATTTTAAACCGTCTTTTGGATTATCACATTGAGTAAGCTCCGACATTTCTACTTCATTCAGAATTATATAGGAAAGCATATTAAAATCAATCTTTTTTATTTTATCATTATACGGTGACGGATTTAATATTATGCACATTCCCTTTTCGTATGCTTTTTCTACGATATAGTCTATCATATTTATTTCGTTTTGAAGCAGAAGTATATCGCCTTTATGAAATTTATCAAGCACTTCATCAACAAATTCTTCGGTTATTTTTGCATTTGAGCCGGAATAAAGAAAAATCGAATTATCACCTTTGCTGCTTACTTGAATAATAGCGTGTCCTGTTTTTTCGTCTACTTTTTTTATATTAGATATATCGACACCGTTTGACTCTAAAACATCTGTAAGCATTTTTCCGTCAGTTCCGATACAACCGGCGTGATAAACTTCCATACCCGCCTTAGCTAAAGCGACTGATTGGTTAAGACCTTTTCCACCCGGAAATACTTGCATTGAATTACTTGTTTCGGTTTCTCCTATTGCGACAATATGGTCTAAATTATATACAAAATCAATATTGCACGAACCAAAATTCAAAATTTTCATAACAGTCACACCGCATATAAAACCGCATTTATTTATCTTTTGTCTTTTTAGGTTTGCCGAGTCCATGACAATATGGGCATATAATCTTGCCTACATCAGGATTCCATACATATTTTTTTCCGCAAACCGGGCACTTTTTAAATATTGGTATAATTGTCATTTGTATCACTCTCTTTCAATATAATTTATTTATCTCTTGCCGAATATTCGGTCGGCCACATACCGGTTTCACGTTTGAATGTTTTTGAGAAATAGTATGATTCTTTAAATCCGACTGCGTCGGCAATATCTTTTATTCTTAAATCATTATTTTCTTCGATTAATTTCTTTGCTTTTTCTATTCTGTATTTAGTTACATATTCATTGGGTGATACACCTTTTTGGCGTTTAAACAATCGGCTTATATAACTCGGTACAAATCCGAATTCTTTTGATAGAACATCGCTTGTAATGTTTTTATTATAATTATTAATCAGATATTCTTCCACTTCATTTGCAAGCTGTTCATATCTGTCAGGATCACGTTTATCGTTTCTCAATGTTGCCAATATTGATATAATATCATCTATAAACGCATCATATGAAACAAAGCTTGCAAGTGCATTGACGAATTCTTTTTTTACACTTGTATTTTTCCGCTTCATATGATTCGGATAATTCAATGTGTAAGTATCCAAAATTATATTCAAAAAACCGTTTATTTCTTCTTGTGTACAATCAGAGGACATCATATTATTCATTACGGCGGTTAATTTGTTTTTTAATTCATCATTGTTTCTGTTTTTTATTGCAAAAACAATACTGTCGACATCTGCTTTTGAATATGGCTGTGATATATCTTCATAACTGTCCGACAATGAATTACAGCACAATAATTGCGATTTGTTTAGAATAAGATGTTTTATGAGTTGTTCTCTAAGTTTACTAAAATATTTGCCTGTATCTTTAAACAACACACCTTTTTGATAAACAATAGTCATGGGAAGATTTTTAGTTGAAAATTCATCATAAATTTTGTGTATCAATGCTTCTTGTCTTTCTTCCGTTTCGGCGGTTATAACCATAAGACGTTCCGAAAGCATATTGCTGTTAAAGAAAATATATTCTTCTGAAGTTGTAAGCAAATTATCCATAAAAGTATCGATTCCCGAATCGGTCCAAAAACGTTCGCCGGGAAGAAGAACTTCCGAACCATATAACAAATACGCACCGGCACATGCAAGAATTACAATAGTATTATTTTCGTCAAACATTTTGTTTTTGTCGGCAATTTCACTTTTTATTCTTTGAGTAAGCTCGCTCACCTTATCTTTGGATATAGGCTTTAACAAATAATCAAACACCTTATATTCCAATGCTTTCCTTGCATATTCAAAATCAGAATATCCGCTTACAATTATAACTTTTGTATCGGGTTTATTCTGATATATCCAGCCTGCAAGTTCGATACCTGTCATAATCGGCATTTTAATATCAGTAATAACAATATCAAAATCTTCATTTTTTAGCTTTTCTACGGCATTTTTTCCGTTTATGCAACATTCGGTAACTTTAAAATCGGAATCAACCGATTCTAAAGTTGATTTAATCATTAAGCGGTACAGTAACTTTTTGATATGCTGCAACGTATCTAAGCATATCAGATAATTCGACGCACATTGTGGAAACACTGTCACATCCTGCCTCACTTCCGGCAGAACTGATTACCGCCAGCATATTGTACAGAAAATGAGGATTCATTTGAGCCTGCAAAGCAAGTGCATATGCTTTTTTCTCTTGAATAATCGAATTATTCATTCTTTCAAGCATTTTTTCAAAACTGTCCTCAAGCTCTTTTATTTCATCAATAGCATCATCGTTGATGTGAGCCATTTTATCATCCGGTGCGTCAATTTTGCAAACGTGATTTGCTAATTGTGAAATCGGTTTTATAACTTCTTTTCCGATAGTTCGGCTTATCAAGAATACAAACATCAACAATATTGCATACAAAACCACAAAAACCGATAAAATAAATATTATATTTGTCTTTGTATTCGCTACGGGTGTTCGTATCATTATTTCCCAGTTTGCATTATTGACAAATGCCGAAGAATACTCGCTTCTTTCTCTTTCTGTATATACGGTCGATATATAATTTTTCCGTTTGAACGGTCGCAAATTAAAATCTCGGCATTATCTTCCGTATGCAGCATTTGTTCAAGCCTGTCCACGCTTGCTCTAACCTCAATTATACCGCAAACAGTATCGGAATAATCATTTTTCAGACTCTTTTTTAAAGTTATAAATTCTCTTGTACTTTCCGTCCAAGGATTTTCCGATGGTGCAGTTATTATTTTATCGTCGTTTTCTTCGATTTGATTTAACTCTATGGCATAATTTATATTTTCCATAGTGCTTTGAAATTTCTTTTTATCAATGAAGTAATTTTGATTTGATACAAAATCACCGTATCCGTTATAGACCGATATATTGAAATTACCGTTTCGATCAGTAATCAATCCGTTAAGGATAGATGAAACGTCAATTCCAAGCAAAACGTTATCATTGAAAAAATTACTTTTATCATTTTTGGTATTGTTAAGGTTATAAAAAATATTTATTATACGAGGTTGACGTTTCACTTGTTGTGCAAGTACGTCTATTTCTTCTATGTATGTGTCGACCTGTCGAGCCATGGTTTCCGCAATTTTTGTTCCTGCATTTTCTGCCTCATAATTAAGTTTTGTCACAACAGAAAAGTACATTACAATCATTGCCGCAGCTAAAATCAAAGCTATAAAAATCAAATATGGTCTGACAACTCTTTCAACAAGTCTTGAATGTTTTTTCATATCGAACTCCGTTTTTATTACATTTAGTAAAAAAGTACAAATTGCAGAAATGTACAATCAATATGTTGTACTATATTAACATATTAATTATACTCTATCTGAATTATATTTGTCAACAAAAAAATGCCCCTTTATTAAAAGGGGCATTTTTGGGGGGAAATAATACAATTAATCAGTAATCAACTAAAATCAATAAACTTCTTTCCACTCAGCAATGTTTTCTGTATCGAATTTGAATGGGTCACCAAGCATTACTTCTGTACCGCCATCGGCAGCCAGCCTCTGTAATTTTCTTTTCACCAAGGTCACCGGCATTAAATGAACCGCCTACATCACCTGTAATTGTGCCTTTTACAAGTGCATCCATTGTGTAACCTGACAAATAACCTATATCAACAGGATTCCATAGATACATCCAAGGGCAAGTACCGTCTTCGATAAACGGAGCCATTTCTGACGGTAAGCCAAGACCTGTTAGTTTTACATCTGACTGTTTATCTTGCAATACCTTACCTGCAGCAAGCATACCTACCGTTGTCGGAGCAATGATAACTTTAATTGATGAATCTGTCAAAAGTGCTTGTGTTTCTGATGTTGACTTTGTCGGGTCATCGTCACCGTATGCAACTTTTATAAGTGGTGTATTTGCATACTTTTCAGGATTTTCTTCTAATTCTTTTTTCATCCATTCAATCCATAGATTTTGATTTGTAGCCTGTGCAGTAGCTGACAATACTGCAATACCGCCGTTACCGTCTACCATTTCATAAGCCGCTTGAATTAGTCCTCTGCCGATTTTTTCAGGATCAGCTTGTTGAATATGAGTTTGTCTTGAATCTTTATTTACAGCACTGTCAAGTGAAATAACCTTAATACCTGCGTCCATAGCTTCTGTCAATGCAGGTTGCAATGCGTCTGCATCGTTAGCTGCAATAGCGATACCCGCAACGTTTTGTGCTACAAGCTGATTGATAATTTCAATCTGCTTTTCCGGTGTGGCTGCTTCAGGGCCTTTGTAAAGAGGTTCTGCTCCGATTTCTTTACAAGCCTTTTCAAAACCGTCATATACTTTCTGCATATAAGGATTTTGTACGTCTTTCGCCACAAATGCGTATGTACCGCTTGCCGATGAGCCATCTGAACTTTGAGATGTTGTGCTTCCGCCACCACCTCCGCAACCTGCCATCATAGTTGCTCCGATTATTGCCGTTAGACCTAATGCCAATAGTTTTCTTGCTTTCATGTTTAAAACCTACCTTTCTTATTTTAAGTTTTTTCTTTATTTTTTCGAAGTCATAAACTTCGATTGATACTTATTTATTTTTTTGATTTGGTTGTCATTGCTTTAAGCTTTTTAAACCAATTCATATTACCGATACTATCTCTGAAACTCGGAATTGCTACCGCAATAATTAGTAGCAAGCCTACAACTATCATAATAATTTGGCTTGACGCATTGATTAGACCAAGACCGTATCTTAGATAACCGATTACCATAATTGCAAGAGTTGCACCAAGTATTCTTCCCTTACCGCCTGAAGTTGATACTCCGCCAAGTACAGCCATTGCTATAATATCAAGTTCATATCCTTTTGCAACGTCGGGACGAACACTTGACATTTTTGATGCAAGATAAATTGCGGCAACTGCCGAAAGTAAACCTGTCATTGTATAAACGATAACTTTAATTTTACCTGTTTTTACACCTGAAAACTTTGCAACGGTTGTTGAATTACCCATTGCATAACATCTTCTGCCGAATTTTGTATAGTGAAGAAGATATGCGAAGAATAAAGCCTCAAATATAACAAATATCAAGGCATACGGAACCATTTCGTCGATTTTGCCTGCTGCGATTTGTGTAAACCAACTCGGAAATCCTCCGACCGAATTGGTTTCCAAAATAATCTGTGCTATTCCTCTGAATATTATCTGAGTTGCAAGTGTTACAATCATACTTGACAATTCAGGGAATTTTACAAGGATGATTCCGTTAATCAAACCACATACAGTGCCTGTGACAAGTGCAAGACCGATTGCTTCAATCATCGGAACTCCTGCGTCAAACGCAACACCCATAATTGTTGCTGAAAGAGCCATAATTGACGCAACACTGATGTCGATTTCACCGAGCATTAATACGAATGCCATCGGAAATACTACTATTGCTTTATCCAAGAAGTCACGGGTTGCATTTAAAATTGATTTTGCATGTGCATAATACGGTGACGCGGATATATTAAATACATTTACCAATATAAGCATTAATACAAGCATCCACTCCCATTGAAAAAGAAATCTCTGCCAAGAAAATCCTCTTTGGGCTGATATTGTTCTTGTACCGTCACTGCTTACAGCCTGTTTTACATACTCTTTAGCCATCAGATATTCCTCCTTCTCAATGCTTTCATTTCAACGTTTCTTTGAATTAACGAGTTTGCTATAATTGAAAGAAGTATAATCAAACCGCGAATTGCCTCTTGCCAGAATGAAGATACATGGATAAGCGGCATTGCGTTGTTAAGAATACCAAGTAATACAGCACCCAACAATACGCCTTGTACTCTTCCTGTACCGCCATTAATGCTTACACCGCCAAGTACGCAAGCTGCGATTACATTCATTTCATATCCGGTACAGGTTTCACCTTGAGCAACTCCGTATTTACATACATAAAGTATACCGCCTAAGCCGGCTACCGCACCTAATATAGTATAAACCATAATTAATGTTCGGTCTGTTTTGATACCCGAAACTCTTGCACTTTCTTCACTGTTTCCTACCGCATAAATCTTTCTACCCGTACGGGTTTTATTTAGGAAGAATGCGGCAATTATATAAACAACTATTGCTACAACTATAAGATTATTTATACCAAGAAACTTTCCTGTCGCGATTGACAGAAACTTTGTACCCATTTCCTGTTGTTTTACCCAACTTCCGTTAGCAACTAAATATGTAAGTCCGCGATATATATTCATCATACCGAGTGTTGCGATAATAGGTAATATTTTCAGTTTAGCAACCAATGTACCGTTTATGAAACCACATACGATACCGACTGCTATCGATACTAAAATTATTACCACTCCGGGAACTGCTTGATTATTTTTAAGTATCGTTCCGCCGACCATTGCACCCAACGCCATTATCGAGCCGATTGAAAGGTCGATACCGCTTGTGATAATTACCATCATCATGCCTACCGCCGTAATTGCAAGAACTGCCGTTTCTGTGAACATATCGGAAATGTTTTCAAGTGTGAAGAAGTTTCCTCCACTTCTTATTTCAATAAATACAGAAAGTGCAATCATTACAATAATTAAGCTGATTTCACGAATATTCGATGAAAAGAATTTTTTTAACTTCATAATTAAATTACACCTCCTACATATTCATTGCGGCCTCAAGAATTTGTTCTTGAGTAACGCCTGTTGCATCTGCAAAAATCTTAGATACTCTGCCCTCTTTCATAACAAGGATTGTATCTGCCATACCCAATACTTCCGGCATTTCCGAAGAAATCATTATTACTCCGAAACCTTGTGCCGCCAATTCTGACATAATTTCATATATCTGTGCTTTTGCACCTACATCGACACCCTTTGTCGGTTCGTCAAGGATAACTACTTTCAAATCGGAATTTAAAACCTTTGCTACGATAACCTTTTGCTGATTACCACCTGACAAACTTGACGCCTTATCAAATACAGAAAGAGCCTTTGTTTTAACTTTTTCCAAAAGTTCTTTTGAACGTTCACGTTCTGCTTTTCTGTTTATAACAGTGAACTTAGTAAATTTTTCAAGTGTTGATAATGTTACGTTTTGTCCCAATCCCCAATCAAGAATCAGACCTTCTTTTTGTCTGTCCTCAGGCAAATATCCGATACCTGCTTTCATAGCGTCTGACGGATGTTTTATTGAAAGTGTTTTTCCTTCCAAAATGACCTTTCCTTTATCGGGTCTTTCAATACCCATAATACCTTGACATACTTCTGTTCGTCCTGCACCGACAAGTCCTGTCATAGCAAGAATTTCGCCCTTGTGAAGTGAAAAAGAAACATCTTTGTAGTACCCTGTCTTTGATAATCCCTCAACTCTGAAAATTTCTTCTCCTCTTTCAACTTCTTGCTTAGGATAAATTTGAGAAATTTCACGTCCGACCATTTTTGAAATCAATACTTCATTTGAAATTTCATCTACATTCCATGTACCTATGTACTGTGAGTCACGAAATACGGTTACTCTTGTAGCAAGTCTGTACATATCTTCAAAACGATGCGAGATAAATATTATTGAACAGCCTTCATCTCTAAGTTGTTCTGTAATTCTGTATAATTCCTCACATTCTCTTTTTGAAAGAGCCGCCGTAGGCTCGTCCATTATGATTATTTTTGCATTTGTAGAAATGGCTTTTGCAATTTCGACTATCTGTTGTTCCGCAACTGTCAGATTACCCATACTTGAATGTGGGTCAATGTCACTTCCCAATCTCTCCAAAAGCGCTTTTGCATCCTTGTGCATTTGTTTCCAATCAATTGTATGGAACTTTGTCATTTTCTCGTGCCCTATGAAAATGTTTTCCGTTACACTTAAATGTTGATATGCCGTACCGTGCTGATAAATAGCGGCAATACTTAATTTTTGTGCATCTTTAGGATTTTTTATTTCTACTTTTTCGCCGTTAATGAATATTTCACCCTCTTCAGCTTGATGTACTCCGGTGATAACTTTTATGAATGTTGATTTTCCTGCACCGTTTTCACCCATAAGAGCATGTATTTCACCTTGTTTTAACTGAAAGTGAACATTATCAAGAGCCTTTACTCCGGGGAATATTTTCGTTATTCCTTTTAGCTCAAGAATGTA
>OBAB01001267.1_pt1 | contig 10915 bp, 10 predicted proteins | sample 1516501 | NCBI WGS metagenome assembly OBAB01 (sample SAMEA2579906, study PRJEB22360) | human gut metagenome
GCCCAGCGGCGTCAAATCCATCACGATGCCGGATGGTACGGTAGTGGAGGGCGATGCGGCGGATTTTACCGTGAGCGTCAATGGTACGTATGACTTCATCATCACCGACAACGGCGGAAATACAACTACGCTGCACACGGAAGTGGGCAATGTGGATACCGCGCGCCCGACTGTGGATTTCCATTTTGAGCCGCTGGACGGCGGCGACCGCACCATCATCACGGAATACGGCAAAACCGAGTACTACAATTACGATGTCGGTATGAACGCCAGCGCCGACGATGTAGGTTCCGGTATCGAGAGATATGAGTACAAAGCAGGCGACGGGGAATGGACGGTGTTCGGCCCGGCAGACCCGCCGAAGTTCACGGAGGAACAGATCGTCCATATCGTTGTGCGTGTATGGGATGTTGCCGGGAATGTGAGCGAAGAAAAAGCGCGGGACATCGTGCTGGACAAAACGCCGCCCACGGCTTCGCATACGCTGACGCCGGGCGAGGACGGAAAGGTGAACATTAACCTGGGAACGGACGGCAGTATCTGCGGCGTACAGTCCATCACGTGTCCAGATGGAAGCGTTGCGTATGGTGTGGAGACGCTCGTGTTTGAGGTGGACCGAAACGGAGACTACGATTTTTTCGTGTGGGACCGGTGCGGGAATCTGCTGAAGTACACCGTACCGGTCGACAGTTTCGCAGCGCCCGTGCAGCCGAAACCTGTGCCCTCTGAGCCGGAAGAAACGAAACCGGAACCCGAGCCGGAGCCTGCGCCGGAGCCGGAAGGACCGGAGAACCCGGTGGAGAACCCTGTGCAGGAGGATTCTCGCGCATTGACGCTGGCCGACCTTGCCTGCATGCTGCTTTCCATCCTGTTTGCAGCCCTTGTGTGGCTGCGTGGGAAAAAAGACGGCGGTGAAGATGAACAGGCCGAACAGGTGGATGAGGACGTAGAAGAAGATGAGCCGAGGGGCTACGCTGTCCAGAAAACGGTGAATGCGGTGCTGGCGGTACTGTCTGTGGCCTTGTTCTTCCTCACGCAGCCGCTTGTATGGCGTTTCCGTTTGGTTGACTGGTGGACGGTCCTGTTCGTGCTGCTGTGCGGCATGGCGCTGGCCATGCTCATCTGGCGCAGAAGGTCGGAATCTGCAACCGAAGAAGACACAGCTGAGGAGACGGCAAACGCCGCAACATCCGGCTCATAAGTGAAATCCCGCAAGGACAGAGGTCACACTCTTGTCCAAGTGGACAGAAACCACATGGAGGAATACGTGAACCTCTGTCCGCACGAGACCAATATATCAGAATCCGCAAAGGATTTCGATATCAACTGGAGGCGCATCGCGCCAATTTTTCCGGAAGGCTCACTCGCTACGCTCCTTCTCCTTCCGGAAAAAGCGGAGGAAAATGAGCCGCGGGGTTATGCAGTGCAGAAAACCGTGAATGCGGTGCTGGCGGTACTGTCCGTGGTCTTGTTCTTCCTCACACAGCCGCTTGTATGGCGTTTCCGCTTCGTAGACTGGTGGACGGTCCTGTTCGTGCTGCTGTGCGGCACGGCGCTGGCCATGCTCATTTGGAAGCGAAAGGAAGAAAACAAAGTAGAAGAAACAGATGAAGAAGAAACGGAGGATTTTGCAGAATGAAAACGATCGTATCACTGGCCCTTGCGGGCCTCATGTCCATTTCCGCACTGCTTCCCGCGCTGGCGGCACAGGAGGCGGAGAACGTATCCATCCCCGAAAACTCCGGCATTTCGGAAAGTGTGGCGCAGGATGAGAGCAGCGTATCCAGTTCCGGCAGCACAGCGGATGAGAGTACTGCGCCGGAGTCCGGCAGCAATGCAGGGGCTGATGTTTCGCAACCCGAATCCGACAGTATGCCAGTGAAGTCTGACGGCAGCACTTCGGATGGTTCGGAAGCTGAAACCAGCAGTTCACTGCCTGTTTCCGACAGTATGGCGTCCGATGAAATGGATGCTGACTCGGAACCGGCTTCCGGCAGCGAAACAGCGGAATCGGACGTCGATGCCAAGGATGAAGATTCATCTGGTGTAACGGCAGCAACAGCGGACGAACAGTCGGTCTCTGTTACGGTGTCGGAAGAATACGCGATCCTGCTTGCGACCAACCAGGCGGACAGCATGATGGGCCATGCGGGTATGAGGCGCAGCGACGCCTGTACGCAGCCTGCGGCATCCTTTGTTCTGGCGGACTACACTGCTGATAATGAGGAGAATGCCTATAAGCTTCTTTGGGCGGCACTCAACCAAGCTATCGTATCACTTTCGGAAGAAGGAGGCGGCATCGGGCATTGTGTTTATGAAAGTGGAACGATTCGATTGTATCGATAAGCTGATGCCCCAAATAGAAATATGTGCTTTTTTTGTGTTCGCAGCACTACACCAGTGGGAGTAAAAACAGTGACTAAAATTTATACCTTTTGCGAGAGGGACGGCCAGTCGCCGTTCCTTTCTTTATTTCATAAGCTCGACAGAAAGCTCCAGCAGAAAATCCTAAAAGGATTACGCTGCATGGTTCTATACCCGAGCTACCGTACACAACCGCATGTCAAGCATTTTACAATCGAACGGTATTCTGGCCTGTATGAGTATCGTGAGCGTATCCGCGTCTTGTTCCGTGTCATTTACATGGTGGATTCAAAACAAAATATCATCCTCCTTGCGCCATTTATAAAAAGGCGGGATAAGGACACACAGTACGCTTTGGAACTCGCCATACAGAGAGCCGTCATTATTCGGCAATACCCGGAGTGTCGCGTAGAGCTTGATCTCGGAGGTGAGACACCTGTATTGATTCACCGGGATATTTAGTATCCTTCCTTGCTATTTTGCAGTAGAAAAGAGGTTCAAAAAGATGAGAAAATGGATTCTGATGCTGGTCTGTGTCCTTACGCTATCGGCGCTTTCCGTATGCTTTGCAGAGGATTCCGACAACAGCGGCGAAGTGACAGCGCAACAGTCCTATGTGAATGAAGCGATTACAGTGACAAGCGAAACATCTGCGGACGCGCCCTCACAATCCCCAGTGCTGAGGGATGTTGCTTATATGACTCAAGGAGGCAGGCAGCTGATTATCAAACTGTATGATATAGATTCAGACTATGATGTAAGCCGCTTGGCCGAACCGGATTTTGAAGAGGGGGGATTGTTGTATACACATAAAAATAGCATCAAGGTGTCTGACAATCGCACTATGGAGACCAAGCAGGCCAGCCAGACAGTGACAGTCAGCCACACAGAAAAAGACAATGCCATGGGCAGCCTGCAGCCGATGCTGGAATACTCGGAAAATGGTTTTACGGGCCAGTTGATGCTCCAGCCAGAGAGCATCACAACAACGGAGGCGGGAAAAGAAAGCTACGGTTATACCGTAAGCGACACCCGTGAATATCCCAATCTGGACCGTAACGATACGGCGTACATTCCGAAAGCAGTGGAGAAAAACGGAGTATCCCTTACACTGGCAGGCATCGACTGGCAGGCTATGGGAAACGGCACTTTTACTGCGACAGCCAGCTATTCCGGTCGGGCAACAGGCAGCAAGGTCACAGGATATACCTCAAAAGCAATCTATTCCGGCGAAGTGAGCAAGGAAACGCTGGACAGCTGCACCTACAAAGTGATTTACGAAGGTGCCCCCATTCCTGCGCCCTATCTTCAGTATGGACTGACTGCGGGCAGTGTACTGGCTCTGCTCATCATTCTGGCTGTGCTTTGGAACAGACGAAAAAACGCGAAAATCTACGCTCTTTTGGATGGTGAATTCAAAATCGTTCGCCGGGTGCGGATTTCCTACATTGATCCCATCGTTGATCTGACGTCGGCCGCCGTCCAGAGTCGGGTGAGCGAATACATCATCACCATCGACCGCTGGGCAACAAAACGGCTGAACAATCAGCGTCTGCGGATTTTGTGCGGCGACGGCATGGTGCGTGAACGCAATATTCCTTTTGCTTTTCATTTTATCACAATCTATAGAGGCGAACAACGTTCCAATTCTAGAAAACGCTAAACATTCATTTTACCATTATTTCTACGCAATTAGAAAGTCGGGTTTTACAACCCAAGTATCATAGATTTACAACCCAAGTATCATAGATATGCTTCTGCATGAATACAAGCCTGCAAAGCTTTAGTGTCTTGATTCTGTTCCGTTATCCGGCGTTGCGGGGTTTTCTCACAAAGCTGCCGATGTATCCATCTGCCAGCATCAACACATAACGCATAATTAAAAGTGCGAACTTGGCTTCTTTGTTCCGCTGATGGGTCAGTTCCCGGAAGAGCTGATTGCTTTATGGAGAAAACCCATTTTGTAGAAAGCATCAAATCGATATCGCTCTCCATATTCATCAAAATCGCGTGCCGTTTTCTCACCTCAAATCTGCAGGAGAGTGAGAAGTCGAGACTGGACCTACTGGCCTTTGTGTTTATATTATTGCGGCAGCTGCGGTCTGCACCGAAAGGCTACAATAACAGATAAGCATATAAAACATACGTCGGTGAACAGAGAAACGTATTGACTGGCTGTGACAACCACGGCTTTGATTATCCTTATATGAAAAAGTATCTTACGCTTCTGGAAGATGGAATGTCTTCCGGAGAGCCTGAACTTACAAAGGCCCATGCCCGTCTGCAGGCGCAGATTAGCAGCCGGGCTACGCCGCGCTTTGAACTTTTTATGGGCTGTCTCGGAAATAGAATTGCAGTTTGCAATAAAGCGGTTGAGGAAAATGGCGATTACAAGATGGTTGCACATATTTCAATAGAAGGCAACGTCATTTGGTGCATTGCGCCGGGAGATGCTCCGGCAAAGGATGTTATTAAAATTCGACATGTGGCCGATATGGAACGTAATCGATATGAAGTCTGGTTATCTACGCTCAGTGAAATGGAGCGGTATGCATGAAAACTCGAAAAAATGGCAACAAGTGAATTGATAAATCATATTCAGACGCAGCATACGAATCAGAATGAACTTCGAAAAGAACCTTTGAAATAGTTCTTTTTGCATCTTGCCTTTTTATGAAATTGCAGAGTTGTGGCACGTTTGTGGCCACAATATTGACAAATTAAAACGATTGTGATATGCTGATTTTAGACAGGAGGCGGAGTAAATGGAAAATATCGTTTCATCCGCGAAAACGGATATGTTTCGCATCCGAATCAATCCGGTGCTGCGCAAACAGTTGGAAGACGTGTATGGAAAAAATGGACTCACATTAACAGACGCGGTCAACGTTTTTTTTCAGCAGTCTCTGAATGCAGGAGGCTTTCCTTTCGAGGTGAATGAAAACAATGCTGAAATCATCAAAGCCAAGGCGATGGCCCGTTTGATGAAAGAATTGAAAGCTGCGCAGGAGGATGCAACAATTCACTCTGAAGATGAAGTTTATGCCATGTTCGGAGTTGAAAAATGAAAATAGTATATAAGCATCAGGCGGTATTGGATATTCGTCAAACGCAGGAATATATTGCAGAGACCCTTGGCAATAAAAGGGCCGCTCAAAAGCTGGTTGCATCTATTTTGAAGGCAATATCTTTGCTGGAAGAGAATCCAATGATGGGCGTATCTATGGGAGCAAAATTTGAAATAAAAACTTCTATACGTTTTTTTATAGTCGCCAAGCATTTGGTTTTTTATGAGATCAGCGAGGATAACATGCTTTCTATTTTACGTGTATTGGATGGGCGGCAAGATTGTCTAGCAATTCTTTTCGGCTGATTGGTCCCAGAACAGAAAATGATTTTTAAAAGTGCAGCGGTGAATCCGCTGCACTTATTTTTATATACAGAAAAGCGGGGCTTACGCCGAAAAGTGCAAGTCCCGCAATAGCAAAATCGAACAAATCAAATTGCTTATCAACCAAACTCAGACGGCTGATAAGGAGTTGGAACTCGGAGTTGAATTACCAGAATAGTCCCATATCCCGTTGTCCCGCAGCTTTGTCATTGCGGGACTGTTCTGTTGATCGAATCCCATTCGATTTAATAATACTGGTTCTTTTTTTCCCTTCAAACAGAGCTTCAGACATTTCTCCGCTTACCTCCAAAATCTTGTCGGTTGTAAAATACATATTGACTTCTGTACGGAGTTCTTCGATTACTTCATGAATTTTTTCCAATGTGCTACAGAACTGCCAGCCCGTTTCATCATATCTTCTCTGCGGCACTTTCCTTGCAGGCTATTTTGCATTCGATTCCAGTTCTGCGCCGCTTTCTCCTTTGTCATGTCCCAAAAACTTTCGGCTCTTTCGTCATCGGAGCGCGTAAGATAGTAAAGCACATCTTCCAGTTCATCTGCCACTCAGTCTCCCCCAACTTGCGTACCACAATGTAAACATGTACTCGGTTCATGTCCGTCGCTGACGTGGGTTTTTTGCTGTATATTTTGGTTTATGTTTATAATATGTTTTACTATTACAGATCAGCCAGAAGAAGCTGGGAAAAATTCGATGTTGTCCACACAGCTCCAGTCACCAGAATTTCCCTCGGTATAGAATCCCACGGTGCATTTGCCATTGGTGACTTGAATGTTGTCAATTTCCACTTGCACCCAAGGTGTGCTAACTGGAATGTCCACGCTCATTTCCGTAGCGCCGAAATCCGTGGCCAAGATCTTATTCTGGGTTTGTCCGCCTCCGGATTGCACCATTGCGCGCAAGGTGTAGGTGCCGTTGGGCAAATCGTAGATCGTTTGCCACGTATAAGCATCATGGGTCTGTGGCGAATAGTGCACAACATGAAATCTCCCCGAAGCAGAGTTGCTGTTTTTTTCAAGGTAGGTAGACTCGGGATTTGCTCCTTCGAAATGCCATCCCTTGGGTTGTGCCACAGCGCTTCCGTCGTCTTCAAAGCTGGCGTTTGACACAAGGTTGTTGCTCAAAGGCGGGATTCCATCACTGTATCCGTTACAAAAAGCAATGTCATCAATATAATAGTCCCCTTTCCAGTAGAAGCCCAATCGAATCTGCGCGATATGTGTCCGGTCAAAGCCCAACGCACCGCCCACTGGCACCCAGACGCGGGTCCAGTTCTCATACACAGTTTTTTCATGGCTCCAGGCAGAGGATTCATTTCCGTTCATGTCCACAAAAGTGACTTTGACAGTGCAACTGCCAGGATTTACCATATCCTTCACAGAAAAAGTCAAATATTGATACGGGGATCCATCCACACTCGCGCTCTCTTGAGGCGTGATCGTGGCACACTGGGAAGCGGTCCCCGGGTCTCCGTTTGCGGTGGTTGTCAGCTTTATTCCGTTGCTTCCACCCAGATTAGCAGTGCTCGCTGCTGGGCTAACTGATGCACCGGTGCCTGCACTATAGTTGGTGTTATTCTCCAAGTTGTTGAACCAAATCGGTTCGGTATCGGTGCCGGTTTGAGTACTGCTCCATGTCATAGTGACCAAAGACTCCGGCAACATGGTGTAGGTCATGGAGCGGTCGCCCCAGCGGATCTTGACTGTCTGTGCCGCATCCTGCAGATTGGCAAGTACCAGTACCTTTCCGCCGTCGGGATTCTTGAACGCTACCGTCTCTATATTTCCGTCCAGACTGGTGGAGTCGATGCGCACCGCACCGGGATCCACAAACTTGCTGACATGGCCCAGGGTGTAATAGTCAACATTATATTCCCAATTCCCGGTTTGGGTATCGATGGTCACTAAGCCTCGGTTGGTGGAGTCGTGCCCTTGGTTAACATCGTAGTAATAGTCCGGGCCGCCATTTTCATCCAAGGCCAGATTCCAGAAGATGATGCTCTTGCTCCAGTTGCGAGCAATGTTAATGACGCAACTGCTCTGGTTAAGAAACGCTGTTTTCCACTTTGGAAATCCCCATTCTCCACCAGATCCTTCAGTGAACCAGATATCCTTGCTAGGATATTCTTTATGGACGACAGACATCACCTCTTCGTCCCCTTCGTACCAGTGCCACGCCGATCCGTCTACCGCATTCCTAGCATCTGCGTCTTCGTAAAATTCCAGAGGATAAGAACCCTCTCGGTAATTGGTGGTGGTATAGCTGTGATCCCAGCAAAGGATCTTGGCATCAATCCCGTTCTGGGTGAGCGTGGGACGAAGATAATCTGCTACCAGCGTTTGGGCCTGTGTATGGGACATGGGTAGAGCTGGCCAGTCATAGCTTGCGTGGTCTGGCTCGTTATTAGGAGTGATGGCGTAGATGTCGATGCCGCGGCTCTCATAATTCTGAATGAACTTAGTGATGTAGTTGGCGTAGGCTTGGTATTTCGACGTTTTGAGCGTTCCCTTGACATTGTTATACATGCCGAGTTCGGAACCGTTTTGCTTCATCCAGCCCGGCGGACTCCAACAAGATGCCATCACCTTTACCCGGCCCGGTTCCACCGCCAGAGCGTCTTCCACTGTTGGGAATATCTCCTTTAACTCATGGGAAAAGTCAAAACCAGGCAGGCTGTCCGCCTGTTCGGAGGAAGCGAAGGTATAGGGGGCTACACAGTGATCTGTCGCACCGATGGGTTGACGCAGCATGCTCAAGCCGATGCCGGTTTCCTTGTCAAACAAAGCCGTCATCATACTTATCTGCTGCTGATTAGAGAGTTCCGTCTGATACAGATGGGCGCTGGCTTCTGTGATGGAAGCGCCGAAACCATCCATTGTCTGATATGTGTTATTCTCCTCCACAGTGATGAGATTGCTGATATTCACACCGTCATCCATGCGGAACTGCAGCGGCGTCTGCTGTTCCAGTCCTTTTTCCATCCCACTGTCCGAGGCGTTGACCTTTGAGACCCACACTGCGACAGCCGGCCCCTCCTCTGAAGCAAAGACCGGCGGAGTCCAAGCGGCCATCATTGTAATCGCCAGCAAGCAGGATATGATCTTTTTTTTCATAAGAACACTTCCTTTCACAGATTATGATTTGATTACGATGGTGGAAATAGAGCAAGGGGGACAGGGCACGTAAAACAATTCTCCCTCCAGGCGAAGTGTGGCAGGCAATTTCTCTGTAGTTCGGTTCAAGAGAATCACCGCGATAGTGCTATCAGGGTTTTCAAATGCGGTCACCTCCATTTTCTCCGAATAACAGGTGGTGGCGATTCTCCGTGCATGCTCTTTAATGTGGCGGCTGAAATGGGCAATGTAATAGAAAGACGGCTTGTAGTTGATTTGCCCGGTGCGAGTGTCACAGATGACGGGCGCTTCGCAGAAATTGCCCACATGATTGGGCCCGCCCTCCTCGTTCAAGGCGATGTTCCAGTCGATAAAAAGGTTCATACCGGCGTTTAAGTTACCGATCATGTCATGAGCATACATCTGGGCATTTTTAAGTGCTTGAGTCTTGTCGAAGCGACTGTACTCGATACAACCCTCTGAGAACATGAGCAGTTTGTTCGGGAAGCATTCCCGCACAAGGCGCACTGCGTCAAAGTGATCGCCGCTGTACCAATGGAACGCCACGCCGGCGACCATCCTGTCCGTCTCGGTGGTGATGCATTGCGCTGTGCGTTCAAACATGCGTTCCTTATTATGATCCCAGACGAATACCTCTAAATCACCCAACCCGTTTTCCACCAGAGTGGGGTGGAGATGCTTTATCAGAAAATCTCTCTCTTCCTGTGCGGAATACAGGCAGCTGTCCCAAGTCTGTGCGGCGTTCGGCTCATTTTGAATGGACAGGCGGGTGACCTGGACGCCTCGCCTGCGGTATTCGTGAATGTATTTGCAGATATATCGGGCCCAAAGATCCGCATACTCAAGCCGGAGCTTTCCGCCGCCATTGCGGCTGCCGTTGGGTTTCATAAAGGCGGGCGGTGACCAGGGCGACAGCATGACCGGTAGCTTTTTGCCCGCTAATTCCTCAGCCATGAGGATGTAGGGAATAATGTTCCTTTCGTCGTGGCGCAATGAGAAGGTGGAAAAATCGGTGTCCTCATCCTCGATGGCACAATAATTCTCTCTGGAAAAATCACAGCTGTCCAAGTGGGTACGCACCAGGGAATAGCCAATGCCCGACGGACCGTAGTAGGAATTCAGTACCTGCCGCGCCGTCTCAGGGGGCAGAGCCTGCAACACCAGCCCTACCGCTTCAGTGATGGCGCCTCCGAAACCGAGAAACGTCTGATAGCGCACTTGAGGGTAGAGATTCACCAGGTGCAACTCCTGCCCTTGTTCATCCGGCACACTGGCGAGTTCGGCGGTGTACTCGGCAAGACGCCCGTCTTTCTCAAAGGTAGTAACGATGTATCCCGTCATAGCCCATTCCTCCGTGTCATTTCTGAAGAATCATGCTGTTGAAGGACTCTCCTGCCAGCGTGAAGGAGAGCCGTTCACCTTCCAGCTCCACGATTAGATCTTTCTCTTCGGGGAAGGGATTGAACGCTTCTACCACATAACTGCCGTCCGGGTTGCGGAAGAGCAGACTGTCCGCTGCCATGTGTCCCTTGATGCCCAGCCGAACAGCATCGGGCCGGATGGGATTGGAGAAATGCTTCATCACATAAAAATCCGGATTGAAAACCGCACGCTTTTGCCCCGGATCAACTGTTACCATGGCGTTTTGAGGGTCGCCCCAAGTGCTACGGCCCCAAGGCTCCAAGATCATGTTCCAGTACAGATAACTCTCGGCACCGTTGCTGATATAGTGCTTCAACATGGTCCAGACATATTTTGCGTATTCCCAGGTATTGTCGCCGAAGCCGCACTCGTTTTCCGACTGCATTAAACGGATCTGGGGCCACCAGCTCTCAAAGGTTCGCTGGATAGCGATTTTGCCACCCCACTGGTAACTCACGCCGGCGATATACTGCCGCGCCCGGTCGTCCTGCAGGACGATGTTGGCAAAATAGTCGTAGTCTTCGGTGGCCCACTTGTCGAAAATGAGCCGATTGTAGTCACATCCGGGGGCGTTGATGGTACCTA
>OBAB01001268.1_pt1 | contig 10910 bp, 7 predicted proteins | sample 1516501 | NCBI WGS metagenome assembly OBAB01 (sample SAMEA2579906, study PRJEB22360) | human gut metagenome
ATCGCTGTCGCACATGGCCTTTTCATCCATTGTGATGGTGAAACCGCCGAACATGCTGACATGGATAACCGGCTTATTTCCTGATGATTGATTCATGCTATGCTCTCCCTCTCTATCCCTGTATCTGGTCTGCCGCGGTGTATACGGCCTGGCGCGGTGTAGCTGGTCTGCCGCGGTGTATACGGCCTGCCCCCACCGCCCTAATTTTTCTCCGGGTTCATCACTGAAGCTGTGCCAGACGTATCTTCACCTGCTCCATCATCTGCTCATATTTTTCAAGCTTTGCGCGCTCCTCGGCAATCTTTGCCTCGGGCGCCCTGTTTACAAACTTCTCATTGCCCAGCATACCTCTGGAACGGGCCAGCTCTCCTGCCAGACGTTTTTCTTCGCCCCTTAACCGCTCTATCTCCTTCTCGATATCCACCAAATCTGCAAATGGCATATAAATCACTGCCTTGTGAATCACTGCGGATACAGCATCGTCTGCAATTCCTTCCTTATTCTCCTGGAGAATCACCTCGCCCGCATAGCCCAAAGCGGCAAAGAAGCTTTTACTGTGCTCAAATATCTGCAGCAGCCCTGCGTCCTCCGATACCACATAAACAGTTGCCTTCTTGCTGGGAGGAACGTTCATGGATGAACGCACGCCACGGATAGCTCTTACAGCCTCCTTGATGGTCTCTGTGGACTGTTCTTCCTTTGCAAAATTCCAGTCATCCCTGTAAACCGGCCACTGGGAAACCATGATAGTCTCCTCTTCCTCCTGGAGATTGCAGAAAATTTCTTCTGATATAAACGGCATAAAGGGATGAAGCAGTTTCAGCGCCTGAATCAGCACATGCTTAAGCGTCCAGATGGCAGCCGCCTTTGTATCGTCCTCTTCATTGTACAGCCTTGGCTTCACCATTTCAATATACCAATCGCAAAATTCTTCCCAAATAAAATCATAAACCTTCTGAAGGGCGATTCCCAGCTCGTATTTATCCAGGTTCTCCGTCACTTCCCTGGTAAGGGTATTAACCTTGGACACAATCCATTTGTCAGCCATGGTAAGGCGGTCCAAAGCCACCTCGCCGGACTGGGCAGCCTTCTCAATGTTCATCATAATGAATCGGGACGCATTCCAGACCTTATTGGCAAAGTTACGGCTGTTCTCCACACGCTCCCAATAGAAGCGCATATCATTGCCGGGCGCATTGCCCGTAATCAGGGTCATGCGCAGGGCATCTGCGCCGTACTTGTCGATGACCTCCAGGGGATCGATGCCGTTGCCCAGGGACTTGCTCATTTTCCGTCCTTCGGAGTCTCTTACCAGGCCGTGAATCAGCACGGTGTGGAACGGAAGCTTTCCGGTCTGCTCCAGGCCGGAGAACACCATACGGATAACCCAGAAGAAAATAATATCATATCCTGTTACCAGAACATCTGTGGGATAGAAATAATCCAGATCCTCTGTCTTTTCAGGCCAGCCCAGGGTAGAGAAGGGCCAGAGGGCGGATGAGAACCAGGTATCCAGGGTATCCTCATCCTGTTTTAATGAAGTGCAGCCGCACTTAGGGCAGGCGTGGGGAGCTTCCTTGGAAACCACGATTTCTCCGCATTCCTGACAGTAATAGGCAGGTATCCTGTGTCCCCACCACAGCTGTCTGGAGATACACCAGTCGCGGATACCTTCCAGCCAGTGGAGATATGTCTTTCCGAAGCTCTCAGGAACAAAGGTAAGGCTGCCGTTCTTAAGGGCCTCAATGGCCGGCTTAGCCATCTCCTCCATCTTTACAAACCACTGCTGCTTCACCATGGGCTCTACCGTGGTCTTGCAGCGGTCATGGGTTCCTACGTTATGGGAGTGGGGAACCACCTTGACCAACAGGCCCTGGGCCTCCAAATCAGCCACAATGGCCTTCCTGGCCTCGTAGCGGTCCATACCAAAATACGGTCCCGGAACATTTACTGTGGCATCGTCGTTTAAGATAATGATTTCTTCCAGGTTGTGGCGCTTGCCCACCTCAAAGTCGTTGGGGTCGTGGGCCGGGGTAATTTTCACGCAGCCTGTTCCAAATTCCTTGTCCACATACGGGTCGGCGATAACAGGAATCTCCCTGTCTGTCAGAGGCAGCTTAAGCATCTTGCCCACGATGTCCTGATAGCGCTCGTCCTCCGGGTTCACCGCCACCGCGGTGTCTCCCAGCATGGTTTCCGGCCTTGTGGTGGCTATCTCCACAAAACGGCCAGGCTCTCCCACTACAGGATAATTGATGTGCCAGAAAAAGCCGTTCTGCTCCACATGCTCCACCTCTGCATCAGAGATAGAGGTCTGGCATACAGGGCACCAGTTGATGATTCTGGACCCCTTATAGATGTAGCCTTTTTCGTACAGCTTGACAAAGACCTCCAGAACTGCGTCAGAGCAGCCATGGTCCATGGTAAAACGCTCCCTGTCCCAGTCAGCAGATGAACCCAGTTTATGAAGCTGATTCACAATTCTGGTGCCGTACTCGTCTCTCCACTTCCAGCACTCCTTAAGGAAACCGTCCCGTCCCAGGTCTGCCTTGTCAACGCCTTCCTTCTTAAGCTTGTCAATAACCTTGACCTCGGTGGCAATGGCAGCATGGTCCGTACCCGGCTGCCACAGCGCCTCGTAGCCCTGCATTCTCTTATAGCGGATCAGAATATCCTGCATGGTATTGTCCAGGGCATGGCCCATGTGCAGCTGGCCTGTGATGTTTGGCGGCGGCATCACGATGGTAAATGGTTTCTTACTGCGGTTTACCTCTGCGTGGAAATACTTTCCGTCCAGCCACTTCTGGTACAGGCGGTCTTCGATGTCCGCCGGGTTGTAGGTTTTCTCCAGTTCCTTCATGGTTTGTTCTCCTTTTTTGTAGATGGTTTTTGTAATTGGTCTTTGTAATGGCTCTTTGTAATTGGTCTTAATAATGGGTTTTAATAATGAGTCTTGATAATTAATTTTTGTAATTAGTTTTGGTAATTAGTTTTGGTAATTAGTTTTGGTAATTAGTTTTGATAATTAATTTTTGTAATTATAGTAACTAATTTGTTGGGGTTAATGGTTTTGTGAATGGGTCTGTTAATGGTTTTGTGAATGGACTCATTAACAGTTTGGTTAATTACAGAAAAATGGCTGCCGGCAGACAGGCCCTGTTTGCCTGAAAATAAAAAGCCCTTCGCCAATCCCGGTTAAGGGAAGGCAAAGGGCGGAGTGTCCGCGGTACCACCTTTGTTTTGCCGGATGTCCGGCAGTCTCATTAGGCCTTTAACGCAGGCCGGTCGGAAGCAGCTACGCAGAAGGGAACTTTACATGGCGGCAATACGGAAATATCCGCCTGCCAGTCACTCAGTTTTATCCTTCACCGCTCCAGTTCAGAAGCTACCTTCTATCATACTCTGCCCGGGCCGCCTTTCAGCCAGTGGACCGCCCTCTCTGATGGTTTATATGATGTACTCCTCTTCTTCATAACCGTTGTGTTTGATTGGATTGCTTTGTTAGCATGATTTGCTTGTTTGGTTTATTTGCTTTGATTTATAATTATCAAGCATAATAATTATTGGGGGATTTGTCAAGTGTTTTTTGGTAGGACGGTATAAGCGCTGTTAGTAAGACGGGTAAAAGCGCCTCCTTAGCAGACATAATGATTACCTCCTCCACAAACGCATACTCCAGTCAGGCCTGTTGTACAATATTAGAATGGTAAACATTAATATTGTCATACCAAAGAACAAACCGGCGCCTTTCACCTTTCCTTTATACCGCTCTTTCTGCTGCCCGAACAAATATCCCAGTATCACTGCTGCACAATATCCCATCAAGCTCCCCCATGTATTGTGAAGCACATCATCAAACTCGCCTAATCCTCTATCCAAAAGGACCTGGGACACCTCGATGGCTGCTGAAAAAACAAATCCCACCATGGCTGCTTTCTTCCAGTCCGGCTTTTGGAGGATGGCAGTCAGAAAAAATCCAAAAGGCATAAACAGTGCAATATTTCCTAAAATCAAATACCAATAATAGCCAGAATGTTCACTCCAGGCGCGTTTTATGGTCCAGAAAAGGCGAAGTTCTATGTCTCCCTTCCCGGCCTCGCGATACAATGTGGCATATAGAATGGCAGCAATTGAGAGGAGGAATAGAAAACGGTATGAGTATTTGTGGTTATGATACATGGCACCTCCTATATTGCTCAAGCCTTAAGATTAAGAATACTTCTCCGCATAATAAAAATCTTCTAATCTATGACTCTCCAAACCATCTTATTTACCACTCCTGTGTAACTTTGGATAATCTTAACTACTTTTGTACTGACATTTTCCTCCACATAATCCGGCACTGGGATACCATAATCACAGTCCAACTGCATCTGCACAGCAGTGTCCACTGCCTGAAGTAACGATCTTTCATCAATACCCGCTAACACAAAACAAGCCTTATCCAAAGCTTCAGGACGCTCTGTTGAGGTACGGATACACACAGCCGGTATGGGGTGCCCTATACTTGTAAAGAAGCTGCTCTCCTCCGGCAGTGTACCTGAGTCTGAAACAACAGCAAAAGCATTCATCTGCAGATGGTTATAGTCATGAAATCCAAGGGGCTCATGCTGTATCACACGCTTGTCCAATGCAAACCCTGTAGCGTCAATACGGTTTCTTGAACGGGGATGACAAGAATATAGTATCGGCATATCGTATTTCTCTGCCATCTTATTAATTGCTGTAAACAAAGAAAGGAAGTTCTTCTCTGTGTCAATGTTTTCTTCTCTGTGCGCAGAAAGTAAAATATACTTCTGCGGTTCCAGTCCCAATTTTTCCAAAATATCTGACTTTTCAATCTCCGGCAGGTTCTGACGCAGTACCTCCGCCATCGGCGAACCGGTCACATAGACACGCTCCTTCGGCAGTCCGCACTCATGTAAATATTTACGAGCGTGTTCGCTGTAAGCCAAGTTCACATCGGAAATAATGTCCACGATCCGGCGGTTTGTTTCCTCCGGCAGACATTCATCTTTACAGCGGTTTCCTGCTTCCATATGAAAGATTGGGATATGCAGGCGCTTTGCTGCAATCGCTGACAGGCAAGAATTGGTGTCGCCCAATATCATGAGCGCCTCCGGCTTAATCTGGTTCATCAGTTTGTAGGAGCAGTTAATGATATTGCCAATGGTTGCACCGAGATCGTCCCCAACGGTATCCATATAAACTTCCGGATTCTCAATCTTTAGATTCTCAAAGAAAATCCCATTCAAATTATAATCATAATTCTGCCCGGTATGAGCCAGTATTACGTTAAAATATTTACGACACTTATCAATTACCGCGGCAAGACGGATAATTTCCGGACGAGTGCCTACAATAATAAGAAGTTTTAGCTTTCCATTATCTCTAAAATGAATATCCGAATAATCGGTCTTTACGGCAAATTTTTCACTCATCGTTTTCTTTCTCCCTCTACACTGGCTCATAAAATGTGTCTGGTTTTTCTGGATTAAATATTTCATTACAAGTCATCACGGTTACCAGATTCTCCTTATCGGACAAATTGATAATGTTATGTGTCCAGCCTGGGATCATGTGGACTGCTTCAATCTTTTCGCCGCTAACTTCAAACTCCACTTTTTCACCTGTATGGATATTCCGCTCCTGAATCAGCCCATGGCCTGCCACTACGATAAACAGCTCCCATTTGGAGTTGTGCCAGTGCTGTCCTTTCGTGATTCCCGGTTTGCTGATATTAATGCTGACCTGACCGCAGTCTGCTGTATGTAGCAGTTCAGTAAAGCTTCCTCGAGCGTCACAGTTCATTTTTAGCTCATATTTAAACTTTTCTACCGGTAGGTAGGTCATATACAGGCTGTACAATTTCTTTGCAAAACTTCCAACCGGCATTTTGGGCATCAGTAACGTCTTAGGCTGCTCCTTAAACTGCATCAGCAGATCAACAATCTCTCCCAACGTAACCTTATGTGTTATTGGCACACAACAAAAACGTCCATTAGCATCCAAAATCGTCTCCACACCGTCAAACTCGCAATGCTGCTCTTTTCCCTCAAGAAGGTCAAGCATACCATCTACCAGATCATCAATATAGAGAAGTTCCAATTCTGTATTCCGGTCATTTACTATAAAATTCTCATCATTGGCCACTGCCCAACAAAATGTAGACACCGCCGAATTATATTTCGGACGACTATGCCCCATCAGATTCGGGAAGCGATAGACTGCCACCTTTGCACCGGTTTCTTTGGCATAATTAAAGAACAGTTCCTCCCCTGCATTCTTACTTCTGCCGTATTCACTATTTTCGAAGCGTCCAGCAAGAGTAGCCTGAATAGAAGAAGAAAGCATGATAGCTGCTTTGTTATTATGCTTTTTCAAATTAATCAGCAGGTCAGAGGCAAAGCCAAAGTTACCCTTCATAAAATCTTCTGGGTTCTCCGGGCGATTCACACCGGCGAGGTTGAATACAAAGTCAGCCTTTTGGCAATATTCTTCCAACTCCTCCAGTGTAGAGTCTAAATCATACTCATAAATTTCTTCAACATGGAGGTTGGGCCTGGTTCTGTTTTTGTTATCACGGATATTTCTTAGATTGTCGCAAAGGGCAGTTCCCACCATTCCCCTTGCACCAGTAATCAATATATTCAATGGTATTTCTCTTTCCTTTCCTTGGACTTATTAATATTATTTTTATTATGTGGCTTAGTACATTTTAGAAAATCAAACACAATTTCTTACAATCACTTAAATCTTCTTTTATTAACAAACGCATACTCAAAATGAACCACCCAAAAGCAGGTTTCAACTGGCAGCAGAAAATCTAAAATAGCTGCAATTTTTGGCCCTTTACGTTTTAAGGTTTCTTTTATAAAAGGGTAAGGATAATACCCTATTTCCTTCAATCTGCAAAAATTCTCCCTTACAAACATCTCATTTGTGCATTTTGCTAAACAAGCGCAAACATTTTCATGCGAAAGAAGAATTTTTGCTTTCAAAACACTTCCATTTCTGTATGTTCCTGTATTCCAGTAACTATAATATGCATCCAACATAGTTATCATGCTCTGATAATATTTCTGCATTCGTTTCTCTGTTTTTTGGTGCATAAGAGAAGTGTTTCTCTGACTATATAAATAGCAAACAACATCTGTCTTTTTTATTTTAAGAAAGTACTTTATTACCCATCTTTCCTTCCTCCACACTATTGTATTGACTATACTCGTATAACTCTGGATAATCATGACTACCTTATCACTGATATTTTCATCCACATAATCCGGAATAGAAATGAACAAATCACAATTCTTGTTCATCTCTCTAGCCATATCAACTACTTGCATCAGCCTTTTTCGTCAATGCCGGGAAGTATAAATCTAGCATTGTCTAATGCTTCCGGACACTTACACCGGTTTGGATGTAGGGAGTGTAATCATGGTATCCCCCGCATCTCAGCCATTAAGGAGCCACTCACATAAGGGTACTCTCTAATAGACACTCGTCCTTACAGGTAGGGCCTGATATGATATGGAAGATTAGACTATACACCTGCTTTGCTCCAATGGCTAAACAGAAGTTGTCCTCCACTGTGTTAGTATACCTTCTATTATAATTGCACACTATCCTTCTCCTCTGCTAATCTGTCTTGAATGTATTCCAACTTAGAAATGGTGTCAATAGTCTCCTGCAAATTCAGTCTATGGGTATTGTTACTATTGAACTCAATCAGAGTGTTTCTCGCCTCATCGCCTTCCTTGAAATACTTATCGTAATTCAATCCACGGTTATCCGCTGGAACACGATAGAATCCCCCCATATCCACAGCTTTAGCACATTCTTCGTTGGTTAACAGGGTCTCATACATTTTCTCCCCATGACGAATACCGATGACCTTGATATCCTCTTTCTTACCGCCAAATAGTTCACACACTGCCTCTGCCTGTGTCTGGATAGTACAAGCCGGTGCTTTCTTAATAAGAAGATCTCCGTTTTCACCATGTTTAAAAGCAAAGAGTACCAGATCAACTGCTTCTTCCAAGCTCATAATAAATCTGGTCATTTTCGGTTCTGTCACGGTAATCGGGTTGCCCGCCTTGATTTGATCAATCCAAAGTGGAATAACAGAACCACGGCTACACATAACATTACCATAGCGAGTGCAGCAAATCTTAGTTTTACCGGACACTCTGGATTTCGCAATGGCCACCTTTTCCTCTATAGCTTTGGTCATACCCATGGAATTTATGGGATACGCAGCTTTATCCGTAGACAGACAGATCACACACTCCACACCTTCCTTGACAGCAGCAGTCAGGACATTATCTGTACCAATGACATTGGTTCGCACCGCTTCCATAGGAAAAAACTCACAGGAAGGAACCTGTTTCAGAGCGGCTGCATGGAAAATGTAGTCTACGCCATGCATAGCGGCTCTCACAGACTGCATATCACGTACATCGCCGATATAGAATTTAATTTTATCCGCCACAGCAGACATCTTAGCCTGAAAATCGTGGCGCATATCGTCTTGCTTCTTCTCGTCACGAGAGAAGATGCGGATTTCTCCGATGTCAGACTGTAAGAAACGGTTAAGTACCACTTTGCCGAAAGAACCAGTTCCTCCGGTTATCATTAAAGTTTTTCCTGTAAATAAAGACATTTTCCATACCTCTCTTCTATCGTATCTGAACTTTGTATTTTGTTTTCTTTGAGAAAACTAAATACTAATTTTAGTAAACACTGACCGCTTAAAATATTTTGTTATTATCTTCAATGTAAAAGCCAAGATAATCACTACAATAACATCTGCTGAACTATAGGAACCTGTCCAAAACTTGTTAATCCCAAAATCGCCCCGTAAAACAACATAATGAATCAGATAAAACTCATAAGTAATCGAATCAAAACTTTGATTTCTATTAGAACAAAAAAACGAAAGAATCATAAAGGTAGGCACTGCTGCTGTAAATAAGCCATGAGAAAGGCTTCCCTTTATTCATGCAGTGATACTAAGTTAATTCTCCCGCATTATACGAATGGATACCAACGACCATTAACGCACATATGAATGGGCTAACTGAAGAAATTTATTTAAAATCTTCTCGTTTTTTGTGTTGTAATAAATCCGTTCGTAGGCTACTGGGTCCTCTTTTCTAAGCCTATCCATAATAATCTGGTTACGATTTCCCACAACATTCTCTGTGGCCATTTGCACCGTTTGTGATTCACTAATTAGAGAAAATGGCTTATGATATTTCTGTGTTTTTACTGTTCTAGTCCCATTCTCGGCGGCCATAAACATATACCATAAATCATCATTTTTATATGCCAAATCTCTAATTTTCTTTGTATTTTTTGCATCCTTGTAAAAACCATTATATGGAATTAAGCAACCGCCCCCTGGTGAAGGATTAAGGCTATAGGATGGTTGTTTGCATCCAATCTCAGAAATTGTTTTCCATCTTCCTGGATTTTTCAACGTGCCATCTTTTTTATAATCTATAGCCTGAGCACGTTCACAGACAATGCAGTTAGGATATTGAATATGTTTATCTATTAAACGTTTTATAGCATCAACCGGATAAATAATATCATCATCAAAAGTTATAATAACTTCGTCTGGTTGTTGGTACAAAAGACAATAATAATATTTTTTATGCCCATATAAATCTTCACACCAGTTGATCTCAAGCCCATAATTCCGAAGTTCTAGCAACTGCTGCGGAAGATGATGTTCTGGAAATTGTTCCTCTGCCAACCATAGAATTATACGATCTGGTTTGTAACTTTGAGTCATTAGAGATTTCAATGCAATATGTACATATTCGATACGTGCCGGAAAAGATGTCATTGATGCAATGACCTTTTCTGTTCTTTTCTCTGAATTTAAAGCATTCTCCGATATACATTCAGTCTGAATTAATCCATTTTCTTTTTTGGATAAATACTGATATATTTTTCCGCCCAAAAATGGAACTCGGATAGCTTCAGGTATTTTTACCTTTTCAAGAATTCTGCGATTCATATATACTCCTTACTTGTGAGCAATTTTATTTACTAATCCCTTTATCATTTTTTTCTCGTCGTCGTTATATGCAATAAGCCACATAAATAGCAGATATATTCCTATAATCATAAGAACCTTAATTCCCAAAATACCCCATCCGATTTTGGTACTCGCCTTTTGTATAACAAAACCTACCACTAACGTAATTAGCATAGGGATAGACATTCTACCATAACATTTTACATAAAATATTTTGGTATCAAGTCCCAATTTCGTTTTATAGAGATACATATTAGCAAAATTCCTAAAAAAGTAGACAGCGCAAATTGAAATACAAGCACCTATTACCCCCCAGAATTTTGACAAAAAGAAAACAAAAACCACATTCAATCCCGCCTTTATAACATTAACACATGTTAAATATCGTATTTTATTCACCATAACCATTGTGTTTTTTCCAATTTGTTGTGAAAGATAAAATGGTGTTGGTAGTAAAAGAAATACCGCACAATAATAAACAGAATTGTAGTCATTTCCAAGCCATATATTTATAAACTCTTTCCCTACGCATACAAATCCAATTAGCACTAATCCAACCAAATGGTATTGAAATCTTCCCACTTTTATCATTAATGAAAGTATCTTGTCCATATTCCCTTCTTTATAGGTAATCCGTGCTATTCGAGGCATAAACATTCCGTCAATTGCACTGGAAAATGTATATGAATATCCTTCTATTACTGATGCAAAGCTAAATATAGTAATAGCCATTGTTCCCGAAGTAATCCCTAAAATATTGGGGCAAATATTCATAATTAGCCTTGAGCAAATTGAATTAATTAACACCCAAATAGAAAAACTAAATATCTCCTTCAATAAAGTTATATCCCAAAAACGTATA
>OBAB01001274.1_pt1 | contig 10844 bp, 9 predicted proteins | sample 1516501 | NCBI WGS metagenome assembly OBAB01 (sample SAMEA2579906, study PRJEB22360) | human gut metagenome
ATGCTCATGCGTCCATAGATACCGCAAAATCAGAGGTTCAGCGTCTAATCGCATAGAAGTATTTACCACGATTTTAACCACGTTTGATAGCGAAAATATAAGAAGATAGACCTAGATATGTGAGGTTTACCACAAAAGCAAAATGCCCGTAGAGCCGATAAAATAAGGCTTTGCGGACATTTAAGAAGATATAAAAAGATAGTCAAAAAGACATATATAATTTAAAATAAACACCATATTTATCAGCATTTTCAAAGAAACAAAAACATCAACTTACTATTTGTTTACTACCATGAGATGAGATTTGATATGCAAGTTTTTCTAGATATGCAAAAATATGGTACAGTGCATCAGTATCGAAACAAGAAAAAATTGAATATTCATAGATTAAGGAACGCCTAAAATGACGTTCCTTTCTATTTCCAGTTGTTCTTGTTGGACGGTTATTTTGGAGCTGTGATGTACTGTGGCTCATTTCTTTGTACTTATCAAGGGTATCAATGAGGTCAATTGCTGTCTTGTTAATAGCAAGTTTAGTGTTGGAATTGTGAGGTGTAGCCTCGGAGGTTAATTGGTTGGTAAATGGCAGATACTTTATTGCATTGGTAACGATATCCTTTTTATTACGCTATTTTTTATATGCAGTATCAAATGCTTTTTGAGATTTTTTCGTGATATGGTTCTTATGTCAGTATACTAAGCTTAAGGCAGGTAAATTTTACTATGAGTACAAATATGGTAGAGAATATTATAAAATACTTATTGAAGGATATATATTATTTACAAAGTCTATAAGATTCTCACTTCCTGCTGGACTTTTTTTATTCCCAACAGCCTAATAAAATCATCAAACAAAGTTGTATTCGCTGGCTCAAACATCAGCTATTTTCCATCATGATAGGCTTTCGTTTCATCGTAAATTTTTTGCACTTCTTTTGAATAACTATTTCTATCTTTATCGAATTTTAATCTTTCATCTTTCCCTAATTCTTTTATAGTTATTTGTTTTGTATTATAGCGGTCGTAGAGAAGTTCTCTGATTTTTACTGGCTCCTGGCGATGAAAAAAAGTGTTGGGTTTCTTCAGAAATTCATTTTCCTCCTTCAGAGGTAGATTTCTTTAAATTGTAATATATGACGAGAAAGAGTTTTTGTAAAAACTGGTCCATCTAATTGTGAAAATGGAAATTAAGCAATGTAGCGAGTAGATTAGGCAATTGGAATATACAAAAGAACTTATCCATGATACTTTGATATCGATAAAAGCCATATTTGAAAATGGCAGAAAGGAGAATAGAATGAATGGCACAAAAGATGCCGAAAAAGAAAGTTTCTTGACTTTAGAAGAAGAAAATTTGGAAGAACAGGATGTAGAAGGTTATAGTAGATGTACTACTCACAAGCAGAGGTGCCTAACAGACTGTTTGGGTTGGGGTGCATTAATTTCATCATTAGATTAAAAGGAGGAAAAAAGTGATGAGTGAAACAAAAGAATTTAAAAACGGAAACGGTGAAAGACCGGAAAACGAAAATCAGGAAACAACAGAACAGGAAAAAGGAAATGTAGAAGGCTACGGGTACTGCACGTCCAACAAGCAGAAATGTTTAAATGATTGTATATTTGGCGGACCTGCACTCTCTCATATTGGCTAATGTACAAGAGGAAAGAGCAATGAGCGAAACAAAAAAATAAAAATGGAAATGCTTAAATGATTGTGCATTTGGCGAACTTTCTATTTCCTATATTAATTAGAAAGTTGGTGATTTGGATGGTGGATTTAAAAAATGGATGATAGTAATTGCAATAGATAACTATGAGTGGTAGAACTATTGCGAAATAAATGAATCCAAAAATCCAAATATCTAATCACTATCAACCATTGGTAAACTAAATATGTAAATTGAATTGGTCATATACACTCCTTTAAGTCAACGTATACGACCAATACTTAAAGGAGTGTATGTATATGGAATGTACTTTATATTTAACTGAAAATTGCAATTTAAAATGCAACTATTGCTATGAAGGTAATGATAAACGGAGTAAAACATTGAACAATCAAGATTTGGAAAAAGTCATCTCTTTTCTTGTTCAAAACAACCCTCAAAATGAAACCATTAACCTTACCTTTTTAGGAGGAGAACCTCTCCTTAATAAAGATGCAATTTATTTATGTATGGATATTATAAATCATAAATGGTCACAAAGCAAGGAATTATTTAAATTTCATATTACAACGAATGGAATTTTATTAGATAAAGAAATAATTAAATTATTTAAAGAAAATAATGTTGATGTATCCATTAGCATAGATGGAGATAAAAGAACGCATAATTTAAATCGAAGAAGTAAAAATGGTACAGACGTTTACGAAGATATCATTGAAAATATGCATTTAATGCAAGAAATGGGAGTAGATTTTTTTGTTCGTATGACGGTAACCGAAAATAATGCAACCCTTTTATCTGCAAATCTTCAGTATTTTTACAATATGGGAATCAGGAAGTTTCACATTGGTATTGATAACATGGGTGAATGGACGCATGAAGGATTAAATATACTTGATGAACAGATGGAGGAAATGGATTATTTTTATCTGGACATACTTGGTAGAGAAGAGGGAGCAGTACTAAATTTACATGATTATAAAATCGGTACATTTGTAGCAAAGTCTATTCCTCAGTATTGTTCTGGAGGTTCTGTTGGACATTTGGTGATTAATAGTAGCGGTGAACTTTTTCCGTGTGGTTATGTTGTGAACAATGATATATGGAATCTAGGAACTATCGAAACGGGATTGGACCGGAGTAAGTTCTTACAATCTGCTAGAAATCATGTAGTGCAAAAATCTATGTGTCATGAGTGTGATATTGCGTTTACTTGTAGCGGCGCTAAATGTGGATTTTGTAACTATGTAAAAACAGGAAAACTTAATGTACATAGTGTCCAAACTTGTAAAAGAGAAAGAATTCTTTTTAAACATAACCTTTATGTTTTTAGAGAAATGTATAGGCGAAAAGATAAACGTTTAATGAGATATTTAAAAATTGCTCAAGATAATAAGATAGAACTAAGTAATATTATGAAAACTATCATTTGTGAAAAAGAACAAATGTATATATAGAAAAAGGATTGATAAAAACATGAATAGGGTATATAAATATTTTCTTAAAAAATATATCTTTGAACAAAAGATTTATTTTATGCTTGTATTATTTACAGTTATTATACAAAGCCTTATTACCATGTATATTCCGCTAACTTATCAGAATATGTTAGATGTAGTTTTTCCTGAAGGTAATATAAATAAGTTTTGGATTGCAATTGGAATGATGCTAGTCTGCTATCTTTCAGTAGTAATCTTCAATGTTCTAAAAGATTTTTTTCTTGCTAGAATTGCTGAAAATATAGCAATGGATCTCAGAATGGATTTGAATAGAAAACTTTCTATAATGAAATATTCATATTATGATGATCACAGTTTGAATGAAATTGTATCAAAATATAGCAAGGAAGTGGAAACCATTAAAGAGAATTGTGGTTATATGTTAGTTAAAACAATAAGCAATGGTATTACCTTTCTGATGGCAACAGCTATGATTATAAAAATAGAATGGCGAATTATGATAATAACAGCAATTTTATTAATCATATATTTATTTAACAATAAATTCTGGGGGAAGCGTATAAAAAGATTGGCTGAACGGAGCATGGAGAAAAATGAAGAGGCTATAGGGGCTTTAAGTGAAAATTATAGAAATGTACTGATTACAAAACTTTATGCATCATATGAGATGGTCCGTGGGAAATTTGAATGTATATATATGAAACAATATAAAGCTCAGATTGCGTTGGAACTGACTTATTCTATTAATATCAATTCTGGAGGGTTGTTGAATTATTTTCTCAATCTGGCGATTTGGATAGTTGGTGGGATAGGTGTATTTGCTGGAAACTTAACTATAGGTACCGTAACTGCACTTATAAACTATCAAAATATGTTAGTATCCCCACTTACTTTTTTTGCAGAATTCAGTAATAGTTATCAGAGTACTTTAATAGCAATGAAAAGATTATTACAGGTTCTTGTGTATGAAGAAGAGCGGGAGGAGGGAGAAGAAATTCATAATGCGATAGAGTTTATTGAATTTTCTAATACAGCATTTAAATATCTAAAGTCTGATGAAATATTGAAAAATGTGAATCTTAAACTGGAAAAGGGAAATATTTATGGTTTTATCGGAGGGAGTGGGTGTGGTAAATCCACAATAATAAAATTACTTTTAGGGTTGTATATGCCTGCTTTTGGAGAAATCCATTTTAATGAGCAAAATATAAAAACAATTTCTCTTACTAGTTTAAGAAAACATATTGGAGTTGTTGCCCAGGATTCTTTATTCTATCAAGGTAGTATAATTGAGAATTTAGAAATGGGAAAAGAAGTTGAGAGATCTAAAATAATTAAACTAAGTAAGTTATTAGACATTTATGACGATATAATGAGGTTGCCGGATCAATGGGATAGCAAATTAAATTCTGGAACTAGTAACTTATCTGGGGGACAGAAAAAACGATTGGATATATTAAGAGCTTTATTAAAGGGCTGTGAAGTACTTATTTTTGACGAAAGTACAGCTTCAATAGATATGGAGAGAAGAAAAAGATTGTTTGAGATTCTTCAACAAGAAAAACATGAAAAGATCATTATATGTATTACGCATAATATTGAAGAGTGTTCACAGTTTGATTATATTTTTGGTGTGAAAGATAGAAGCGTATATCCGATTATGGCAGACAATTTAGAAAGTGCATATTAAAAGAAAGGAAGATTGATTTGTTAAAAGTTAAGAATTTATGTCAAAGTTACAAAAATGGGAATGAAGTTTATAAAACATTAAAAAATGTATCCTTTGAAATAAAGGAAGGTGAGTTTGTAGCAGTTATGGGACCATCTGGAAGCGGAAAATCTACTCTTTTAAATTGCATTTCATCATTTATCTCTTATGATAGCGGAGAAATTGATTTGAATGGTACAAAAATATCTGAACTTGATCAAAGTGAAATTGCTGAAATTAGAAACAAAAAACTAGGATTTGTATTTCAAGATTTTATGCTTTTAGATGGACTTACAGTATTTGAAAATGTTTGTGTTCCAAGGGTTATCCATGAAGCACCATATAAACTGATGGAAAAAAAGGCAAAAGAGTTACTACAGATGTTTGATATTTATAAAATTGCTTCAAAATATCCGGCAGAGATTTCAGGAGGTCAAAGGCAGAGAACGGCCGTAGCGAGAGCACTGATGAATGATCCACTTATTATCTTAGCGGATGAACCTACCGGCAATCTAGACAGTCGTTCTAGTGAGGCTGTGATTAAAGCTTTTATTGCTGCAAAACAACAACTAAAAGCAACCATATTTATGGTGACTCATGACAGCATTTCAGCAAGCTATTGTGACCGTGTTATTGTGATGAAAGACGGACAGATTCATAAAGAGATGGTAAATGGGGGGGACAGACGAATATTTTTAGAGCAACTACTAAATATCTTTAAAGATTTGAATGGTGGTGAAGAAAATGACATTATCTGATCTTATGAAGAAATTAAGGAAAGTAAACACTAGACAGTATAGGCAATTCTGGATGTGTGTGGTATTTGCGAATGTCTTAGTAGCTGCTTTTTTGGGAGTTTTGTTTAGTGAATTCATACAAAATGCGTTGCCAGAAGGCGGTGATTCTAGAAAGCAAATCTATTTAATTTTTGGGATTGCTGTTATAGGTTGCTTCATCTTTGTCTTATATGCAATGGGTTTGTTCTTACGATACAAAAGCAAAGAAGTAGGAGTATTTCTGGCATTAGGGACGAAAAAAAAACGATTATCTAAAGTCCTGTTAAAAGAAGTTTTTTCACTCGGATTAAGTGCAATGGTGATTGGAATACTTGTGGGGAATTTGATAGCCTTGGCAATCGGAAGAGTAATAGAAGACATAAATATTGTGCCATATCGAATATCTTTTATGATATCAACAAAAGGAGTATTATATGCAGTAATTTTTGCTATCTGTGTGTGCTTATGTATTTTGATTATGACCTTGACTTTTATGAAGCGCTCAGATGTTATGGAAATTATTAATGAACAAAGAAAATGCGAACCTATAAAAAAAGAAGTAACAGGGAAATACTTGATATTTGGTATTTTGTTACTTGGAATTGGCATTTTTATGGCTTATGTGTTGCCAACACTGTGGGCAAATATTTTTAAACAATATTTGAGCAGTTTATTTAACCTGTTTTATGGTCTGTGCATTGTCGGGCTTTATCGTATTTTGGTGTATTCTATTGTTGTACACAAACGAGGAAGAAATCCGCAAAGATACTATCGAAACATTATTTCATATGGAATGCTAAAATTTCAAGGAGTTTCTATGGTAAGAAATATGGCATTAATAGTGTTACTTATCATGGGAGCACTGTTTGCAGCTTTTTATTTGCCAAATAATATAATGGAAGGCAATAATCAAGTAAGGAAAAATCCGGTGGATGTTTCTTATCGAATCCCTGAGTCTGTAGATTCTTTGCCAGAAAAAGAAGTTTTAAATATCGCAGATGATTTTAATATTAAGATCAAAAATTATCGTGAAATTAATTTTATTGAATTGTTGTCAAGTGGAATAAATCGCGATAATGTTGATGAAAACGGAAAAATTATTGAACAATATGAAAAGCCAGCGTACTATCGACAGTTTATCAGTGATAAGGAATTAAACAACATAATGGGGACAAATTTGGAAGTACAAGACGGTACTTACAAAATGATACGTTCAGATGATATGGAAGAATCGGTATTCTTTGCATATGATGATTTAGATTATGTGCAAAATTCAGAAACGGGATTAGATAAAAATCTTCGTTATGATGGGACAGTAGTATTAAATGAATTAATAGTTGAGAACGGGTGGGATACTTTTTCAAGATTTGTTATTAGTGAAAAAGATTACCAAGAATTAAAAACAGGGATTTCTGATGAACATATAATTAGGCAGGTACTTTTTAACGTTGATCATCTGGAAGATTCTTACATGTTTTCAAAACGTTTGTATAAAGAATATTGTAATCATGCAAGTGAAGATATGAAAGTATTGCTATTTTATGATTCTTATTTAGAACAAAAAGCGATGAAAATGGAAGAAGAATATTATGATGGAGAGCATATTCAATTACAACCAGATCATCCGGAAATTGATTTGAATTGGAAATATGAACCATATTTTAAAATACTATTCCAGAAAAATATGCTTTTGCGGTATGCCGTTCAATTTTTACTATTTGCATTTGTATCTATTGTAATGCTGGCGGCAGTGGGAGTTATTGCGTATACAAGAAGTCAGACTATTGGAATAAGTAATAAGCAGGTATATGAGGATATCCGAAAATTGGGAGCAGATGATAATTATATCCTGCGCTGCATAAAAGCGCAATTAAAGAAAGTATATGTATTTCCTACAATCATTGGGATTGGGATCATTTACATTTACCAATGTTTAACATATGTACAAAATGATGGTGTATTTCGATTATATGAAGGGAAAGCAGCTTTTCTGAATTTGGGAATCTGTATTATTGTTGTTTTTTATCAATACATTGGTTATCGGATTTCATTAAAAGAAACAAAAAGAATAATCGGGATAAGATAAATGATATCGATCTATAAAAAGGCCATAAGAAAGGAACTCTTTCTAATGGTCTTTTAAAAATAACAATTAGTATAATTAGGCATTGTCAGTGGTAATTCAAGCATAACGCCTATACAAAAATAATGGGAAATGGTATTTTCAAATTAGAAGGGAGCAAAAAATATGTATAGTATAACATTGGAAATAAACCAGAGATGTAACTTGAAGTGTAAATATTGTTATTTGGGAGAAAAAAGCGGATCAAAAATGGAAATCAGTACAGCCCTAAAGGCAATTGACATGGCATTTCTAAAGGTAAAAGCACATAGAGATCATAAGTTATGGTTTGATTTTGTCGGAGGTGAAGCTCTTTTAGATTTTGAAATGTTGAAATCATTAGTTGAATACATAGAAAAGAAAAATCAAGAAGATTGTAACGAGTTATTGTTTTCAATCACTACAAATGCAACTATATTCAATTATGAAATTGTAACATTTTTAATCGAGAAACAGTTCGCTCTAAAAGTCAGTATCGACGGGAGTAAGGAAATAAATGATCGTAATCGAATATCCAGTATTGGATATAGTGTGCATGATGAAATTATAGATAACCTGAAATATATTCGTCTGTTTCAGGAAAGGACAGGTAGATATGTGCAGGTAACGAATGTAATTACAGAAAATAATTATGAGAGTTATTATGAAAGTTTAGTATATTTAACTAAAACACTTGGCTATAAAATGATTGATACGGCCTTAGATATGTCAGTACCTTGGACTAACGAACAGATGGAAATATTATCAAGGGAAATTAAAAAATCATTTGCATACTTTATTGAACAGGCTGAAAAAAAGAATGGCTTTTATTGGGAATTTGCTGAAAAAGTAATAAAATTTAGGGAGCCGGTTCAAAAGATAAACGAGAAAAAATTTTATTACTGTGGAGGAGGAATAGTCTCTACTTATATAAGAACAGATGGAACTATTTTTGCCTGTCCTGGAAACTTGGAGGAAACGGTTTGCTTAGGGGATTTGCAAAGCGGATTCCGGAGAGAGAAAGTTTTGGAATTAAAAAATTTTAATGGTATTGATAATGAAGAATGTAAAGAATGTAAAATTGCAGACTATTGCACAGAACGTTCGTGTATCATGCAGAACCTGGCAGTCACTGGAGACAAAAATAAGCCAGCACCTATTTTTTGTAGGATGCGGAAATTAATGTTTGAAATCTATCAAGAGAATGAAACCATTATTAAGCATATAAAAATGTAAAAAGGAGGAAAATGGAATGTTAACTTTGGAAGATTTAGTTGTGAAAGCAGAAAACGGAAAAGTGATTCTCCTGAATACAACAAATGGGCATTGGGCTAGAGTAAGTAAGGAAAAATATAATGAATATTGTAGTAGTCCGGAAAAGCAGAAAATATTTGAAGAATTCGTAAACGATAGATTTGGTTTGTTAAAAGAAGAAAAAGATTTGAAGCAGAAAAGCGTATATTTTGCGCTAACTGGATGTTGCAATCTGCAATGCGAATTTTGTACAATGAATTCCGGACCGCAGGTGAGTACAAAACACGATTTGACATTAGAAGAAATTAGGAGTGTGTTAATACCGAAACTTATGCAAATTAATCCTAGGAAAGTTGTTATTACGGGTGGAGAGCCCTTAATGAGACGTGATTTATTTGAAATCTTGGATTTGTTTTCCCAAGCTTTTGAAAAAAAATGCATAGTTCTACAAACTAATGGATTACTGCTAAATGAAAAATTCGTAGAAAAACTAGCTGACAAAATTGGTACTTTAGAAATAAGTATAGAGAATCTATTTGATGATAAGAAGCTCTTGGAAAAAATGGAGAATATTTTTATGGCTGCAAATAAAAATGATATAGTATTATCGCTATCTTTTGTTGTTGACCAAAATAGCGAAAAATATTTAGAAAAAGCAGTTGAGCTATGTCATAAATACCAAGCCTATTTAACAACCAGAATTGTAACTTTGGTAGGAAGAGCAAAAGAAAACAATAAGAATGATAAAGTGATTCAAGAGCGTAATGCTTTAAAAATCCAAGTGAAAATGATTCGTTATATTCTGGAAAAAGGTTATTTTGAGGATAGATTGATTAATAATTATTCGTCTGCAATTCAGCCAAAAAGAAGCTGTGGAGCATTTGGAAATATCATTGCTATTCATCCAGACGGAACAATTTTTATGTGTGCTAATTTTAAGGATTTGCAGTTTTCAATGGGAAATATTAGAAAGAGTTCCGTAGAAGATATTTGTGATGACTTATATAAAAAGATGGAAAATCCTGATTTAGAAAAAAAATTCTGTGTTGATAAGATAAAGATGTGTCAGAATTGTTGGGCAAAATATTTTTGTTCAGGTCCTTGCGCTGCTGAGGTAGAAGAGAATGGGGGGATACCTGAATCAGTAGATAATAAGTGCTTATCTCGGAGGGCATTGCTGAAATATAGCATGTTTTATTATGATCGTAATAAGAGTAAAAAAGAAAATTTGAGTTTCCTGGCACAATATCTTGAAGATGTATTAGATGGAACAAAAAAGGTATGAAAAATGAAAGGTAGAATATTGTGAAAGAATATAAAGTAAGTATTACCGGTATAACAGATTTTATCATTATTTCACCGGAAGTTTTGAGATTACTATTAGAAAAAATTAAAGATTCCATAACCTTAAATGTAGAAATACCTGCAGAATCTATTATGCCAATGAAATTTGCAAAATACATAAAAGCAGTAATAAATGTTAATCGCGATAAAACACAATTTCGTTTCAAACGAATTACGGAAGATGAAATAAGCATGATAGATATTTATAGCATCTTAGAATATCAAATGCGAAATTTAAAGATAGATAAAGAAAAGTGTTTTGAGAAATTTACTCTTTTGGCAGAAAACTCAGAAGGAAAATATAGTTTTGCAGTAGAATCAAATAAAACGTTCTTCTATATTTGCCAGGATGAAGAAAGCAGATTTACCTACGTGTTTTCGGATGGTCGTCAAGAAAGAATAACTCTTTATTGTAAAAAGTAACATACTTTAGTATAGATTGATACTTTGATAAGAACATATTAAAGGGGCGGTTCATTACCAATGTCATTTAGTTAAGACATTAAGCAGATGTATTCCTATCAGGCAGAGGTA
>OBAB01001276.1_pt1 | contig 10836 bp, 4 predicted proteins | sample 1516501 | NCBI WGS metagenome assembly OBAB01 (sample SAMEA2579906, study PRJEB22360) | human gut metagenome
GATATCCTTGGTACCGCCGGATTCCTGCGGAACACGCGCCAGGGTGTCACCAGAGCTGATCTGTACGCCATCTTCCAGCTGAACAATCGCTTTACCCGGCAGGAAGTACTGAGCAGGCATATCGGTGCCTGGGATCAGAACGTCGTTGCCCTGAGCATCAACAATTTTCAGTGCCGGACGCAGGTCTTTACCACCCGCAGTACGTTCTGCAGAATCCAGAACCACCAGAGAAGACAGACCGGTCAGCTCGTCGGTCTGACGAGTAATGGTCTGGCCGTCGATCATGTCAGTAAAGCGGACGAAACCACTCACTTCGGTGATAACCGGCATGGTGTGCGGATCCCAGTTCGCTACGGTTTCGCCGCCAGCAACCTGTTCGCCATCACCTTTCGCCATAACGGAGCCGTAAGGCACTTTATAGCTTTCTTTGGTACGGCCGAATTCGTCGATCAGTTTCAGTTCGGTGTTACGTGAGGTGATAACCAGTTTACCGCTGGAGTTAACAACCGACTTCGCATTGCTCAGACGGATGCTACCTTTGTTTTTCACCTGGATGCTGGATTCAGCAGCCGCACGAGATGCCGCACCACCGATGTGGAACGTACGCATCGTCAGCTGTGTACCCGGTTCACCGATGGACTGTGCCGCGATAACGCCGATTGCTTCACCTTTATTGATGATGTGGCCACGCGCCAGGTCACGACCGTAACAGTGCGCACATACACCAAAGTCGGTGTCACAGGATACAACGGAACGGACCTTGACGGAGTCAACGGAGTTCTCTTCCAGCAGGTCACACCACTGTTCGTGCAGCAGCGTGTTGCGTGGAACCAGAATATCCGCCGTGCCCGGCTTCAGAACGTCTTCAGCAGTCACACGACCCAGAACGCGATCGCGCAGCGGTTCTTTAACATCACCACCCTCGATAACCGGGGTCATGGTGATACCTTCCAGCGTGCCGCAATCGTCTTCAGTAACAACCAAGTCCTGCGCAACGTCAACCAGACGACGGGTCAGATAACCGGAGTTCGCTGTTTTCAGTGCGGTATCCGCCAGACCTTTACGAGCACCGTGAGTAGAGATGAAGTACTGGAGTACGTTCAGACCTTCACGGAAGTTCGCGGTGATTGGCGTTTCGATGATGGAGCCATCTGGCTTAGCCATCAGACCACGCATACCAGCCAGCTGACGAATCTGTGCTGCAGAACCACGCGCACCGGAGTCGGCCATCATGTAGATGCTGTTGAAGGAAACCTGCTGCTCTTCTACGCCGTCACGGTTAATCACGGTTTCGGTTTGCAGGTTATCCATCATCGCTTTGGATACACGATCGTTCGCCGCAGCCCAGATATCGATAACTTTGTTATAGCGTTCGCCCGCGGTTACCAGACCAGACTGGAACTGCTCCTGGATCTCAGCAACTTCAGCTTCCGCTTCAGAGATGATCTCGTGTTTCTTCTCTGGGATGACCATGTCATCAATACCAACAGATGCACCTGAACGCGCTGCATAAGCAAAGCCGGTGTACATTGTCTGGTCAGCGAAGATAACGGTCGGTTTCAGGCCCAGAATGCGGTAACAGGTGTTCAGCATTTTGGAGATTGCTTTCTTGCCCAACGCCTGGTTGACGATGGAGAAAGGCAGACCTTTCGGTACGATCATCCACAGAATGGCGCGACCAACGGTCGTGTCTTTCAGGCTGGTGTGCGCAACGAATTCGCCGTTTTCATCTTTTTCGTATTCAGTGATACGCACTTTAACGCGCGCATGCAGAGAGGCCAGACCTGCGCGATAGATACGCTCAGCTTCTTTCGGGCCAGTCAGCACCATGCCTTCGCCTTTGGCGTTAACACAGTCACGGGTCATGTAGTACAGACCCAATACAACGTCCTGAGACGGAACGATGATAGGTTCGCCGTTCGCCGGAGACAGGATGTTGTTGGTAGACATCATCAGCGCACGCGCTTCGAGCTGGGCTTCCAGCGTCAGCGGTACGTGAACAGCCATCTGGTCACCATCGAAGTCGGCGTTATATGCCGCACAAACCAGCGGGTGCAGCTGGATAGCTTTACCTTCGATCAGTACCGGTTCAAATGCCTGGATACCCAGACGGTGCAGGGTTGGTGCACGGTTCAGCAGTACCGGGTGTTCGCGGATAACTTCGTCCAGGATATCCCAAACGACAGCTTCTTCACGCTCAACCATTTTCTTAGCGGCTTTGATGGTGGTGGCCAGGCCACGCAGTTCCAGCTTGCCGTAAATGAACGGTTTGAACAGTTCCAGTGCCATTTTCTTCGGCAGACCGCACTGATGCAGACGCAGGTATGGACCTACGGTGATTACAGAACGACCGGAGTAGTCAACACGCTTACCGAGCAGGTTCTGACGGAAACGACCCTGTTTACCTTTGATCATATCGGCCAAAGATTTCAGAGGACGTTTGTTAGAACCGGTGATCGCACGACCACGACGACCGTTATCCAGCAGGGCGTCAACCGCTTCCTGCAGCATACGTTTTTCGTTACGTACGATAATGTCCGGCGCAGCCAGATCCAGCAGACGTTTCAGACGGTTGTTACGGTTGATCACGCGACGGTACAGATCGTTCAGATCTGATGTTGCGAAACGACCACCATCCAGCGGAACCAGCGGACGCAGATCTGGCGGCAGAACCGGCCGAACGGTCAGGATCATCCACTCTGGCTTGTTGCCAGACTGTACGAATGCTTCCAGCAGTTTGATACGTTTGGTCAGCTTCTTACGCTTGGTTTCGGAGTTGGTTTCGTTCAGCTCTTCGCGCAGAGTTTCGCACTCTTGCTCCAGATCCATGCTCTTCAGCAGGGCCTGGATTGCTTCCGCACCCATCTTCGCGTCGAATTCGTCACCGAACTCTTCCAGCGCGTCCAGATACTGCTCTTCAGTCAGGATCTGTTGACGTTCCAGGTTAGTCATACCGCCTTCGATAACCACATAAGATTCGAAGTACAGTACGCGTTCGATATCGCGCAGCGGCATATCGAGCAGCAGACCGATACGGGACGGCAGAGATTTCAGGAACCAGATGTGAGCGGTCGGAGACGCCAGCTCGATGTGGCCCATACGCTCACGGCGTACTTTAGTCTGGGTCACTTCAACGCCGCACTTCTCACAGATCACACCACGGTGTTTCAGGCGCTTGTACTTACCGCACAGGCACTCATAGTCTTTTACCGGCCCAAAGATACGGGCGCAGAAAAGGCCGTCACGTTCAGGTTTGAACGTACGGTAGTTGATGGTTTCCGGCTTCTTAACTTCACCGAAAGACCATGAACGGATCATGTCTGGCGAGGCCAGAGCAATTTTGATCGCATCAAACTCTTCGGTTTTAGTCTGCGCTTTCAGAAACTTTAATAAATCTTTCACGGATTTGCTCCCGTCGGAGTTAGCACAATCTGGCGCTGGCTGTTACGCCAGCACCAGTGACCTGTTTGATCGAGAGTTACTCGTCTTCCAGCTCGATGTTGATACCCAGCGAACGAATCTCTTTCAACAGTACGTTGAAGGATTCCGGCATGCCTGGTTCCATCTGATGGTTGCCGTCCACGATGTTTTTATACATCTTAGTACGACCGTTCACGTCATCAGACTTAACGGTGAGCATTTCCTGCAGGGTGTATGCCGCGCCGTATGCTTCAAGCGCCCACACTTCCATCTCCCCGAAGCGCTGACCACCGAACTGAGCCTTACCACCCAGCGGCTGCTGAGTAACCAGGCTGTAAGAACCGGTAGAACGCGCATGCATCTTGTCATCAACCAGGTGGTTCAGTTTCAGCATGTACATGTAGCCAACGGTAACCTGGCGCTCGAACTGCTCACCGGTACGACCGTCGAACAGTGTGATCTGACCGGAAGTCGGCAGGCCACCCAGCTGTAACAGTTCCTTGATTTCAGACTCTTTCGCACCGTCGAACACCGGCGTTGCGATCGGCATACCTTTTTTCAGGTTTTCAGCCAGACGCAGAACTTCTTCATCGCTGAAGGTATTCAGGTCAACTTTCTGACGAACATCTGAACCCAGATCGTAAGCACGCTGGATGAATTCGCGCAGTTTCGCGACTTCCTGCTGCTGTTTCAGCATGGCGTTGATCTTATCGCCGATACCTTTCGCAGCCATACCCAGGTGGGTTTCAAGGATCTGACCGATGTTCATACGCGATGGTACGCCCAGCGGGTTCAGCACGATATCTACCGGCGTACCGTTAGCATCGTGTGGCATATCTTCGATCGGGTTGATCTTAGAGATTACACCCTTGTTACCGTGACGACCTGCCATCTTATCACCAGGCTGGATCCGACGTTTAACCGCCAGATAAACCTTAACAATCTTCAGCACGCCCGGTGCCAGATCGTCGCCCTGAGTGATTTTACGGCGTTTCGCTTCGAGTTTTTTCTCGAACTCGTGTTTCAGTTCGTCGTACTGCTCAGCTAGTTGTTCCAGCTGATTTTGTTTCTCTTCGTCGGTCAGGCCGAGTTCTAACCAGCGATCGCGCGGCAGTTTGTCGAGCTTCTCAGCTTCAACACCACCGGAAACCAGCACAGCGTAGATACGGCTGAACAGGCCAGCTTCGAGGATTTGCAGTTCTTCAGACAGGTCTTTTTTCGCCTGCTTCAGCTGCATCTCTTCGATTTCCAGCGCACGTTTGTCTTTTTCTACGCCATCGCGAGTAAAGACCTGAACGTCGATAATTGTACCGGAAACACCGTTTGGCACGCGCAGAGAAGAGTCTTTAACGTCAGACGCTTTCTCACCGAAGATCGCACGCAGCAGCTTCTCTTCTGGCGTCAGCTGGGTTTCACCTTTCGGCGTTACCTTACCAACCAGAATGTCGCCACCGGTTACTTCCGCGCCGATATAAACGATACCGGATTCATCCAGTTTGGAGAGCGCAGCTTCACCCACGTTCGGGATGTCAGCGGTGATCTCTTCCGGCCCCAGCTTGGTGTCACGGGACACACATGCCAGTTCCTGAATGTGGATGGTGGTGAAACGGTCTTCCTGGACAACACGCTCAGATACGAGGATGGAGTCTTCGAAGTTGTAACCATTCCATGGCATGAATGCCACGCGCATGTTCTGACCGAGCGCCAGTTCACCGAGATCGGTGGACGGACCGTCTGCCAGCACATCACCACGTTCAACCGGCTCGCCCAGAGATACGCAAGGCATCTGGTTGATACAGGTGTTCTGGTTAGAACGGGTGTATTTGGTCAGGTTATAAATGTCGATACCTGCTTCGCCCGGGTACATCTCGTCTTCGTTAACTTTGATAACGATACGGGAAGCATCCACGTACTGGACGGTACCGCCACGTTTAGCAACTGCGGTAACACCGGAGTCGACGGCAACAGCACGTTCCATACCGGTACCAACCAGCGGCTTATCAGCACGCAGAGTCGGAACCGCCTGACGTTGCATGTTCGCACCCATCAATGCACGGTTGGCGTCATCGTGTTCCAGGAACGGGATCAGGGACGCACCGACGGATACCACCTGCTGGGTGGATACGTCCATGTAGTCAACCTGGTCACGGCTGAACAAGCTGGATTCGCCTTTGCTACGGCAGGTAACCAGATCTTCTACAAAGTGGCCTTCGTCATCCAGGTTGGAGTTCGCCTGAGCGATAACGTAGTTGCCTTCTTCGATAGCTGACAGGTAATGAATTTCGTCAGTTACAACACCGTCGGTCACTTTACGGTACGGAGTCTCGAGGAAGCCGTATTCGTTAGTCTGTGCGTACACAGACAAGGAGTTGATCAGACCGATGTTCGGACCTTCAGGCGTTTCGATTGGACATACGCGACCGTAGTGAGTCGGGTGTACGTCTCGAACTTCGAAGCCTGCGCGTTCACGGGTCAAACCGCCTGGGCCGAGTGCAGAGATACGACGTTTGTGCGTAATCTCAGACAGCGGGTTGTTCTGGTCCATAAACTGAGACAGCTGGCTGGAACCAAAGAACTCTTTCACTGCTGCAGAAATCGGCTTAGCGTTGATCATATCCTGAGGCATCAGGGTATCCAGATCGCCCAGAGACAGACGCTCTTTCACCGCACGCTCAACACGTACCAGGCCAACGCGGAACTGGTTTTCCGCCATTTCGCCTACGGAACGGATACGACGGTTACCGAGGTGGTCGATATCATCGACTTCGCCTTTACCGTTACGGATATCGATGAGCTTCTTCATCACTTCGATGATGTCATCTTTGCTCAGGATACCGGAACCTTCGATTTCGTCGCGCAGCAGAGAACGGTTGAACTTCATACGACCAACCGCAGACAGGTCATAGCGGTCTTCGGAGAAGAACAGGTTCTCGAACAGGCTTTCAGCAGCTTCACGCGTCGGCGGCTCACCAGGGCGCATCATGCGGTAGATTTCTACCAGCGCGCTCAGACGATCGTTGGTTGGGTCGACACGTACAGTTTCAGAAATGTACGGACCGTGGTCCAGATCGTTGGTGAACAGCGTTTCGATACGCTTGTGGCCAGACTGGCTCAGCCTCGGCCACACAGACCGGGGCTGCAGATGGCCAGACTGGCTCAGCTTAGCCAGCAGATCCAGACTCAGCTCCATGTTAGCTGCGCAGATCAGCTCGCCAGTAGATTCGTCAACGTAGTCTTTAGCCGCAACTTTACCAGCAATGTATTCAACCGGAACTTCGATATGTTTGATATCGTCTTTTTCCAGCTGGCGAATGTGGCGCGCAGTGATGCGACGGCCTTTTTCGACGTAGACTTTGCCGTTAGCTTCGATGTCAAAGGAGGCGGTTTCACCACGCAGGCGTTCCGGCACCAGTTCCATCTGCAGCTTGTTGTCACGAATTTCGAAAACAACTTTCTCAAAGAATAGGTCAAGGATCTGCTCAGTGGTGTAGTTCAGTGCACGCAGAATAATGGTCGCAGGCAGTTTACGGCGACGGTCAATACGTACGAACAGGTTGTCCTTCGGATCGAATTCGAAGTCCAGCCAGGAACCACGGTAAGGGATGATACGCGCGTTATACAGCACTTTACCCGAAGAGTGGGTTTTACCTTTGTCGGAGTCAAAGAAGACGCCAGGACTACGGTGCAGCTGAGAAACGATAACACGCTCAGTACCGTTGATAACAAAGGTACCGTTGTCTGTCATGAGCGGAATTTCGCCCATGTAGACTTCTTGTTCTTTAATGTCTTTTACGGTGCCTTCCGGCGCTTCGCGCTCGTAGATCACCAGGCGCAGTTTTACGCGCAACGGTGCGGAATAGGTCACGCCACGGATCTGACATTCCTGAACGTCAAACACCGGTTCGCCAAGGCGGTAGCTGACGTATTGCAGCTCGGAATTACCGCTGTAGCTCTGAATCGGGAAAACGGAACGGAAAGCTGCTTCCAGACCATACTGCCCTTCAGGATCTTGCTCGATGAACTTCTGAAACGAGTCAAGCTGGATAGAAAGGAGATAAGGTATGTCCAACACTTGCGGACGTTTACCAAAATCCTTACGAATACGTTTTTTCTCGGTATAGGAGTAAACCATTAGGGTTCCTCAGCTCGCTGACAAGTCGACCCATCTGTCCGACGAAGGGACAGTTTGTGCAACACTATTTTGTTGACCGGAAAATCGAATACTTTCCGCAATGCCTGTTGCTATCACGCTTAAACCATTTCATTGCGATTTACACAGAACTGACGTTCTGTCGCAGTATATTAAGACGTCGATAGAAACAAGCATTGAAAGGCACAGCAGTAGTCAAACAGTGTGAAATGCTACTGGCGCCTTACAGCGCAAAAAGGCTGGTGACTAAAAAGTCACCAGCCATCAGCCTAATTTCTTAGGCTGCAACCAGAAAAGTTGGCTTATTTAACTTCAACTTCAGCGCCAGCTTCTTCCAGAGATTTTTTCAGTGCTTCTGCGTCGTCTTTGCTCACGCCTTCTTTCAGCGCAGCCGGTGCAGATTCTACCAGGTCTTTAGCTTCTTTCAGACCCAGGCCAGTTGCGCCACGTACTGCTTTGATAACAGCAACTTTGTTAGCGCCAGCAGCTTTCAGAATTACGTCGAATTCAGTTTTTTCTTCAGCAGCTTCAGCCGGGCCAGCAGCTACAGCTACAGCAGCAGCAGCAGAAACACCGAATTTTTCTTCCATTGCAGAAATCAGTTCTACAACGTCCATTACGGACATAGCGGATACTGCTTCAATGATTTGATCTTTAGTGATAGACATTTAAATTGTTCCTGAAAATCAGAATAAGTTTATACGTAAGCAGATGCTTTACAAAGATAACTGCGATTAAGCAGCTTCTTTCGCATCGCGTACAGCAGCCAGAGTACGAACCAGTTTGCCAGCCGAAGCTTCTTTCATGGTTGCCATCAGGCGTGCAATTGCTTCTTCGTAGGTCGGCAGAGTTGCCAGGCGATCGATATTCGATGCCGTAATCAACTCACCTTCAAAGGCTGCGGCTTTGACCTCAAATTTTGCATTCGCTTTCGCGAACTCTTTGAACAGACGAGCAGCAGCGCCCGGGTGTTCCATAGAGTATGCAATCAGGGTCGGACCAACAAACGTGTCTTTCAGGCACTCGAACTGAGTACCTTCAACGACGCGGCGCAGCAGGGTGTTACGAACAACACGCATGTATACGCCAGCTTCACGACCTGCTTTACGCAGTTCAGTCATTTTATCTACAGTTACGCCACGGGAATCCGCAACTACTGCAGACAGCGCGCCTTTGGCTACTTCGCTGACTTCAGCAACAATCGCTTGTTTGTCTTGAAGATTTAAAGCCATTAGCTTTGCTCCTGGATGTTTGCCGGAACTCATGTTCCGGAACTCACTTCACTCCCCCCAACGGAGAGAGCGTCTAAATACGGTGAGCAGAAACAAGCCAGAGTATCAGAAATAATCTTAGCGTTCTGTCACCGTCTACGCAGGGCATTAAGTTTCTTACGAAACACCTGCGGTCTTCGACGGAGGCCTGGATTAGGCCAGGCTCCAACGAACAAATCTTTTCTATCTGTCGCTATTCAATCTGTAGTGGCGTTGACTGCCTTGCCACAGCCTGAATATCTCAGATATACGTCTGCAATTAGCAGAATACGTGGGGGTAAGATTGTAGACAAAATCACCGCCCACGTAAAGGCGAATATTAGTTCGCCACAGTCGCAGTCAGACCGGACTGATCAACGGCAACGCCAGCACCCATGGTGGTGGAGATGCTAACTTTCTTGATGTACACGCCTTTTGCCTGAGTCGGTTTTGCTTTTTTCAGCGCAACCAACAGAGCTTCCAGGTTTTCTTTCAGTTTGTCAGCGTCAAAATCCACTTTACCGATGGTGGTGTGAATGATGCCGTTTTTGTCGTTACGGTAACGAACCTGACCAGCTTTAGCATTCTTAACAGCTTCAGCAACGTTAGGAGTTACAGTACCAACTTTCGGGTTTGGCATCAGGCCGCGCGGACCCAGAACCTGACCCAGTTGGCCAACAACGCGCATTGCATCCGGGGAAGCAATAACAACGTCAAAGTTCATTTCGCCTTTCTTGATCTGTTCAGCCAGATCTTCCATACCTACCAGCTCAGCGCCTGCAGCTTTAGCAGCTTCAGCGTTTGCACCCTGGGTAAATACGGCTACGCGAACGGAACGGCCAGTAACGTGCGGCCGTACAGTTGCACCACGTACGTTCTGGTCAGATTTACGAGCATCGATGCCGAGGTTAACAGCAACGTCCACGCTTTCTACGAATTTAGCAGTGGCCAGCTCTTTCAGCAGAGCGATAGCTTCGTTGATGTCATACTGCTTAGTAGCATCAACTTTGTCACGGATCACGGACATGCGCTTGGTCAGTTTAGCCATTTCTTAGTCCTCCACTACCAGGCCCATGGAACGTGCAGTACCTTCAATGGAGCGAGTCATCGCTTCAATGTCGGAACCAGTCATGTCGGCAGCTTTGGTCTGCGCGATTTCCTGCAGCTGAGCGCGGGAAATTTTACCCACTTTGTCTTTGTTCGGCTTGCCGGAACCAGACTTGATACCAGCCGCTTTCTTCAGCAGAACTGCTGCCGGAGGCGTTTTGGTAACGAAAGTGAAAGAACGGTCAGCGTAAACGGTGATAACAACCGGGATTGGCAGACCTTTTTCCATGGAATCAGTTTTAGCGTTGAACGCTTTGCAGAATTCCATGATGTTCACGCCTTGTTGACCCAGTGCAGGACCTACCGGCGGACTCGGGTTAGCCATACCAGCTGCAACCTGCAGCTTGACATAGGCTTGGACTTTCTTAGCCATTCTAAATTCCTCTAGTTGGGTTATAACGCCTCAAGGAGGCTCCCCGTGATTAAATTCGTTTTACGGATAGGATCCATAAAAACAAAAGGCGCGAAATTGTATTCCAATCTCGCGCCTTGTGCAACGATTAAATCGTCGCTTTTTTGATCGGGGTGTTAGGCTTTTTCAACCTGAGCGAAGTCCAGTTCAACCGGAGTCGCACGACCGAAGATAGATACGGAAACTTTCAGACGAGACTTCTCGTAGTCCACTTCTTCAACCACGCCGTTAAAGTCAGCGAACGGACCGTCGCTAACGCGAACCATTTCACCTGGCTCAAACATCGTTTTCGGACGCGGCTTGTCGCCAACCTGCTGCAGACGGTTCATGATCGCATCAACTTCTTTGTCGCTGATCGGCGCCGGACGGTCAGAAGTACCGCCGATAAAGCCCATCACACGCGGCACGCTGCGCACCAGGTGCCAGCTTGCGTCATTCATCACCATCTGGACCAATACATAGCCCGGGAAGAATTTACGTTCGCTCTTGCGACGCTG
>OBAB01001278.1_pt1 | contig 10822 bp, 10 predicted proteins | sample 1516501 | NCBI WGS metagenome assembly OBAB01 (sample SAMEA2579906, study PRJEB22360) | human gut metagenome
AAAAAATACATGAGCAGATGATCCAAATGGGAAAACATGCTGACTTGAGTTTTCTATGGATTGATTATAAAAAAGAGCATCCCAACGGTTACCAGCTCGCTCAGTTTTATAAGCTGTATCGTGATTTTATGGTAGATGCTTATGGTACTTCAAAAACATCTATGCCTGTGGAACGGATCCCTGGTGAAAAGATGTATATTGACTGGGTAGGCGACCAGCCGGAACTGCTATTGGACACAACAACTGGCGAACTTCGGAAAGTTCACATTTTTACAACTACACTTGGTTTTAGCAGCCTTGTTTATGCAGAGATCTTTCCGGATGAAAAACTTCCACATTTTATTACCGGTACAGTACATGCACTGTCTTATTATGGGGCAGTTCCTAAATATCTTGTCCCGGACAATCTAAGAACAGCTGTTACCAGGCATAGTAAAGATGAACTTGTGCTGCAGTCAGCTTTTTCAGATCTGGAAACTTTTTATGATACGATCGTTCTGCCGCCGCCACCAAGGAAACCGAAAGGCAAACCAACAGTTGAAAATCATGTGCGTTTCTTGGAGACGCATCTGGTAGAAGAATTAAAGAAAGATACTTATACCTCTCTGGAAGCTCTGAATGCTGCGGTCAAAAAGATCGTAGCAGACATCAACCAGCGTCCTTTCCAGAAAAAATCTGACATTCGGAAATCCCGCATGAATGGATTCGAAAAGTACGACAAACCGCGTATGAACCAGCTTCCAGGCGAAAGTTATACACTTTGTGATTATAAATACTTTCTTAAAGTTCCAGATAATTACCACCTTGAGTATGATGCCCACTACTATTCTGTATTGTATACCTATAAAGGGAAGCCTGCAATTCTTAAGGCTACAATGACGGAGATACGGATCTGTGATGAGTATAACCGGCTGATCTGCCGCCATCCAAGATCTTACCGTGATTTTCCTCTTTACATTACAGATGACAATCACATGCCTCCAGAACACCTGTATTACAAAGAAGTGAATGCACATGACGGAGCTTATTACAGACGATGGGCATCTGTTTATGGAGAATCTATGGTAACTCTTATTGACAGGATACTCCGCAGTTCCAAGCATGAGGAACAGGCATACAACAGCTGTGCCGGTGTACTCCATTCCTGTAAAGATGTTCCTCACAGGCTGGTTCAGGAGGCTGCTGAGAAATGCGTAGAAGCCAATGCCTGCAAGTATTCTTATTTCAAGAAAGTACTTAGCATGGTTCAGAATAATCATTCCAGTAGTGCTATAAACGGAACCGGAAAACTTCCTTCCCATACAAACATCCGTGGAAAGGAGGCATACAAATGAGTTCATCCCATGACATTACATTAACACCTCAGGAACAGGCTCTGATCATGCGTCTGAAGAGTTTCCGTGTTCCAGAAATGGCACATATCCTGGAAGAACAGTTGAAAGATCCCAATGCAGATCTGAACACTTTTATGGAACGCATAGCATCAATGATTGATGCAGAGTGGCAGGCACGGGCAGATAAACGCTTTAATCGTCTGATGAAAGAAGCACATCTGCGATACCCGGCGGCGGATCTTGACGAAACTATTTACCGTCCAGAACGTCAGCTTGATACCCAGACAATAGAGCGACTGAGTACCTGCCATTGGATAGAGGAAGGAAAGAATCTCATTGTAACAGGATCTTCCGCCAGTGGAAAAACTTATCTAATCAATGCTTTTTGTGTAACTGCAATGAAGCAGTCTAAGAGTGTAAAGTATATAAAAGCGAACACTCTTATGAGCGAAATGGAACAGGCACGTATCAAATCCACAAATCTGGATTACCTGAATAAGCTGACCAAGCTGGATCTTCTTGTGATCGATGATTTTGGCCTTATGGATCTCGATCTTGATAAATGCCGGGATCTTTTTGAGGTCCTTGACACCAGGGATGGAAGAAAATCAACTGTAGTCATCTCACAGTTTCCAGTCAGTACATGGTTTGATATGTTTGCTGACAATACCTACGCTGATGCGTGCCTTACACGAATCACAGATAAACATCATACATATCGTCTGGAGATGAACGGTATAAATATGCGTGAAACAGAATGATATCATCTAGCGGTACTTCGTACCGTTAAAAATGGAATAGCCGTTCCGCAGTAGCGGAACTGGCATTCCGTTTGAGCGTAATTTGCAGAAGTGGAGAATCATATGAAATTTTAGATAATAAGACAAAGGTTATCTTAGGCACAAAAGACAAAGGTCAAAAACCATTTACTGCTATTTTATGTTTTGCGAGTGATAGTGATATGAATGAGTATGTGAAAGAAAATCCTGATTGTTATGAGAATATATTATCAAAAGCAAAATTTCCACAAGATTATTTGGAGTAGAACTGTGTCAGAGAAGAACATAACATTAAAATTGCTATGGTAACATAAAAGACTCCCACATGACATGTAGTGTGTTTCATGGGGAGTCATTTTTGTCTCGTTATGCGGTCTTCTGTACAGCCAGAGCTTTGATTTCTTCTAAGGTCAGGTCTGTAAAAGCGGCAATATCTTCGTAAGTGAGTTTACCGGAGGCCAGCATACGTTTAGCAATTTCAATGCGTTCAGCTTTTCGCATATTTTCCATTTCTCTGCACATAGTCAAAACTCCTTCCTCATCTTCTTTAAAATAACGTACTCTGTCAGCAAGGATTTTATAATACATGTCTTTCGGATTGGTACAGGAAAAATCGTGCATTAGTTTTCCGAGTTCTGTTTCATCTTTGATTTGGGAATTTATATAAATAATATGAGCTTCATCACCGAATGGTTCACCGGTTTCCTGGATGATGCGGTCAACATGATAAATTGGAAGCCCGGCTTTTAATACATCATTTTCGGTAATAAAAATCACATAGGTTTCAGTGAGGGCATCATATTTATCGCCAGCTTCAGTGATATTGGCATCTATAAGACTGCTATTATATCTTGCACGTTTTGCACCGGCACCACGATCACTTCTTTGGATTTCTATATTATAAGTGCGGTTATTGGTATCGACAGCTAATATATCCAGGCGAACAGAACGTCCCTGTAAATTTTTTATATCATATTGTCCCTGCACAGACTGTACTTTAAGGTCATGCCTTTGCAAAATGATTTGAAGTAGAAATTCAGCACATGTCTTATCTTCAAAAACTTTACTCATAAAATCATCGTCTAAAAGGCGGAAACCTCTAAGGCGTTGTAGATCTTCTTTATGTTTTGTTCAAAATCTAGTGCTTCTTCTGTATTATTCATTGTGAAAACACCACCTGCTTTCCTTTAAAATGGGATATAGTGAACATGAATTTCTATATCATTATTTTAACATGACAAATAGTAATCCTCAATACCTCAATTTTAAAAAGCCAAATACCGATGAAGAATCAAGGGGAAATATAGAGAGGGATTACCTTAATATTCATCCAACAGTTAAAGAGATGTTGAATGAAATTAATGATTTACAAATAGAAATTCATCCGATTTTTGGTTTTAAAAAATGTGTAGAAGCAATAGAAGCAGAGTATCCAGTTAAAATTGTAATACATAAAGAGATCCCAGGAGACTTTTATTCAGATGACGAAACAATACAATTAGTATATGAGTTATATGACCAAAGAGTTGATAAAGGTATTTGTTGTGTTTTTCGTTATAATAATTTGCTAGCAAAGAATGTATTGCCAAGCTATGTTTGCGATTATAAAAAACGAGTCGGGTTATTTCAAAGATCTGTGGATTTAGTATAGGTTTTTATTCTGAGGGAGTATTTTTGATTTTGCTTGCTTTGTGTGATGAATTAGAAAAAGTGAGGTAATAACAAAGAAAAGGATTTGCAAAAATCAAGTTGATATATTTATATTAGAATAGTAATATTATGTTAACAACAGACAACAAGAGTGTCTGTTAAGCATTAAAGTAAGATGTTGTGCCAGAAAGCAGTATCTTAGTAGCTTAATATGGGTTTTACATTTACCGCAAGCTGGCTAGAGAGAAATTCTTGAAAGAAAATGTTAAAAGGCTCTGTTTGAACACAGGGCCTTTTTAAGTGAAAAAATTTTATTTTATTTGGATTTGCAGGAGATGACAAGCAACGAATCTGAAAAAATATACACAACTATTAGTGAATGTGTCGAATGAAAACCTTAGATAAGAATAGTAAAACCTTGCAGGTAGGCAAAGGGTAAGATATAATCAATATATATTAGACAAAGAAGGTGACGCAGTGAAGGTCGATTTTATAGAATTAACGAATTTTAGAGGTATTCAAAAACAAAGAATCAGGTTTAAAAATAAGAATTTTGTTGCGTTGATTGGTGATAATGCTAGCGGAAAGACAACAATCCTGGAGGGAATCACAAAAGGATTTGTACCGGTATTGAGAACAATTAATGTAGAAGCAATGAAAGAATGTGATCTGGCAAATAAGGATATAAGAAATGGAGCCAATGGCACAACAGTTACATTGGGGATAACATTGGATGGTGAAAAATATGTCTGGACAAATAGACGTAGACTTTCATCACAGCAGCCGTTTGAAAATAATGGAGATGTAAAAGTTGAAGATGTCAAGTCTTTAAAAGAATTAAAGGCAAAATATTCTCAATGTGTTGAAGAGAGAAAGTTGCCGTTAATTCTTTACTATGGAACAGATAGGATTATACGAGAAGTGCCACAGAGAGGTCATATAAAAAACTTTCAGGTAACAGATGCACTCAGAAATTGTTTTGATAACGTTAATTATTTTAGAGATTTTTATGATTGGTTTAAGACAGAAGAAGATATTGAACTTCGGGGACTCCGAGAGAATCCAGAATATAAAAATCCTAAATTAAATTGTGTCAGAACAGCTCTGGAAAGAATGATAAAGGGCTATTCCAATTTAAGAATCGAGTTGGCACCGGCCAGAATGGTGATGACGAATGCAGATGGGGTAGATCTTCAGATTGATCAGTTAAGCGGAGGGTATAAAGCAGTCTTATCAGTTATTGCAGATATTGCAAAAAGATTGTCCATGGCGAATCCGGATTCTCAAAATCCATTAGAGGAAGATGCTGTTATTTTGATAGATGAACTAGATTTGCATTTACACCCAAAGTGGCAGAAAGAAATAGTTGATGATTTAAAGAGGACATTTCCTAATTGCCAGTTTATTGTATCAACGCATTCACCATTTGTTATTCAGTCATTAAATGCAGAAGAGTTATTTGATATTAAAACGATGCAGTACGCAGGAGAAGAAGGCAGCTATAAAGGTTGGAGTATAGAAGCTATTCAGGAACACAAGATGGGTGTAGAACCTAAAACCGCTATTTTTAATCAGTATCTGGAAGAATTTTCATCTGCTATGGATGATGAGAACTATGAAAAAGCCAAAACACTTTATAAAGAATTAAAAGAAATGGTGAGTCCAGGCAGCCATGAAAGCAAGATTTTAAAATTGGATATGGAGATGATTGAAGCAGATGATAAAGCTTGAACGAGGGAAAATACCAGATGAAGTCTGTGAAGAATTAAAAAGGCTGTATGCAGAAATAGCTAATTACTTAGTGATAAATAAAAATTTGTATATGTTTTTGGTATACGACTGCCAATAAAAGATTAATGAACAGAATGTAATTGGATTATGTCATTATGTAAATGAGAGAGAAAAGAGGAAGGAGAAATCCATACCCAGTAAAGGACAAAGGATGAATATTTTAATAATAGGAAATGGATTTGATTTGGCACATGGTTTGCCCACGAAATATGCGGATTTTTTGAAGTTTATAGATTTTTTTTACAAGCATAAGGCACAAGAAAGTTCAAGATTAGAACTGATTGCGGGAGAGGATATCCATTGCTATAAGTATTTTACAGACCTATTTAATAGCAAACAAGATTCTGAATTTGATCAGTATTTATATGATCAATCAAGAAAAACAATTCATGAGTTAAGTGATTTGTGCAAGGATAAAGTACAGTTTACAAGGGACTACACAGGGTAGGTATCTGACGGGAGGGGTTCCACCCATCAGATTTTCCATGTGATGTTCAAGCTGTCGCTTGTAGCGGCAACGGTGGTAATCATCAAATCCACCACCCGCCGCTTGTCGTCAAAGGATACATTGTCCCATGTGTCGAGGTAGCCGGAAATCTGATTGACCTGTTCCGGGCTGATGGCTTCCACCGTCAACTCGGCTATCTGCTTCACAAGTTCCTGTTTGCGCCCGTCCAGTTCTGCTATCTTCACATTCACATAGGAGAGCAGGACATTGTTTGCACCCGTCAGACTGTCCACCAGCTTTTCAATCTCGCTGTCCACATGGGCAAGCTCCACTTGCAGTGCTGCAATTTTCGGGTTTGCCTTTGCCGTTTTCTTTCTGCCTGTCAGCGTCTTGTAGCTTGCCAGTTTCTTTACCATCTGCTGATAAACAACCGCTTCCAGTTCCGAAGTAATGATTTTCCCGCACCCCGGACAACTCTTGTTATCCAGCCGTTTCGTACAGCGAAGGTATTGCTTGCCGGAGGGATTGAAGATACTCATAAGGGCATACCCGCAGTTCCCGCACTTGATTTTTCCCGCCAGCCATGTATGGGTAGCTTTTCGGGCAGACTGGATTTTCATGTTGTTCATCAGCTTCTTGCGGCAGGTCAGCCAGATGTCGGAGGGAACAATGCCCTCATGGGGAGCCAGTACCAGCATTTGGTCTTTCAAGTCGTTCTTTTTGCTGGGCTTCACATCCCGCCCTTGATACAGATAGCAGCCATTCATGCCGGTAAAATCGGCAGCGTCATTGACAATGATTGTCCCTTGACTTTTGAAAAATTCGTACACATCAAGGTCTGCCTGCACATAGACAGGATTGCGTAACATCTGCGCCAGCGTGGGGCGTATCAGCTCTTTGCCGTTGAATAAAATCCCCTGTTCGGCAAAGTACCGGGTAATGTCCCCGTAGGAGGTTGTGGGCTGGGCGTACATCTCGAACATCAGCCGGATATTTGCCGCTTCGTCCGGGTTTACCACCAGCTTCTTTGTGTTGATACCGTCCATCTTGATTGGCTCTGTATGGAAGCCGTAAGGGGCTTTTCCACCCATCTTAAACCCTCGCTGGCTGCGGGAATAATAAGCGTCCGTCACCCGCTTCTGTATCGTTTCCCGTTCAAGCTGGGCGAACACGATACAGATATTCAGCATCGCCCGCCCCATCGGGGTGGAGGTATCAAACTTTTCCGTAGAGGACACAAACTCCACATTGTACTGCTGGAACAGCTCCATCATGTTGGCAAAGTCCAGAATGGAACGGCTGATACGGTCGAGCTTGTAAACCACGACTTTTGCAATCAAGCCCCGCTTGATGTCCCGCACCAGTTCTTGAAACTTCGGACGGTCTGTGTTCTTGCCGCTGTACCCTTTGTCTGTGTATTCCTTGCAGTTACCGCCTTTCAACTCGTATTTGCAAAATTCAATCTGGCTTTCAATGGAAATGCTGTCCTTTTTGTCTACCGATTGTCTTGCATAGATTGCGTCTATTCGATTGTTCATATTGTCGCTCCTTTTCTTAAAAAAGAAACGGAGCTGCTGACAGTTTTATTATACCGCCAGCAGCTCCGCAAATCAACGATGGCTTTGGAAAACCTTATGCCCCGGCTTCCTCACTCTGCCGTTTGTCGGCATACTTGCGGAACACCTCATAAAGCTGCTGTTCCAGCTCCCGGCGTTTTGCCGCTTCCTGCTCCGGCGTGAACACCGGGGAGAGATTTTCCAGCGTGATTTCCTTTCCCTGAAAAGTCACGACTTCGGTTTCTTTCTTGTATCTGATATGCTCCATAGTACCTCCATATTTAATTTTCAAAGTGCAGTGCCGCCATGCTGCGGCGTGAAATGTTTTCTGTCATCAATCACCGTTCCCTTGTGTGCCGCTGCTGCCGTTTCAGTTCTGCCAGCACCTCCGGCGGGATACGGTCTACCAGCCGCTGAATGTCTTTCAGCTCGCTTTCCAGCTTTGCCCGTTCCATCGTATCTTTCATCTTGCCTTTTTCGCTGGCTTTGGCTCTGGCTTCCAACTGTTCATTTTCCGCCAAAAGGTCGTTTATCGTGACCTTGTATTTTTTGAGCTGCCCAGAGAAGTTCTCCATCTGCGGAAACCACTTTTTCAGCAGGGAGAGGGCTTCCTCTTTCTTCTTTCCGGCATTCAGCGGGTTAATGCCGTCCAGCGTGGCTTCAATGGCTCTTGCCTGTTTGGATAGATTGACCGCCTGCTTGAACAGACGGGTGGGGATATGCTTCCTGCCTGTCTTGCTGGCACTTTCCCCACGCTCCAAGTCGGGATATTTCTCCACCATATAGGCGTGAAAATCGTCCTGCCATTTTGTGAGGTTGGCTCTGTTCCCAATAATCTCCTTTGCACACAGGCGGTTGTCCTCTGTCAGCGGGACAAAGACCAAATGCAGGTGGGGCGTTTTCTCGTCCATGTGTACCACCGCCGACACGATATTTTCTTTCCCTACCCGCCCGATTAAGAAATCAGCCGCCCTCTGGAAAAATTCCTGTATCTCCTTTGGGGACTTCTTCTCGAAAAACTCCGGGCTGGCGGTAATCAGCGTATCCACAAACCGGGTGCTATCCTTGCGGGTGCGGCATCCGGCTTGTTCAATGCGGCTCTGAATGAAATGGTAATAGCGGCTCTCCGGCTTGACGATATGGAAATTGTACTTGCTCCGGCTGGTGTCAATGTCGGGATTGCTGGCGTACTGTTCCTTTTGCCGTTCGTGATGGGCTTCCAGCGGTCTTGCCGGATTGCCCTTGTGCTTTTCAAATCGCAAAATTGCGTGTTGTGCCATGAAACTCCTTTCCCCATGCCCTTCCATTCCGTGACTTTTCCACAGGAAAATCCCGCAGAAAATATCTCAGATAGGAAGGGAATGGATAAGATATAAATAAAATCGTTTTAATCTTTGTATTTCTATATACCGTCCGGTTTCCGTACTCCAAGAGGGTTGATTATCGTACTCCATGAGTGCGGTTTTCAGTCCGACCGCGTTCCGTAACCGGATTTCTTGAAGTCGGTGTTTGAAACCGCTTCATAGGATTTTGGGAAAATGCGGTTGGGTTTTCCACAGCCCTGCTTCTGAATCTCCACCAGTCCGGCGTATTGCAGTTCCCGCAGGGTATTGACGGCTTTCTGCCGCCCACAGTGGAGCAGCTCCACTACCTCGTTAATGGGATAGTAGAGGTAAATCCGCCCGTATTCATCTGCCCAGCCGTTTTTTCGGGATAGGTCTGTCCGGCGCAGGATAAAGGCATACAGTACCTTTGCTTCGTTGGACAGTGGCGTGAATGTGGGGGCTTCAAAAAGGAAATTGGGAAGCCGGGTAAAGCTGACCGCCTTTTCCGGCTGATGGATATAAATGGTGTTTGTCATATCGTGTTTTGTGGACGGTTAGAAGCCTGTTTCCGGGGGCAGACGGTAGTTTCTATTGCCTGCCCCTGTTCTGTGCTTGCAAAGCCTTGTAAATCAAGGACTTTTCAGCCCCTAACTGTCCACACAAGACCTCCTTTTCCGTTCACTTTCTGTTTTCTGCCGCCTGTGAACTCTGGCGGCACAGTCGGGACAGTATTTCGCCCGGTTGGACTTTGGGACGAACACTCTGCCGCAGACCGCACAGCGTTTTAGCTCCTTATCCCGGAAAATCTCTGCTTCCAGCGTACCCGCTTGTGGTAAGACCGACCAGCGGAACCACTTGCAGCAGACCGAGAAAGAAATGGTCTGGGGGCAGGCGTGGATGTCTCCATCGTCAAGGAACATACAGTTCCCGTCCTCATAACAGCAGCACTCCCGGCGGATCAGGGCGTTTGCCTGTTTCCTCTGTGCCGGTGTCATGCGGTAAAGGGAACCGTCCTGCCTGCGCTCTATGGGCGGCAGTCGTTTATATGGGTTCTCTCTCATGTGTTCCCTCCATTTTTCCTTAGCCGTTCTCCCCGAAAAGGCTTCCTGCCTCGTCGTCGCAAGCTGCGTATCGTTCGTTTCACCGCAAGCGGCAAAACTCACTCGCTCCGCTACTCCTCCTCTCCCCACAAAGCTATGCGACTTTGCGGGGACCCCGACAATGGCGGCGTGTTTCTCCGTTGGTACGCAAATGCGGTGCTTCCCCTGCCGGGGTATTCCTTTTCGGACGGTTATTCATTTTTCAAGGTGCAGCTCATCGATGAACTACCCTAAGTCTACACCTAAAAGACCGCCCGCCCCGTATATCCATAAGGTCGGAAATCAGCCCGGAAAACTCTCTATTTCCACGCTCTTGGAATTGTGGTAGAATAAAAAAGAAAACAGAAATTTAGAGGATATGGGTCTAATGTACTTATTTGTGGAAGTTATTTTTCATGCTGGACAACGAAGAAATTTGCCAAAAACAGGCTACCGTCCAGATGCTATCTTTAATAAACTCGGAGATTATTGGGGAATTACTTTTGCTGAGCTGCAAGTTGACAAATTCGATAATCCAACTCTGGCGATAATAAAATTTACATTCCAAGATTGCCATTATAAAGAAGTCTGTTTAGGACAAAAATTTTCAATCATGGAAGGTAGCCACCAAGTCGGCGAAGGAAAAATTATTTCGATAGTCATGAACGAATAAAGTAACCGGACAAGGAGGGATTGCATGGAACTATCCATACAAGAACGATTGAAAGACCTGCGTGTGGAGCGTGGGCTGACGCTGGAACAGCTTGAAGAACAGGTAAATCTCTCCAAGTCTGCACTGGGCAGCTATGAAGCAAAGGACTTCAAGGACATCAGCCACTATGCCATTATCAAGCTGGCGA
>OBAB01001282.1_pt1 | contig 10800 bp, 11 predicted proteins | sample 1516501 | NCBI WGS metagenome assembly OBAB01 (sample SAMEA2579906, study PRJEB22360) | human gut metagenome
CAACGGGTCTTGGCGGCCCGCACGGCAATGCGGTTGTAATCCACTGCCATGCGCTTTGCGAAATAGGCGCACCGGTTCTCCAGCTGCATCTTAGCCTTCTTTCGGTAAAGCTTCTCCAGCTCAGGGTCCTTCTCATAGTCTTTGACCGGCCTGGACTGCTCCTGCCTGCGCCGCTCCATAATCATGAACCATTTCTGCACAATCCATTCCTGGCGCTCCTTTATAAAGTCCATCACGTACTGGTTTGGAATGCGCTCCGGCACTCTGGCATACACATGGCCGTCTGCCTTGATTTCCAGTCCTATGGTACGCCGTCTGGAGTAGACCACCTCTACGGGAATGACACCCTCCTGTTCCCTATGGCGCCAGCTAATCTCCACCTTCTGTATCATGTAACGCTCCTTGTTATCCTACAGAACATCGGAAAAATGGGGACGGAGACGCTTGAACATCTTAAGTCCCAGCAAAAGCACCACCGCGGTAAAGCCCCAGTAATAAAGGGTCAGTGTGGGCCGTTCCCAGAACCAGTTTCCTGTTAGCATGGTATCCCTGTACCCGGCCACCACATAATAAAAAGGATTCAGCTTGAACAGCACTTCCACCCATTTTCCCGCTCCGGTAAACATGGATTCGTGGTACATGATGGGAGTCATCCAGATACCGAACTGGAGGCAGATACTCACGATCTGCGCCATATCCTTAAAGAACACATTAACCGCGCTGGTAAAAAATCCGATTCCCAGGGCCAGCAGTGAGGCAGCCAGGGAATAATACACCAGCTGGAACCATATGACAGAGGGCATCCTGCCTATAATCAGATACATCCCAAACATGATGACCACAAAAAAGGCATGGACCAGCAGACAGGATATAAGCTTGATAATGGGCAGTATTTCCACCTTGAACACCACCTTCTTCACCAGATAATTATACTCCTGGAGACAGTTGGTAATGCTGTTGACGGATTCACTGAAAAAGAACCATGGCACAATGCCCGGCACCAGCCACTCCACATAAGTGAACCCTTCAATGGGAGGCGGGGATTTAAAGCCCATTCCGAATACGACCGCATAGATGCTGACTGTCACGATAGGCTGTATGAACATCCACACCACCCCAAAGTAAGAGCCCACAAAGCGTTTCCGGAAATCAGCCTTGCCCAAATCCCATATAAGCTTCCGTTTTCCTATAATCTCTTTCATCAGAGAAAGCACATAATTCATATAAGTAAATTCCTTTTCATCAGAACTTGAAGGTATCCCTGAGGCCGCTCCACTTTCTGTCCTTATCCGATATAATCAGCTGCATGTCCGGTTCTATGGGCCAGTCCACCCCGATTTCAGGGTCGCTCCACAGCAGGCCGCCCTCGTCTCCCGGATGGTAGAAGTCCGTGCACTTATAAGCGAATTCCGCTTCATCGGACAGCACCAGGAATCCATGGGCAAATCCTTCGGGTATATAAAACTGCTTCTTATTCTCTGCGGAAAGAATGACGCCAAACCATTTTCCGTAGGTTTCGGAATCAGAACGCAGATCCACCGCCACATCGTAGACAGTACCTCTCACCACCCTTACCAGCTTGCCCTGGGGATACTGCTTCTGGAAATGCAGCCCTCTCAGTACGCCCTTGACGGACATGGACTGGTTGTCCTGTACGAACACCATGCCGAGACCTGCTTCCTTAAAATCATTCTGATTGTAGGTCTCCATAAAATAGCCTCTCTCATCCTTAAAAACTGCAGGTTCAATCACATACAGCCCCTTGATGTCGCAGGGGGTCACTTTAATCTTTCCCATAAATCCATTCGCTCCTTTTTTATTGTCAAACACGCCTGACCGGCCCGCAGCCGTTTGACAGACGTTATCCACATCCATCTGGCAATTCTATCACTTTATCCACTGACTGGCAAGTCCTTATGCACTTGCGGACCGCAATTTGGGACAGCTTTGTCACACCCTCAGGCATACAAGGCTGAACAGGCGCAGCACCACGTAGATATCCATGGCGGCCATGGCAAACAGCAGTCCCCTGTCATCCCAGTCCGTCCGCACCACCTTGTCATTTTTAAGGCTGAGAAGGAAAACGGGGAGAAGCGGAAGCAGATATCTTCCCTGTACACCGTTTATGACATTGGAGCTCACCGGCGTCCAGGCCAGCAGCATGGAGAACATCAGCGCTCCCAGGCATACCAGGCAGAGAAACCATATCCACAGACGGCCCTTCCATTGGATAAAAATGCTCTCTCCTGGTTTTCTGAGCGCCAGCATCACCAATATGGCTGTCAGACCCAGTATGACCGCATAAGGGGTGTTGAGCACTGCATCCATATTCCCCAGCGCTCCTCCAATCATACCGGAGTAGAGCTGTTCCCCCTGCCAGGCCAGGGTATTGTAACACATCTTAAGCACCAGCAAGGGACTGTGAAGCAGCTGTCCGAAGGTGTAGCCTGTTTCCCCGGCCCAGGCTACATATCCCTGGTCAGCCTGGGTGTACAGCGACACCGTCCTGTGGTTTACCACTGCCATGGCCGCGGCAAATGCTCCCAGTACGGAAGCAGCCGACAGGCTCCATTTTCCCCAGCCGCCGAACTTCCTCACCGGTATCAGGAGACAGAAACCGGCTATGACGCCGTACACCATTTTGCAGGGCCCCATGACAGCCATCACAAGGGCCAGTACAGCCACATCCCTAACCTCCACGTGTTCAGCTTTATAGGCCAAATCAAGGCATACCGCTGAAAAGTATCCGCTGAGGGCTATAATCATCACATCATAAGAAAAGGAGGCCGCCAGATGGAGGGTCATGGGAAGCAGGGCTGCACCTGCTGCCACCTCCTTGCCAAAGGGCATCCTTCGTATAGTGAGACATCCCATGGCAGTAAAAAACATAAGGTTGAACAGGCGTCCCATAAATAACAGGCCCAGACCGCCCAGTCCCAGCATCCTTGCCAGGGCAATGCCCATGGCCTGGGGAACATAGGCCAGGGGCGTGGTCCGTACCGGCATCTGGTATGACATGACTGTGCCCTCCTCACCAGTGCCGCCAAGGCCCCTCTCCTTTATGGTCCTGTATGTGCCCTCCTCCAGCTTCTGTCCCAGTACAACCGCTGTTTTTCCGCCGTTTTCCACAGCTTCATAATCCATAACTCCCGTCAGGTCCTCGATGAATACATCCTGGGCCCTTATGAATACCCGCTCGTCCTCCGCCCGGGCCGTCCTGCCCATCAGGCGGCTTGAAAGCTGGTAGGCGCTGATATAATGGCTCACCTCGTCCGGTGCTGACAGGGGAGGAAGGACCACCATATACATCAGGCCGATTCCCATGGCTGCTGCGGGAAATATCCGCGCCAGGCCATAATCCCGCCTTACCAGGAATAAATATCCCACTGCCGCCAGTACCAGCACCGCAAAGACCATCAGCCCGCCGTACCATCCGTAGAGGAAACGGTCCCCGGTTTCAAGGACACCGGCCCTGACATCCGTCATATGCCACAGTCCAAGGGCAAGAACGCCGAAAGAGCCGCCCAGCCAGATACCAGAAGAATGACCGCCCAGTATCCTCCCCGGCGCGGCATCATGCCTGATTCCCGGTCTGCCGCTCTCCTGTTTCCTCCCCGCTTTCTTACCTGCCATCTGTTTCCTCCCCGGCCGCTTTCTTTGTACCTGTGACCTCCCTGCCGTCCTCTCCGGCTGACTCCGCTTTTTCCAGGAACCGCTGTATCTTAAGCTCCAGCTCCTCCCTGTCCTTCTGGTCCAGTGCAATGCGCTGCACCAGCTCCTTTTGCCTGCTTTCCATCTGGGACATCTGGAGTGTCATTCCAAATACCTTTACAATCAGCAGGAAAATCATGAACAGGAAGAGAAAGTTAGGCGTGGAATAAATTCCCAGCAAGTGGGCGCAGGCATCCGCCACAGCCGGAAACAGTGAGAACACCACCAGAATCAGGGCCATGATAACCCAGAACAGCGCCGCCTCAATCTGTACCTTAGCCTGCCGAATCTTCCGCATCATAAAAGCCATAGTCAATATAGAGACTATAACCAGAATCACTCTGAATATCACTGTCATCATAGGATGAATCCCCTGCCTTCTTTTGTTATTTCCAATACTCCTTATTCATACTGCACGCTGCCGCCAGCTTCACAGGAAGGATACGGTAACACCTGCCCAGACGGTAGCCAGCGTATTTGAATCCGCTCTTTACAATCAGTCCGGGCACCAGCCATGGGCGGCGGTGGGTCACAAGGTAACGGGCTGTCTGTCTGACCAGACGTATTCCCTCGCCCTCCGAGTGAATGCCTGCGAACACCTCCGGATGGTCTGCCTGAGATACGGCCAGGTCGAAATTGCGATGGAACTGGGCCGCGCAGCCATAATTGTGGGAATGAATGACTCTGGCCTCCGCCACATACGCGATGGCATAATCGTCCTGGAGCACTGCCTTCCCCGCAAATATCATATCCTCGTTGAATATGGTCTTTTGAATAAAACCGCCCTGGAACCAGAACTTCTCCCTGTCATAGGCGCAGCATACATTGGAGGCAAAAAAGGTCTTGATGCCCATTCTTCCCAGGTCCTCCTTGGTCTTTATACAGCTGTCCTCCGGATAATTAAAGGAACGGGTAAATCGCTCTGCCATGGCGCAGTCCTTATCCGGCAGCTGCCTGGCATAGGCCATGATGACCGACTCACCGCCGGGTCCCCTCTTGTCAAAGGCAGCCGCCAGATGCTCAATCAGTCTTTCATCGGCCGGAACCGCGTCGTCTGTCATGAATACCATGATATCCGCCCTGCTGCAGCGGGCCCCCCTGTTTCTGGTGGCTCCATGGTCAAATTCCTCCTTGGACAGATGATGCACTTCCAGATTGCCGATACCCTCAAAGCCCTTATCATTCCAGTAGGCCTTCTCTGTATTCATGACAATGATTTTGCCTATGGGATAGGTCTGCATGGAAAGCATCTTTAAAAGCCTGGAGAACTTTTTTCCGGGCTTGTAGGTGGGTATGATTACATCCACCCGCAGCACGCGCTTTCTCTCCCGGCCATCCGCTATCTCAGTATTACGTGTTACTTCCTCCATTACCGGCATTCTCCTTTTTCTCACTCTGATAGGCGCCCGCCGTATACAGGCCGAAACCTATCACTAATCCTATCATAAGCAGCAGATAGCAGCCTGCCGCCCCATTGATTCCAAATTTTGATACCAGAAAGCCGGATAATACCGCAGCCGCGGCTGCCAGATACACGGTAAATATGGCCTTCTGCCTGCGCATGATCACAAGGGCATAGTACATCAGGTTGGCCAGGGCATAGAACCCTCCTCCCAGAACTATGATGATAAAAGCCCCGTAATAGCTGACCAGCCTTCCTTCATAACCGCTCCCAAGAATCATCTCCATCACGGACAGCACCCATTTTCCCAAAACAGCAGTGGCCCCCACTGCCAGTACCGTTAGTCCCAGGATAATGGCGCCGATGCGCATGAGCTCCTTCTTAAAGCAGTCATAGTCCCTTCCGGTCCACAAGTCTGTAAGCCTGGTCAGAAAGGGCCTGATTACAAAATTAGCTACCATATAAATAACAGAGGTAGGCATAAAAATCAAGTTAAAGTATCCCGACGCAGCGTCATTCATCCTGGCGTCAATGGCATACTTGGCAGCTGAGAACACATAAAAGTCCAGAAAAGCCGATATAAACAGGAATAAGGTACTTTTAAACAGCCTTCCCGTCTTTCTTTCCCCCTTGTTCCAGTCCACCGATGGAAGGGCATGGATAACATCCAGGTTAAACAAAGCGATTCCGGCTGCCTGGGCAGCCACCGCGGCCAGACAGGAGAACAAAAGGTGTTCAAACGCCGCCAGCGTCACCAGAAATACGCTGACTGAAAAAAGAGTACGGAAAAAGTTGGATTTTCCCGTAAGATACAGGCTTCCCTGGCGTTGGAACTCCGACTCATATACATCAGCATACCCATCTATTACCTTGTATATGACAAGCAGAATGAGAATCATGCATTTGTCCGCCGGGTAACGCCCCACACCGTGCATAAAGGTGAGGAACACAGCCCCTGCCGCCAGGGCCATAATACATGTTATGTTCCTGTGCTCCAGATAATCCCCGAAGGAATACTCACCTGTTCCGTCCGTAATCTGGAAGGGACGGATACCAAAATAAGCTACAATGAACATCTGCTGTCCCAGAGTGGAAAATCCGAAGGAAAAGATGCCTCCCTGTCCGTCTCCCACCACCCGTATGACCAGAAAAGACAGAACCATGCTGGCCAATGCATAGACAAAACTCCCTGCAATATTCCAGACCACGTTCTGCCGCCCGATATCCGTTCCTTTATATAATAAATGTTTCGTCAGATTCTTCATATATTCTCCAAGCTCCGGAAGATAGCCGGAAAGCAATTTTCAAACGCCCCTAGCGTTTCCTGAAATTCTGAATCATAAGAATGGAAATCAGCATCCTGGCCATATAGTGGACGGCTGTCAGCGGTTTCAAATAGCTCTCCCCCTCCGTCCTTTCGTCAATGGTCACCTGCAGCTCCGCTACCCTGGCACCCTGTTTGATCAGAAAAGAAACTGTATCCGGCTCCGGTCCGTAATTCAGGTTAAGGGCAAATTCCTCTATCATCTTCCGGTTGAACATGCGCATGCCCGAGGTTGGATCCGTCACCCTGGTGCCGGTGGTAAGCCGGATGGCGCTGCCTATGACTCTGCTCCCAATCATCCTGGCCGACCATCCCTTTTTCTCCGTCACGAACCGGGAGCCGATGACAATGTCATACCCTTCCTCCATCTTCTGTCTCATGGCCTCAATGTACTCCGGCCTGTGCTGTCCGTCTCCGTCAAACTGGATGGCGTAGCGGTACCCCTTCCTGTAGGCGTATTTCATACCGGCCTGGAAGCATCCGGCCAATCCCAGATTCACCGGCAGGTCCAGAAGGTTATATCCCTTTTCCCTGCAGATTTTGGCGGTGCAGTCCCTGGAACCGTCGTTCACCACCACATAATCCAGCTGGGGAAAACCCCTGACCAGGTCCTCCACCACCCTCTCTATGTTCTTTTCCTCATTAAAAGCCGGTATCACCAGCAGTACCTTATCCATGTTCGTCTCCTACATCCCCCTGATGATGCCGCAGATACGGTCCACATCCTCCAGCTCCAGATCTGCATAGCACGGAAGCGTCAGCACACGGTCAGCCACATAGGCTGCTACCGGCGTATCCTTGGAGGAAAATCTGCCCTTGTAACACTGGAAATCATTAATCAGGGGATAAAAATATTTTCTCGGGTATATTCTGTGCCCTGCCAGGCAGTCGTATACCTGATCCCGGTCAGCTTTAAAGTCCTCAAACAGCACAGGGAAGTAGGCATAATTGGGCGTAAGCCCTTCCCTGAAGGAAGGCAGCCTGATACCCGGCACGCCTGCCAGGCCGGACAGATAACGTTCCACCACCAGCCTGCGCCTGTCTATCTCCTGGTCCAGATGATGCAGGTTGCACAATCCCATGGCTGCCTGGAATTCATTCATCTTGGCATTCCCGCCTACCCATACCACATGCTCCTGGTCCACAATCCCGAAATTCTTAAGACAATTCAGACGGTGCTCCATCCAGTCCTCCCGGAAGGTAACCGCCCCCCCTTCAATGGAGTTAAACACCTTGGTGGCATGAAAACTGAAAATACTGGCGTCTCCGAACTCGGCCACGCTTTTTCCCTTATACCGCTCCCCAAAGGTATGGGCCGCATCGTATATCACCCGCAGCCCGTGTTTCCTGGCTATGGCCTCAATCCGCTCCACATCACACAGGTTCCCATACACATGGACCGGCATAATGGCCGAGGTCTTATCCGTAATCAGGGCCTCGATCTTTTCCGGGTCCATGGTGTAATCCTCGGGACGGATGTCGCAGAATACCGGAGTCAGGTTATTGCGCACAATCGCATGGGTGGTGGACGCAAAGCTGAAGGGGGTGGTAATCACCTCGCCCGTCAGCTCCAGGGCCTGGATGGCCATTTCCAGGGCCATGTGCCCGTTTACAAACAGCACCATGTTCCGGATTTCCATGTACTCCTTAAGCTCCTTTTCCAGCTGTTTATGGAAATCCCCCATATTCGTCAGCCAGGCGCTGTCCCATATGGGTTTTATCATCTCTATATATTCTTCGTAAGAAGGAAGGGAGGACCGGGTGACCAGTATCTCCTTCTCTTTATCTTCCTGTCCGTTCATACGTCATTTTGTCCTTTCTGCAGGCCTCCCTGTATCTCAAAGCCTGCCTCCGCACTCCGCTGCGCCTCTCACTGCCTGCCTTCACGCACTGCTGCGCCTCTCATTGCCTGCGCCTCTCACTGCCTGCCTTCACGCACCGCTGCGCCTCTCAAAGCCTGCCTTCACGCGCCGCCGCACATCTCTATGCCCGATGCCCCGCGCCGTCCTACCACCGCATCCTGCACACCACGGTCAGAAACCACACCTCTGCCAGGACGAGTCCCAATACAGCCCTTGCCGCTGCCATGCCTGCGGGGCCGGTTCCCAGATATTCCTTATAGTAGTACAGCTTGCTCCTGTGAAGCAGCCTCTGCTTATCCACGATCCGTTTAAAGCTTTTGTCAATGCTGACAGAGTGGGCATGGACATAGGACTCATCCGTAACCAGCACGGTCTTAAGCCCCATTTTCCTGAACTTCTGTCCCAGCACCTTTTCTTCATAATACAAAAAGATGTGTTTGTCAAATACTTCTTTTATTTCCCCCGGCGTGAGAATGCCTGTCTTTAACATAAAAAAGGACCCGGGAACCGCATCCACCAGGCGGCAGTCCTCATCCCCCGCATATGCGAGCCTGTAGGAAGGCGTATTCAGCATGGCCTTAAACAGCCGCCTGGTAACCAGTCCTGTATCCACAGAGGAAGGAGGGTCCAGTAAGAAAACAGTTCTCCCCCCATCGGGTCCTTCACCCTGGCCGAGGCAGCCACCGCGCCCTGTGTCTTGTCCAGTGCATCCTTTACCCGCCGGATACAGCGGGGGGTCACATGAATGTCCGGGTTGGCAATGATTACATAGTCTGCCTCCAGACAGCTTACGGCGTAATTGATTCCCTCCTGGTTTCCCATACCGTAGCCGCCGTTTTGCTCCAGCCTGAGCGCGTGGACCTTGCCGCTGCCATTCAGTGTCTGCAGGCGCTTCCATGAATCATCGGATGAGTGATTGTCCACCACCACCACGGAGTCCAGACATTCATAATCCCTAACCTCATCCACCAATGACAGGGTGGTATAAGAGTCATTATAGTTCAATATAATCATGCTTATCTTATCCATATCATTTCCCGCTTCCAAAAGCCTTCTGCTTCCTGCGGCTGTCCACCAGCCTCATTCCCAGCCTGCGGCTGATCCACAGCCGGAAGGCAGGGCAGATAAGGCTTGCGTGGTTAAACACCCACCACATGTGCATGTACAGCCTCTTTCCCTCCTGCTTTGGGGTTCCCTTCCAGGGAGTCTTATCCAGATAATACTCATAGAGCCTTCTGAAATGGTTGTGGTTCCCGGCTATCCAGGGCCTCTCGTCTCCCAGATAATGGATGATGACAGGGGCCTTTCCCGCCTGCCGGTATCCGTCCTCCCCCACTGCCCGGTATGCCCCGCACATGGACACCAGGGTCCTGTATCTGAAATACCGGTAGTTGGTAAAATAATTATACCGGACCGGCAGCGTCATGATTCTGCCCCTCAGCGCCCCGTTTATGGTATCCTGGTCACAGGCAAAAAGGCTGCCCTGATGAACCCTGTAAAATTCCAGCAGCTGCCCCAGCACATCCTGGTTTCTCCATGCCTCCAGGTCCATAAGCAGGACTCCGGAATTATAGTAAGGCTCATCCTTTTCCATGCCGATGGATTCCTTCATCTCCCTGTAAACCGTTGGCTCCATCACCATGCCGGCCAGATGGTTTCCAAGCTCCGTCTCATACAGAGGACGGATACTTCCGTTCACAATGGTATCGCAGTCCAGATACAGGGCCTTTCTTACGCTGTCCGGCAGCACCTTGGGGGCAAAGAGGCGCCCCATGGCGCTTATATCAAATCCCCTGGTATCCACAGCATAGTCGAACCGCTCCCTCAGGTTTCCCAGCTCAGCCACATGAAGGCTGCGGCAGAATTTCCTCGCAATACCGGCCAGCCGTTCAAGGTAAGCCTCACTCATTCCCACGGACAGGATATATATGTCCATCCGGGGGATATTCCTGTTGTGGTCTAACAGGGAATAAAGGGAGGCTGCCAGATGTCCGGCATACCCGTCATTGGACGCGTAAATAATATTAACAGTTTCTGTATTCCAATCCATATTATGGCACCTGTTTCTTACATTCTCTAGTCTTTCTAAGGTCATTTTGTTTACAATTTTACATTATAGCAGGTAAAAAGTAAATCACATCTGGAATTTTCCTGCCAAATATGATAGATTAAGACATGTATGGTAATCTATATAAAATTCAGGAGGATGTTACGAATGAATAAGTTAATGAAGCGTGCTGCCGCAGCCCTTCTGTCCGGACTTCTGGTCTTAGGTCAGGCCGGACCCGCATTGGCCGCGCAGGATGATTCTAATTATGGTCCGGCTTTTTCCACAAAAGTCGAACAAACCTCCCCTGGTTCTTTAGACGGCCAGAGTGGAGATGGACAGGGCTCCGGCCCTCAGGCGGTGGCTCCGGCCAACGCAGCCCCGGCAGAACAGGCTGATGGCGCCGGCGCAGCAGCCGGCAGCCCCGAGGCAAGCGCCGGGAACACGGAATCCC
>OBAB01001287.1_pt1 | contig 10724 bp, 10 predicted proteins | sample 1516501 | NCBI WGS metagenome assembly OBAB01 (sample SAMEA2579906, study PRJEB22360) | human gut metagenome
TATGTGCTGTCCTTCCACTATTCTCCGGGAGCAATGGAGGGAGCGCTCAGGGATGTCTGCAGCTTTATCAGCGCGGGAGAGTACGCTGTATATGATACGGTGCTGGCCAGGGCTGACTGGGACCGGGAGGCGGAATACTTTGGCAATACGGGAATCAACAACTGCGCCATTGCTGCCGTGAACCTGGCCATGTGGGATGCCTGGGGACATACATGCCGCCAGCCGGTGTGGAAGATGCTGGGGGCCAACCGGAGAAGGATACCTGTATACGGCAGCGGCGGCTGGATTTCCTACACGGACCAGGAACTGCTGGAGGAAGTGCTGGATTATAAAAAGAGAGGTTTTAAGGCCGTCAAAATCAAGGTTGGTTCGGGAAGCATCGAACGGGATGCGGAACGTCTGGCAAAGTGCAGGGAGGCGCTGGGGGACAGTGTGAAAATCATGATGGACGCCAATCAGGGACTCAATGTGCCGGATGCGCTGGAGCTGGCCCGCAGGGCTTCTTCCATGGGAATACAATGGTTTGAGGAGCCGGTGGTCCACACAGACTATGCCGGATACCAGCTTTTGAGAAACCAGTGCGGCATTGCGCTGGCCATGGGGGAGCGGGAATATGATTTTGAGGCTTTAAAACAGCTTTCAGTGCGCAACGCCCTGGATTTATGGCAGCCCGACCTGATCCGCTTAGGCGGGGTGGAGGAGGAATCCGCTGCCCTGGCTGAGGCCTTCGGATTGCCGGTCCTGCCCCATTATTATAAGGATTACGATGTCCCGCTGCTGTGCACGGTCAGGAGTCCTTATGGAGCAGAGTCCTTTGACTGGATTGACGGCATCATAGATAATGCCATGGAGATAGAAAACGGATTTGCCAGTCCCAGGGAAGGGGACGGATGGGGATTTCGTTTCAGGGAGGAGTGTATGACAGAAGTATAGGAATTGAGTTGGGATTTGCCGCCGGACAGGAACTGATATCACATCGGTTTTCCCTGTCCGGCGTTTTTTTCGTTTACGGGTCCGTTAAAATAATTGCAATACTGGAATATCATTCCTTGAAACAAGGTACTTTATATGATAAAATGGGGAAAGAATTCATGCAAAGTGAAAAACTCGTAACAAAGGAGAACATTATGATAAGCCAGTTAATTGAAAAAATAAAGAAAACCAATGCCCCAATCTGCGTAGGACTGGATCCCATGCTGTCCTATGTGCCGGAACATGTGGTAAAGAAATCCCTGGATGCTTACGGAGAGACTCTGGAGGGGGCTGCTGATGCCATCTGGCAGTTTAATAAGGAAATCATTGACCATACATTTGACCTGATACCGGCTGTAAAACCGCAGATTGCCATGTATGAGCAGTTCGGCATCGAAGGACTGACCGTATATAAGAGGACTGTGGACTACTGCCATGAAAAGGGACTGATTGTTATTGGCGACGCCAAGAGAGGCGATATCGGCTCCACATCCGCTGCCTATGCAGCAGGCCATCTTGGCAGGGTGCAGGTGGGAAGCAAATCCTTAAGCGGATTCAATGTGGATATACTTACTGTAAACCCATATCTGGGAACAGACGGCGTGAAGCCCTTTGTGGATGTATGCAGGAGTGAGGACAAGGGTCTTTTCGTTCTGGTCAAGACCTCCAATCCGTCCAGCGGCGAATTCCAGGACCGCCTGATTGACGGTAAGCCCCTCTATGAGTGGGTGGCCGCCAAAGTGGAGGAGTGGGGTGCCGGCTGTATGGACGGTGAGTACAGCAATGTGGGCGCTGTTGTAGGTGCCACCTATCCTGAGATGAGCGAGATTCTGAGAAAGCTCATGCCCCACACCTATTTCCTGGTACCCGGATACGGGGCACAGGGAGGAACAGCCGCTGACCTGAAGCATTGTTTTAACCAGGACGGGCTTGGCGCTGTGGTTAACTCCTCCAGAGGAATCATTGCGGCTTACAAACAGGAAAAGTATAAGAACTTCGGGCCGGAGCACTTCGGCGAGGCATCCAGACAGGCAGTGATTGACATGGTTGCTGATATCAGCAGCGTACTGTAAGAGACAGGAGATTCATGTTATGGCAAAAGTGAAAATAACAGCAGCCGTCACGCTCCAGGAGCAGCTGGCTGCCGATATATACGATATGAGGATAAAAGCGCCTGAGATAGCGGAGTCAGCAGTTCCGGGCCAGTTTGTATCCCTTTATTCAAAAGACGGGGCCAGGATTCTTCCGCGTCCCATCAGTTTGTGCGGCATTGATAAGGAAAAGGGAGAGCTGAGGCTGGTGTACCGCATTGCGGGGGAAGGCACGAAGGAGTTCTCCGGGCTCACGGCAGGCGATACCATTGATGTCCTGGGACCTCTGGGCAATGGGTTTCCCCTGGAGGCCGGAAAAAAGGCATTTCTGATAGGCGGAGGCATCGGTGTTCCGCCTATGCTGGAACTGGCAAAAGCTCTTCATGAGCTTAACAAGGACGAAGAGGACAATCTGGTCCAGTCCGTGCTGGGATACAGAGACAGCCAGATGTTCTTAAAGGATGAATTTGAGGCATACGGTCCGGTATACGCAGCCACGGAGGATGGCAGCTTCGGAACCAGCGGAAATGTGCTGGACGCTATCCGCGAGCAGGGCCTTACGGCGGATGTCATTTACGCCTGCGGTCCCACTCCCATGCTCCGGGCACTGAAGGCATATGCGGCCGAAAAGGGGCTGGAGTGCTGGCTTTCCCTGGAAGAGAAGATGGCCTGCGGAGTAGGTGCCTGTCTGGCCTGTGTGTGCCGGTCCAAAGAGGTGGATGACCATTCACAGGTACACAATAAGCGTATATGCAAGGACGGTCCTGTGTTTAGGGCAGATGAGATTGAGCTGTAGGCATGTATAGGTGAAAGATAGCGAGGTACCGTTTAGATGAATATGAGTGTAAATATTGCCGGTGTGGAATTTAAGAATCCGGTAATGGAAGCGTCGGGCACATTTGGTTCCGGCATGGAATACAGTGAGTTTGTGGATTTAAACCGTCTGGGCGCAGTGGTTACCAAGGGTGTGGCAAGTGTGCCGTGGCCGGGCAACCCCACTCCCAGGATAGCGGAAGTATACGGCGGCATGCTCAATGCCATCGGCCTTCAGAATCCGGGCATTGACGTGTTCACAAAGAGGGATATTCCCTTTTTAAAACAGTATGACACGAAAATCGTGGTCAATGTCTGCGGAAAGACCACGGAGGAATATATTGATGTGGTGGAGCGTCTTGGGGACCAGCCGGTGGATATGCTGGAAATTAATATATCCTGTCCCAATGTAAAAGAAGGCGGTATCGCCTTCGGCCAGGACCCAAAGGCGGTGGAGGCCATTACCAGGGAGGTAAAGGCACATGCAAGGCAGCCCATCATCATGAAGCTGAGCCCCAATGTGACGGATATCACTGTCATGGCCAGGGCGGCAGAGGCTGGCGGGGCAGATGCCATTTCATTAATTAATACCCTTACAGGCATGAAGATTGACATTCACAAAAGGGCATTCGCGCTGGCCAACAGGACAGGAGGACTGTCTGGTCCTGCTGTGAAGCCGGTGGCTGTGCGCATGGTATACCAGGTTGCCCAGGCAGTGAAGGTTCCCATCATCGGCATGGGAGGAATCAGAAATGCAGATGACGCCCTGGAATTCATACTGGCAGGCGCCACGGCTGTTGCCATCGGCACGGCCAATTTCCATAACCCCTATGCCACGGTGGAGACTGTGGATGGAATCCGGGCATATATGGAAACGTACGGTATCGGAGATATCCGGGACCTTATAGGGGCTGTGAGGTAGCACCGGCAGGGTAAGGCAGTGATAAAAGGCAGTGATAAAAGACAGTGACAAAGGCAGTTTAAAAAAGGCAGCAGCAAAAGAATTACAGAGCGGTTAAACGGCCCGTAAATACAGGAGGTTTAAGGAAGATGGAAAACTATAAGCAGGAATTTATAGATTTTATGGTGGAAAGCAGTGTGCTAAAATTTGGCGACTTCACATTAAAGAGCGGACGTAAGTCCCCGTTTTTCATGAATGCGGGAAGCTATGTCACAGGAACCCAGCTGAGAAAATTAGGAGAGTACTACGCAAAGGCCATCCATGACAATTTCGGACTGGATTTTGATGTGCTCTTTGGGCCGGCTTATAAGGGGATTCCCTTAAGCGTGGCAACCACCATGGCAATCAGCGAGCTGTACGGAAAAGACATCCGTTACTGCTCCAACCGCAAGGAGGTCAAGGACCACGGCGATACAGGCATCCTTTTGGGCAGTCCTATCAAGGACGGGGACAAGGTAGTTATCATCGAGGATGTGACCACTTCCGGCAAGTCCATCGAGGAGACATTCCCCATCATCAAGGCCCAGGGAGATGTGGAAATCAAGGGACTCATGGTTTCTTTAAACCGTATGGAGCGCGGCAAAGGCACCAGGAGCGCTCTGGATGAGATTAAGGATTTATACGGTTTCTCCACTGCCGCCATCGTTTCCATGGCAGATGTGGTGGAGCACCTCTATAATAAAGAAATAAATGGCAAGGTAGTCATCGACGATCAGATAAAGGCAGCCATCGACGCTTACTATGAGCAGTATGGAGCCCAGGCATAATGATGTTTCCAGGAAGAAAGGCGATGAATATGGAGAGAGTGTATAAAACCATGCGTAACACAGGGGCTGGCTGCATAGCATTAGGAGTCATCATAGCAGTGACCGGCCTTACGGTTGGAATCATTTCCATTGTAAATGGAGCGCTGCTGCTGAAACGAAAATCCGAAATTGAATTTTAGTAAGCGGGGCTGACAATGATAAGAAATACAACAAAGCGTCAAAAGCTGGGCTGGGTATTATTCATAATGTATCTTTGCTTTCTGGCGTATTTCATGTTTTTTTCAGAATCCTTCGGGCGCACAGACACAGACAGGGGGTACCAGTACAATCTGGTGCCCTTTAAGGAAATTACGCGGTATTTCCGGTATTATGACGTGTTGGGACCCACATTGTTCATGATTAACATGATAGGAAATGTGGCGGCCTTCATGCCTTTTGGGTTCTTTCTCCCCATTATCAGCAGACGCAGCAAAAAGTGGTACAACACGGTTATGTTCGGCTTTGTTTTCAGTCTGATGTTAGAGACTCTGCAGCTGGTGTTCAAGGTGGGAAGCTTTGATGTGGATGATATGCTGCTCAACACCCTGGGAGCAGCCGCAGGTTATCTGTGTTACCGCCTGGTACAATGGACCCGGTGCAAATTGAGAAAAAGGAGGCTTTCCCGTTGAGGCAGATTGGCGATAAGGTATCGTATGTTAGAAATCCTTTTGCAAGAAACAGCTACTATTGTCTGACACTGGCAGTGCTGGGACTGGCTTTAGGCACGGCCAGCATGTATCTGTCTGTGGCCAGGGCGGGGCAGGGAGGCCCGAATACAGGGGCTTACGGCTTTTCCAGCCTTGCTGCAGCCCTTATGGGGCTGTGGTACGGTGTGCGCTCATTTATGGAAAAGGACCGCAATTACATACTGGCGAAAATAGGAATCAGTATCTGCGTGGTGCTGGTCATCGTGTGGGCTGTGATTATCATAACCGGTATTGTAAGATAGATGGGAGTAAATGCAGATGGATTACAGAATCTTATTACAGGAAGAGAATGATGCCGTAAGGGAGCGCTACGAATTGTCCATGGAGCGTATCAGGTCCATGGATACAGAGGAGATGGGGCTGCCTTACGGCTGTTATTTTAAGAAGGTTTCGGCTTTTATCCGCAGGATAGAGCGACTGGCAAAGCGGGTGGAAGAAACCGGTTTAAGCGGGGAGGACGGGCTGGAGGGGACTTCTTTGACCCTGGAGGCGCTGCAGGAGGAAAATTACGCCCTGTACCAGGACATTCTGCCTGAAAATTACAGGGAGAGCTTTGCCAATCCGGATTACGCGGTGGAGGTTTTGGGGGATGGCTACGGCCAGCTTTTATCCTTTCTCTATACGGAAATCCGGGCTGATATTGTATATGCCTTTGAGATGCGGCTTATGAATATCACCATACTGAATGAGCTGTTCCTGGAAGTGTATAACCTTTTTGCCCAGGCATGGGAGGAGGGAAAAAATGCGCCTCTGGAGCAGCTGATTAAGGATTCACTGTACTGGTTTGTCAGCGATTATGCGGAGGTCACCGTGGACTGGCGGATTCGGGAGGGACTGGATCCGGCCCTTTCCTTTGGAACAGATATCGTGATGAAGCGGGATTTGACTGATTTGCGGTATCTCTATGCCTATGGGGAATATGTTTCGGAGACAGAGATAAAGCTTGCCTCTTTCATGAACAGTCTTCCCCAGGAGACCATTGACCAGATGGCATCCACTTATACGGAAGGATTCAGGAAGGGGTTTCAGGTCATGGGCAGGGACCTGAAGAAAAAACGGACCGTTGTGGTGGAATTCCAGCTGGGCTTTGAGCGGATGATCCGCAGGGCGGTGGAGTACTTCCGGGAGATGGGACTTGAACCCATCTGTTACAGGGCAGCGGTGGAGTCCGTGAACCGCAGGGCGAACGGACGCAGGGGATATTACGGCACATCTCCCAATAAGCAGTACGATTATGACCATCGTTATGACAGCGCCCTTTATATGGGCAATGCTTTTAAGGAGAGGAAGCTGGCCGTTCTGCGGTCCGCCTATGAGACCTACCGGAAGGAAGCCGCCTGGTGCGCGGGCCCTGCCCTGGTGGAGACATTTGGTGAGGAAGGCTTTGCTCCTGAGAATAAAAAAGCGGCCCTGGCCCTCAACGCCCATCAGGAGGCGCTGACCCTGGCTTATGCCAATGAATCCAGGCAGATTGTAAATCAATATATGCCGGGAGACGAGACCAGCTTCACCATCATTGCCTTTCCCAAACCAGAGATTGGGCCGGATTTCGAGGCTGTTTTCAGGGAAACCATCCGGATCAATACACTGGATTATGAGAAGTACCAGAAAATACAGCAGTGTATCATCCAGGCACTGGATGAGGCCGGCTATGTGCTCATAACAGGCCGTGACGGCAATGAGACATCCATGAAAGTGGCTCTCCACCCCTTAAGGGACAGGGAAAAGGAGACTAATTTTGAGAACTGTGTGTCTGATGTGAACATTCCGTTGGGAGAGGTTTTTACATCCCCCATATTGAAGGGGACAGAAGGACTGCTGCACGTAAAGAATGTTTATGTGGAGGATTATCAGTTCAGGAATCTGCGCATGGTGTTTAAGGATGGTAAGGTGACGGAGTATTCCTGCGGGAATTTTGAGGACGCGGGGGCTGCCGGGGACGCTGGAAATGATAAGGGCGCTGGGGCAGCTGGAAATGATAAGGACGCCGGGGACGCCCGCAGACAGGGCCAGGCCCTTGTGAAGCAGGTCATTATGCGAAACCATGACTGGCTGCCTTTGGGCGAGTTCGCCATCGGTACCAATACTACGGCCTATGCCGTGGCCAGAAGGTTTTCCATTGGCGATAAGCTGCCTATCCTTATTGCCGAAAAGATGGGGCCTCATTTTGCAGTGGGTGATACTTGCTACAGCTTTGCTGAGGATTCGCCCATGTATAATCCTGACGGCAGGGAGGTCATTGCCAGAGACAATGAGATATCCCTTCTTAGAAAGACAGATATGTCCAAGGCATATTTCAGCTGTCATACGGATATCACCATTCCCTACTCGGAATTAGGGGATATAAAGGCTGTCAGGGCAGATGGAAGCCGGATTGATATTATCCGTCAGGGCAGGTTTGTGCTGGAAGGCACAGAGGAGTTAAATGAGGCTCTGGATGAAGCGGATGACGGCGCGGCCGGGTTAGATTGTGAATAACAGTATGATTCGATGATGGATGAGGGAGACACTGCTCCGGTTGTGGGGGAGGGTGTCTCCTTTTGCTATCTTTTGGTGGTTTTAATAATGAATTTTTAGATATTTAACAAAGTAGTATGGAAAAATTCGCACATGAATTGACATTATATAGAAGAATTCGTTATAATTCATGGAGACAGTCCGCAATAAACGGGATGGGAGGGGCAATGGATTTAGAGAATATTGAAGTATTTTTAGAAATTGCACGTACTAGAAGCATATCAGGAGCGGCAAAAAATCTCTTTATATCCCAATCCGCGGTGAGTTACCGCCTGAAAATGCTGGAAGATGAGCTTGACTGCAAGCTGATCGAAAGGGGGAGAGGACAGAACCAGAGCAGGCTTACAAAAGAAGGCGAGGCATTTCTTCCATTGGCGGAACGACTGAAAGATGTGCGGTGTGATATAAAATCATTTAAGGAAATATCTTGTCATCCTTCCATTACTGTGGGATGTGTGGAAAGCATGGGAATATACCTTTTGGATGAATTCTACAACAGCATGGTTAAACGTAATAACAAGGTTAAAATGTATTTTGTTCTAAGCACAGATGAGAAGCTGTATGAGATGGCGCAGCATGGAACGATTGATGTGGGATATGTGGTGGCCCCTCAGCAGAACAAAAACGTATCAACAAGGCGTTTTTTTAAAGAGCGTATGATATTGGCGGCTTCGTCTGACATGGAATTTGCGGGAACAACGGTACGGCCGGGACAACTTGATATTCGGGATGCATGCCAGTTTGACTGGAAGGAGCAGGGAATCAGGCTTTGGTATGAGCATTGGTTTAATCCAAAGGAACTCCCGTACATAAAGACCAATTCGCCGCCATTGGCGTTTAGCTTCATGAAGAATCATGATTGTTGGGGAATTGTTCCCCACTCTATGGGAATACGTCTTATGGAAGATGCGCAGATGAGACTTTATGAACTGGAGAATCCTCCTCTTGAACGTATGTGCTACCGAATTGCTCCAAAGGGATATGGCTGTTTGTATCCGGAGGCAATCGAGATTTGGAACAGGGAAATCGAGGAATTCATACAATCGAAACAGTGGTTGACGGTTTGCAAAGAAAGCGGAGAACTGTATGATTGAGATGGGAGGTATTCATGGCATTATACTTGGACAGGAAAAAACAGAATGTGATTTATGATAGCCAGGGATTTTTGATTAGTGAACTTCTGCCTGGTTCCTATCGAAAAGGAATACATTTTTACCGGTGCAGCCTTAAAGCGGGGTATTCACACTGTCCAGAGTTATATAAGGATAAGATTGTTTTGCTTTTATTTGGTTTTGGAAAGGGTTACATTACGGATGAGAGGAATGCGTATCATATAGAAGAGGTTGTTTTTTATGCGCCGGATTTTGACCATGTTCCCTATACTGTACATGCAGTTGATGATATGGAGTTTGTAATGGCTGTTGTGGATATGAATCAGTGGGATTGGGAAGTGTACAGGGAATCCCATGCAAGACTACCGTTTTTCAGGCCCATCAGTAAATGTACCATGTATGTTCAGAGCTGCAAGGGACCTGGGGTAACGTCCTGGAATGTGCTTCTTGGAAGGCAATTGGGCCGGATAATGGCAGGTGTTGTAAGGGCAAATGGGGATGGTACCGTGGAAAAAGGTCATCCCGCAGTACATCAGTGGAATTACTGTTTGGGTAAATCTGATTTTAAATTCACAATGGGAGATGAAACCACGCGTTTGTATTCCGGAGACTGGAGTTTTATACCTGCAGGGCAGGACCACTCTCTTGTGGCGGAAGATGGAAAAGAGGTGTATTATATCTGGTTTGAACACTTTGCCAGAGAGAAGGATTTTATTGTAAAACCAGATCCGTAGAAAGAGAGGTGTGAAATATGCAGAAGGTTTATGCAGCTAAGGAGAAAGACATTGCTGTAAAATATGATGCCAACGGATTCTATATGGAGGAGTTGTTGCCCGGAACATATAGGGGAGGTGTATGCAACTATAAATGTTATCTCAGAGCCGGAAGTGAGATATCACCCCGGATATATGGGGAGGATATGGTTGTTCTTATGTTCGGAAAAGGCAGGGGATATATAAAAACAAAGGACTGTCTGGATAAAATAACCGAGATTGCATTTTATGTACCGGATTTCCAACGCCAGCCGTATGTCATCCATGCATTCGAAGATATGGAATTCGTGTACAGTGTCATCAAGATGAATCAGTGGGACAAAGAACTGTATGCTGAATGTCATACCAGACTGCCTTTTTTTACACTTATCAGTGATGCGGTGATTTATGACCAGGATTGTAAAGGTCCTGACACCACATCATGGTGGATATTGAGTGCAGGACAGCTGGGAAGAATCATGTTGGGAGCTGTAAGAGGGGTTGGTGGCGGAACAGTAGAAAAGGGACATCCCAGAGTGGCCCAATGGAATTATTGTGTGGGAAATTCGGACTTCCTGCTGATTGGCCTCCCTGCGGGTTGGGGAGGATGCCCCTGCCATAGAACATAAGTCTGGTGATTGGAGCTATATACCAGCAGGATTTGATCATTCCCTTGTGGCTGAGCCTGGGAAAGAAGTGTTTTACATCTGGTTTGAACATCATATCAAAGAAAAGGATTTTTGTTTTACTCCAGATCCGGAGCAGGATTCGGTTCAGGTGCAGTGAAGCGGGATAGGAGTAGATTACGGAATAGATGAATTGAGATTTATATACACAGTATCAGAGTCTGTACTTGGGAATTGTAGAAGTTCTCCTGTACAGGCTCTTTTTTTGGATGGAGTGGTCTGTCTAATGATGAAAAATTTTGAACTGTCATTAGGTAAAAAATAATTACCATATAATTTGATTTACAAACTGATAATATAGCAATTA
>OBAB01001307.1_pt1 | contig 10580 bp, 8 predicted proteins | sample 1516501 | NCBI WGS metagenome assembly OBAB01 (sample SAMEA2579906, study PRJEB22360) | human gut metagenome
TTGCAATCGCTTTTGCAGTTCCTGGCAGGGTTAATTTGTTTGTGTGTTTTGTACAAATATCTTGTTGATATATGAAGAAATTAATGGTATACTTAGTATATAGGGGGAATATTTATGATAAAATACAGAATTATATGTCCGTTAAACGACAATCTTACTACATTCAGAGTAAAATGTACAGAAGATGACAAACTATACATTAAGAAAATACTTGACAGACCACAATTTGAAATATACAAAATAATTCAAGAAAAGGATTATGACGGTGTACCTAAAATCAAAGAATTATTTTACAGTCCCGAAAACGATAAATACATATTATATGAAGAATGTATACAGGGCTACACAATAGAATCAATGCTTAGTAAAGGTACCTGTTTCGGCAAAAAGTTTGTTATCAAAATGGCAACCGCACTATGCAACATCTTAAAACCGATTCACAACGATAACTTAATTCACAGGGATATTTCTCCGAATAACGTGATGTATTCGCAAATAGAGGACAAATTTTATCTTATTGACTTCGGCAATTCGAGATTGAACAAAATCAACACACCAAAAGATACTGTTTTTGCCGGCACACCGATTTTTATGGCACCCGAACAAGGCGGAGTCGGAACTCAATCCGACAATCGAACGGATATTTACGCAATCGGTATGCTTATGAAATTTATGCTTACCAAAAATACCACCGATAAAAAATCAAAAATTCGCGGAAGGCTTGGCAAAATAATAAAGAAATGCACGCAAAGTGAAATAGCATCAAGATACAAAAATGTTGATAAACTAAAATTTAAACTTTCAATGATTAAAGTTGATGATTTTCTGTTCCCTTTCAAAATATATCTGTACATACTGATTGGTGTAATATTTATCCTTCCAACTATAATTACTGTTTTCTTTGACCTTAACAATATGATACATATGTATACAGATATAAGACGTTACAATCTGGTTAATCCGATACAAGAATCTACCGGCTATGTCCGTAGCAACCGTGAGCAAGAGCATATATGCGACCTTATCGCCGACCGAAATATTGACGGGGCAAGAAAAATACTTGATTCTCACACAGAGAAAAGTTCTACCGATATTGTGCTTTATTCACAAATTTACGAGATTGAAGGTGATTATGACAAAGCCGCCACCATCATTCTTGATTATCTGAAAGATAACGATTCCGGCACTGCCGTCAGAATGTATGACCGACTAAAACATTTAAAACCACACTGTTCATCTGATATTTCCGAACAAATCACCCCATACGAAAATTAAGGCGAGACAGCAAAAACCATCTCGCCTTTTTTATGCCTTAATATCAGCATATCTCTCTTGATTAAGCACATCAAGCATATACTCATACGGAGTACACTTATCTTCCGTAACCATTGAAAAAATTCTCGGATTGCAACCGGAAACAAGCGTCACACCTTGCTCATTCATTTCTACAGGTGATTGTATATTGCGGCTTGCAACATTCCAAAACACCACCTTAGGCAAAGCATATCCGTTCTGTTCAAACTTTTCCTTTGCGTATTCAAAATTTGTAACATCAGAATTTTCCGCACAATAATCAAATTCCATATCCGATATTATATACAATTTTGACGGCATATCTTCAGGCAATGTTTTATTTTTCACCGCCGTACTTAAAACAAGGTCGAACACCGCTTGAATATCAGTATTGGCACATTCCGCAAAAGTTTCGCAATACTTCACTTTTTCATAAATATCCTTACCTTTAATCTCAATAAGCTGCGGATTACACGAAAAAGTAATAAAGTGATTTTTAAAATCACCGCTGTTTCTTTCCGCAAAATATATTGCGAGTGAAAACGCTACCGAAATCGGTTTCGGAGTTGCACTGCACCAATACATTGAACCCGACGTATCAGCTACAACAACAGCATTCTCATCATTTGTGTAATCAGCTTGATTATCCCACGTCACATCAAGACTTTTTCTTTCCTCATCGCTTATTTCGATATCTTCATCGATAATAGGAGCAATAATATCGTATGGCGTAAGAGTTTCCGTATTGATTTTCGCATTTCCAGATTGTACATCTTGCAAAAACTCGCTATACCTGTCTTTATCGTTTCGTATAAATGCCTTTCGATATTTCATCAATGCTTTGGACGGTTGATATGAATAATCGAATGTATAGTCTTTTTCTCTAAGATTATTTTCGATTATTTTAATATAGTTTCTCAAACGTGAAAGCATTTTTCGATACTCACAGTTATCCATTTCGAGTGCTTTGGCTATTTTTCGGGCATTGTATTTAGTCGCTTTATTTGACGCATTTACTGACGGCAACCACTTTGCCAAAAGCGATATATTCTTACCTTCTGCCATTAAATCAATGTCTTGTTCAAGCTGTTCTTTTATAAATTTTATAACATATTCTTTGCAATCGGTATACAGCAGTACAAGCAAATCGTCAAACCGTCCGTATTCGCCGACATATTTTATATTTTTAATAAGCGACTGCTTGTTATATAATGCAAGGAATTTAAGTATTATACGAAACACACGTCTTTCGCCCATTCCGCCGCGAACATCTCTTGCATAAAACAAAATATTCATTGTCATATCGGGATTTTCGTTATATGCTCTGATAAATCGCTTTATAATTTCTGTTTCATCGGCACTTCTTAACGCACCGATTGTTGAAAACAAATCAAGGCAATATGATTTTGTTCCCTTGTATGTAACCGCTCCGTTTTCGGTATATGTTTTGTTAGATTTCTCTTTTAATAATTCAAGCATTGAAAATCCCTCCTGATAATTAAAATAAAAAAACAAGGCACATTTTGAATATATGGATCAATCAAAAAATCATTGCTGTATGTGCCTTTATAGCAAGGTGCTTTTTGTTAAATAGAGTTCCGACTTTCATCGTAGCTCATTTTGCATCTAAAAAATTGCTGTTAGCACCTTTAATTGTTCATGTAGATACAAGGTGCTCTTCTAATAAACAATGCGGGAGTCGAACCCGCTAAACCTGTCAGCAAAAACAGGTAATCTTATGTAGAACCGATTGCTGTTAGCACCTTTATTGATTTTAATTATACACATATGAGTTGTTCTTTTCACGGAAAAAAAGTTGCGAAACACTATTTTTTTAAATTATTTTGCATTCTAAGTCTTTGTTTTATCTGCTCGATAAACGATTCCGGCTCCGTTACTTTCATTACAGGTCCGAACGCCAAAACTCTTATTAAAAGCTCCGTTTCATCATCTTTATCATAATACAAAGTAATCTTATACCTGTCGTTTGAAACTTTTTCTGTTTTCTTTTCAAGATGAGAAAAATGCAGCATTGCTCTTTCAAGCGCATTTCTTTCATCGGTGAGTTCAATCACCAATTTTTCCTTTTTTGCTTTATACGAAACTGTCTTTTCAAATTTTTCGTCAAGCTTGCAATCTTCAATTCGTGCAATATTAATCGTCCACAAAGTATGTCTTGCATATGCCTGTAATCTGAATTTGTCGTCCTGCGGTGAATATTCTATGTTGTACGGTATCACCGATTTATTATGCACTTTACCTGTTCTGCCTCTGAATTTAACGACTGCTTTACGTTTTTCACGCAAGGCTTTTAAAACAGTTTTAAAATTCCTTATATATCGTTCGTCATTATACGGATCACCGTCATTATACCTGTCAAAATACACAAACATATCCTGACTGTATAACGGCTCTGCATTCTCCAAACCTTTTATGTCCGCATCAAACAACTTCACTCTCGGATCGTCCAAAACCGCTCTGAGCCATCTTTTTTCCATATCGGTCAACGGCATCTGCGGTTTGTTTTTTATCGGAGTTTTCAAATCGGACGTTAACAGTCCCCACTTCTCATTTTTTATTTTTTGCGGCAGACTAAGTATACTTTCACCGAATGCACTTTTGCCGACAATGCTGATTATATCATTTTCATTTAACCCGCCACGCACTGCTGTATCCAGAATTTTTGCCACTGCATTAAAATATTCTCCGTAAATTTCACTGAATATCATTACCGCACCTCGTATATCCTCTTCATCATTTCAAAATCTTCTTTTATTTGCTTTTCAACACGTTCATTACTGCACTTTATTTCAACTATTCTGCCTGTAAATGTTTTTATCCACGGCACCATTTCCGACGCGTCATATACTTCCGTCATAAACTTGTAATCACCGTTTGCAAGTTTTTGGATAGTTCCGTTTCTTTTTTCTCTTTCAAGCCGTTTTAAAATATATTCCTCGTCCTTTGCTATGCGGACAGTCATTTCAAGTTTTTCGATGTAGTTTTCTTTTCCGAACGACACTCCCCATAATTTTTGCACAGTAGTATCGGCTCTCATCATAATTTCATTTTTATTTGTACATTCATTTGACTTACAGACCTCTTTTATTCTGTCAAGCCTGTAAAATGCAAAGCGTTTAAAAATATAATTCCACACCAAAACATACCGTCTGCCGTAATATGTACTGACATAAATTTTAAGCGGTAAAACTTTATATGTTTTTATTTTTTGCATATTGTTTGAAAATAATTTTATTTCCGCATTACAGTTGCCGTTCATTATATCAAGCAAATCATACAGCACTTCACTTTCAAGTGCGTTGAATATATAGTGATGTTTAAATCTGAACGGATTTTCTTCATTGTCAAATTTGTCAAGCAAATACGAGCCGATAACTCCGATAGGATTAACCTCCGTAAAAAATGACAGTGCATCTCTCCACTTATCCAAATCAACATCACATTCGTTTAAACTGTATATTCTTTTTCTGCCCTGCTTTTCACTTTTTATAAGCCCCAATTTTTCATATTCGTTTAACTTTTTTCTTATGGTTGACTCGTCACATTCCTTGACACTCTCAAACATTGAGAAATATTCATTCGCTATTTCATCGGCAATTTCACTTGACGAAAGACTTTTGTTTTTCAAAATATCGAGTATGTAAAAATGCAGCATTATATCCTTATCGGTAAAGCTTTTCGCCTTAAATGCCTTGTATAGCGGATTATGCAAAACAGTTCTGCTGTCAAGTGACAAGAAGGTACTTTTATTTGTGAAACACATATATTCCCCAAGCCAACTTTCAATTCTTCGACGTTCATTATCATAACTCCTGCTGCTTTTTTTGTCATAATCTTTACGTCTTTTAAATCCGTACACATAAAATTGACTTATATAATCACGAATATTTTCAAAATTCTTTATAAGCTCACTGTATGCCATATTTCCACCCCTACTGCTCTAATATTTCTAAAAATATTTTATTTAAAATCTCCCAATCGTTATATTTATTTTCAATTATATCGGCTTTCTTTTCTATTTCCGCAAGTTCTTTTTCGATATAGTCGTTTATAACATCAATTCTTTTTCCTTTTCCGAGTTCGGAAGTTTGTTTTTTTATTTCAAGCAAGCGATTTATTTCCGGTTTCAATTCATCGTCAAGGCACTCATTCATCAATTCCGAAAATAACATAGGCGGTGCGGTTTTCTTATCCAAAATCCACTTACATGCAAGAATAGGTCTTATAACATAAAAATATTTTTTTAATTTCACTTCATCGGTTTTCAAATATTCTCTGTAATTCCCTTTTGCCATACTCAAATAGTGATACACACCTGTTTTTTCAAGAAAATACTGACTTACAATTCCCGAAATCTTTTCCCATTGCGGTGTTGTCTTGTATACTATCGGCGACATACTCCATTCAATCAAAGTCGGGTTGGACTTGTACAACAGCCTAAGCGCTTTTTGTATATCCCAGCCGTTTATGTCAAGAACATCATCAAGTCGCCACTCTATAACATCACGATTTTTATTCAATTTCAAATAATCCTCTTTATTGCGTACATATATAAATCTCACGTCATAATCACTGTCCGGTGACGCAAATCCCCACGCACGACTTCCCGATTCAACACAATAAATTATCTTCACATTTTCTTTTTCTTCAATTTCCTTTAATTGTTCTTCTATCACATTTTGCATTTTGCTTGATATATCCATACTTTTCACCCCACCTAAACTTTTACTTGATTAAATCATATCACAAACTAAGTCCAATATATAGGATAATAAGTTGCGAAAGCAAAAAAATGCCGAAATTTTTCGGCATTTTTTGCTTTTTTGAGGTCCTCATATATAAAACAATCGGTCAAAGGAAAACGTTGCATTTTCAAAAAAAATTTTATATCCAGTTATCTTGCTGTATTCTTGCCGATAAATTTCTTAAATACACTCTTGCAGATTTATAATTCGGATAATATTTACCGACCAAGTCCCAAAAATTCTTGCCGTGATTTTTTTCTTTTATATGTGCGATTTCGTGCACGACAACATAATCTATCACATCAATATCCGCCATAACAAGTTTCCAAGTGAAGTTGATACTGTTCTTTCCGCTGCACGAACCCCACCTTGTATTTGCGGACGTTATACCAAATTTGGTTGAATACAAGCCCATAATCTGCTCATATTTGTGCAGTCGTTCGGCTATTATTTCTTTTGCTTTTTGTTTATAAAACTTCTCTAAAACGGTATAAACGTATCTTTCGTCACTGCTCGGATGTACAAAAAATTTATCACCACACATACCCTCTTTACTTTCGGAAACAACAATTTCGTATTCTTTACCCAAGTACAAAATCTTACTTCCGTTACCAAGCAATATGCTCTTTCTGTTACGCATTAATTCAAGTTTTTCGTTTATCCACTTTTCTTTTTCACAGATAAATCGTTCAATATCCGCTTTTCTAACACGTCTGTTACAACGCACTTCCACTCTTGCGTCTTTAGTTATGTATATCGCAAGCGTTTTTCGATTTGTATATTTAATTTCATAATTCACCATTATAACTCACATCTTTTTCACATATTATTTACAGACAGTATAATACAAACTCAAAAATTTTGCAACAAAAAAAGGTGTCATAGCGACACCTTCCTTTAATTAATCTTAATTTTCAATTTGTTTTGCGACAACGCTTTCACCGCAATAAATTTCACGAAGTTTAGGTTTTTCGATTTTACCCGTAGGATTTCTCGGAACGTCTGCAAAAATAAACTTATGCGGTCTTTTATATCTCGGTAATTCTTTGCAGAAATCTTCGATTTCTGCCTCCGTACAGACGTGGTCAGGCTTTAATTCAATAATTGCCGCCGCAATCTCGCCCAATCTTGTATCAGGCAAACCGATAACGGCTACGTCCTTAATTGCATCATGTTTTCTTAAAAAGTCCTCAATCTGTACCGGATACAAGTTTTCACCGCCCGAAATGATAACGTCTTTCGCTCTGTCAACAAGGTAAATAAATCCGTCCTCGTCCTCTTTTGCAACATCACCCGTCAAAAGCCAACCGTCCTTTAACACTTCATCGGTAGCCTTTTTATCATTATAATAGCAACGCATTACGCCCGGACCTTTTACGCAAAGTTCGCCGACTTCGCCTTGCTTAACGGTATTGCCGTCTTTATCGACAATCTTAACTTCCCAACCGTAACCGGCTTTACCGATTGCACCGACTTTATGTATATTCTCAACGCCAAGATGTACACAACCCGGTCCGATTGATTCGCTAAGACCATAGTTTGTATCATACTGATGATTAGGGAAATACTTCTTCCATCTCTTGATAAGACTCGGCGGAACAGGTTGCGCACCTATGTGCATTAATCGCCATTGGTCAAGTTTGTATTTGTCAAGTTTTACTTCACCGCTTTCAATCGCATCAAGTATATCCTGTGCCCACGGCACTAAAAGCCATACTATTGTACATTCTTCTTCCGACACCGCCTGTAAAATCCATTCGGGCTTTATACCCTTTAGAAGTACGGCTTTACCGCCCGAAATAAGACTTCCGAACCAATGCATTTTTGCACCCGTATGGTAAAGCGGAGGTATGCACAAGAATACATCATCATGAGTTTGTCCGTGATGTTTTTGTTCAACAATTGCGGAATGAACAAGACTTCTGTGTGCGTGTAAAATCGCTTTCGGGAAACCTGTTGTTCCCGATGAAAAATATATTGCGGCATTATCGTCGTCAGTTATTTCAACATCAGGCTTAATGCTGCGCATAAATTTAACAAGATAGTCATAGCTCTCCGCAAATGTAGGACATTCCGCCCCCACATAAAACGTCTGCTTTACGCCCGGTATTCTGTCGCTTATTTCCTCAACTCTGCCGATAAATTCAGGGCCGAACACAAGCACGTCAGCCTCTGCAAGCTCAAGGCAATACTTAATCTCTTCAGCCGTATATCTGTAATTTAACGGCACAGCGATTGCTCCGGCTTTCAATATACCGAAGTATATCGGCAGCCATTCAAGACAGTTCATAAGAAGTATAGCAACCTTGTCGCCTTTTTTAATACCACGGCTTAGAAGCAAATTCGCAAATCGGTTTGACCTTTTGTCAAACTCTTTCCAAGTTATCTCGGTACGACCTGCCTCCATAGGGTTTGTTTCGATAAGAGAGTATTCTCTCCATGTAACCTTTGCGTGTTCCATAGCCTTTGGGTTAATCTCCACAAGGCTTACCTCATCACCGTACATTTGTGCGTTTTTTTCAAGTAGTTCAGTAATTGGCATTTTTATAATATCTCCTTTTTAATCCTCGTCGGCGGGCTTTGCAAACACTCCGTCAAGGAATTTATCATCATATTTTTTTGTAAACATTGATACAACAGGCACTGCTGCAAGTGACACAGCCATTGCGGCAACACCCATTTCAGGTGCTTTCTTTGCGGCAAGCTTGAACGCTTCGTATACAGTATCACAGCTTGCGTTATTCATTGATGTAAGCACGATTGTTGTAACCGCAACAGTCAAAAATCCAAGAATCATACCTGCCCAGGCACCTGCTTTTGTTGTTTTCTTTGAATAAATACCCCATATGTAAGGACCGATAAAACAGCCCGATACTATGCCCCAACTGAATGACATAATATTTACTATAATCGTAATGTTGCCCGTTGCAAATATGTATGAAAGTGCAACGAACAAAAGACAGAGTGCTCTTGTTAAAATCATTTGATTTTTTCCGCTGTAATTCTTATTCACTGCCGGAATTAAGTCAACCGAAATAGCCGATGCAGATGACAAAACGATTGATGAAAGCGTTGACATTGACGCCGACAACAAAAGAATAAGTATTACCGCAAGAATGATTGTTGTTACGATATTAGGGTCACCGAGTGCTGTAAGCAATGTGTTCGGAATAACCGCGTCAACTCCACCTTCAGGTAGTTGGTTATTCAAAACAAGTCTTGAAAGTGAGCCAACAAAGTATGCACCCGCACCGATTATAAGTGCAAATACTGTTGAAATAACAGTCGCTTTATGAATTGATTTAATATCTTTAACCGCATAATATTTGCTAACCATTTGAGGAAGTCCCCATGTACCGAAACTTGTAAGCAAAATATTTACGCATAGGAATTTCCAATTTGCTCCGCCGTACCAGCTTGTAAGCTGAGCGCCAGTTATCTTGTCACCGTTATCGGCAACAGACGCAAGATTTGAGAAGAAGTGTGAAAAACCGCCTACGTTCGGATTTTTAACAATAGCAACTACCATTGCAAATACTCCGACAATCATAATTATACCTTGTACAAAATCTGTGTATGCCGTTGCGACATATCCGCCGAGAACAAGATAAATCGCCGTCAAAACAGCTATAACAAGCGTTGGGAAAATCGTTGTGAACATTGAGCCGAGTCCTTTATAAACCGCCGCACTGTACGGTACAAGGAATACGAATATAATAATTGCGGCAAAGACTTTCATCTTTGTTGAATTAAATCGCCCTTCAAAAAATTCAGGCATAGTTTTTGATTTTAAAGTATGTGTCATCGTTCGTGTGCGTTTTGCCAAAAGCATCCACGCAAGCAGACAGCCGAATATCGCATTACCTATGCCTATCCAAATACTGCCCAAACCGATGTTCCAGCCATGCTGTCCCGCATAGCCTACAAAAATAACTGCCGAAAAATATGACGTACCGTATGCAAAAGCACTTACCCATGCACCGATTTTTCTGCCGCCAAGCAGAAATCCGTCCATTGTTTTCGTCTTTCTTGCACTGAATATACCTATTGCAATCATTATTAATGCAAAGATTATAAGTGCAATAACTGTAACAGTTTGCGTTTGATGTAAATTTTGTTCCATTTTTCTCCGTCCTTCCGTTTTACATAAAAATTTTGTTCTGTTTTTTACAGACTACTGTTCTACAACGCTACAAGGAATATTTTACTACATTTTAGACAAAAAATAAAGTCCTTTCGGCAAATTTGTTAATTGTGTGCAAAAATCTTAATCGTATTTTGTACATTAAAGCATATATCAAATTGTATATAAAACAGTTATGGTTTTATCTGCAATCAAAAATGCCACATCTTTCGATGTGGCATTTATTTTGTTTTAATCTTTAATATGTCCGCAAACAGTACACATTTGAACCCACGAAATTGACCATGTATCTGGGTTTTCATATTCAACCCACTCGTATGTACAATCGTATGTTCCTACCAATGTAAACGGATCATCGCAATTCGGATTACTGCATC
>OBAB01001308.1_pt1 | contig 10566 bp, 9 predicted proteins | sample 1516501 | NCBI WGS metagenome assembly OBAB01 (sample SAMEA2579906, study PRJEB22360) | human gut metagenome
TATTTGGCCAGCCTCGAAAATCTGTTCATGTGCATAAAAGCGATATCCGCTTTCCTCATCCACATAACGGGGCTTCAACAGATTATGCTTTTCATAATACCGCAGCATCCGGATACTGATCCTGGACAGCTTCGAAAAATCACCAATCCTTAACATGCAAGGCACCTCGCTTTCTGAGCTCACAGGAAGTATACGCCATGACACAATGTCAGAGTCAACCCGCTGTTAGAAATACTGTACGGTTCTTGTATCCAGACAGACAACCCCCAGTCTGCTGTGAATATCATTTGCCGCACACCCGCAGTCGATATCCATAATACGTGCAGTCTTTACATCACCGGTATCTGTCCAAATAGCATAAGGATGTGCCTCCTGAAAAAACAGGGTAGGTGTATGACCGACAATCACACTGCGGTCATCAAACAGACGCTCATGTACATCCATACGGTCCCATACAAAGCGTTCCATTGTAACATCACTGTCTTTCACATCCTGCTGTGTTACGATACCATGCGTAAACTGTGGCTGCGCACTGCCATGTGTTAAGTAAAACAGTTCCTCATGCACTTTAAGGTCACAGATTGCAATCGGCAGTTCATCCAGATAATCCAGAAGCTCACGCTGCTTCCTTTCATTCAGACGTTCAAAGGCATCGATCGTCGGGCTGCAGTGATTGCGTTGCCAGCGATCGGTTACCACCCATGCCTCCTGCATATCGGTTATCACATGGTGCACCGCCTCATAATACTGCTTCATCATATATTCATGATTTCTCAGCAGCATATATACATTATCTCTATTCATAATATCTAGAAGGATGGCAATTCCATCCCTTCCGCGGTCAATCACATCCCCCAGTACAAACAGCGTATCCTCATTCTGTAACGCAAGTGCCTCCAGCATGGCATCGTAGCGGTCCTTAAGGCCATGGACATCACTCATCACATAGGTACTCAAAAACATCCCTCCTTTATGCCTTAACCAGCAGTTGATTTATACCACAGTATGTTAACTCTTCTTCCATTGCAGGAAGCCCTGTCCTGCTTTATACTATAGTTACAGGTACCTGTAGAAAGTAAGGGGTATGCATATATATGGATATAGGTAAAAACATCGTTCGTCTGCGCAATGAAAAGGGTTATACACAGGAAATGCTGGCATCACTTCTTCATGTCAGCTCTGCGGCAGTGAGTAAATGGGAGCACGGCAGCAGCTGTCCCGATATATCTACACTTCCCATTTTAGCACGAATTTTTGATATCAGTATTGATGAGCTGTTGAATTTTGAAAAAAATCTGAGCGAGGAGCAGGTGAACAGGCTATGTGAAGAAATGCTGGGACAGTTTCAAAGTGCACCTTTCCCTGAAGCCATGGCATATGTGAAAAAAGTTTTACGGCAGTATCCCAACAGTGAGAGCCTGAAATTATCGTTTGCCCGCTTATCTATGCAGGTACTTCTTCTGCTTCAGGAGGAAGGTCAGGCAAATGAGTTTCTGGCACTGGCAAAGCAGCTGGCACAGGAGGTTTCACAGTCAGCGGATTTAGAGAAAAAGCAGCTTGCCGGCATCCTCCTGGTGAATTTTCTGGCAATGGAACAGCGCTATGAGGAAGGTCTGCAGCTGCTGCAGAAACTGCCCAGACTTGCGGATACCTCTTCTCTGGAAGGTACGCTTGCCATGCAGATCAAGGATGAAGACGAGGCTATGCATATGCTGCAGGCTCAGCTGTTTTCCCACTATCATCAGATAGGCATGATCCTGTTAAATATGTGTAATCTGGCAAAGCGCAACAACCGTATGGATATGTTAAGAAGCTATCTGCAGCTGATGGAAGGCTTAAGCCACCTGTTTCAGCTCCCTCTCTCGGTAATGTCTCAGCTGTATATCTACAGTGCGGCACTGCATGATGAAGCAGCCACTCTTCGCTATGTAAAGGAATATATCGAGCAGTTGAAATCAATGGACAATCTACAGAAGCAGCGGCAGATGCAGCTACATGACATTCCCTGGTTTGATCATGTAGAGCTGAACGCTCAGGGGCTTTCCAAGGGAATCATGCAGACGCACATAAAAGATATGTTAGAGGATATGGCACAGTCTTCCATCTTATCATTTGACAGTGTACAGCAGCTACTGAAAGAGGAAATCGCCTTGTTAAGGAAAGAATAGATGCAGGAAAATACAGAGGATTCCAGATAAAAAGAACAGAGCGCTCACATATGGTTCTGTTCTTTTTGCCTTTCTCCCGTATACGTATATAGATGTTTTCGTACTGTACCTTACAGCAATTCGGTATGCAGGCAGAGCTGCTCCAGCAGCTGCTCTTTCTTTTCCTCATCCTTGAGCTGTGCAAAAACCTCATCCTCCACACTGCGAATCCAGTATACATGTACGCCTTCCTTTTTTAAATGCAGAGGTAACGGATCCCCGCTTTTTTCATCATCGATCAGCACACAGCCATACTTATCTTTGATTGGGATATCCAGTGTATGCCCATGTCCGACACAGTCAATCGCATGCCATGGAAGTGAACACAGGCCGGCAATCGAGGAGAACAGCTCCATTTCCTCTTCCCTGCTCAACAAACTGCTCGGGTATTGAACTGCGTATTCACATCGGGCGTAGTCTTCATACTCCGCATAATAACGGTCTGCATTCGGCATGGAAAACATACCGGCACCAATGGTAAAGGCATACGACATCCCATCCTTTTCAAAGGTTAACAGCAGTCTGCTTGGAAAACGGTCCTTGTTTAAGTCATAGCAGTTGGTAGCAGCCCCGAACAAATCACTGAGCTGTGAGAAATAAGGAGTGTTATAGGTTTTCCACACCTCATTAAATTCCTGTTTCCAGAAAGCCTTCCCTTCCAGTATCCGTTCCACCATGGGACTGGCATCCTTCAGCTTCCACGCAACCATATCGTTTTCCTTCGCATACAGCGCATAGCCGGGAAAGTTATGACCGTCTGCCCAGGATGGTATGACGCAGACGATTTCATCGTTATGCAGTAAACCGGCGATATGTCCTTCCTTACTCCAGACAATTTCCAGCTCAGCCTCATTCCACGGCTTTATATCCATATCCTCATCCACAAACATACTTGGCAGTACCGGCTGATGATCCTCTTCGATTTTATCTTTCTGAAAGGTAAGAGGTGCCTCCACCAGATTTTTCACCCAGCAGGCAGAGCGGGCAATCAGCCGTTCATTTTCAAAATCCAGATCATACATATAAAAATAAATACTTTCTCCATCACTGATGACATCAGCCGCAATCGGACACAGCGGTGATTCTGAAAACTTCAGGCTTGTTTCTTTTATTTGTTCCATGCATTTCTCCTTTTATTCGTATGGCAATATTATACAGGAAAAGCGAGTAAATAGCACGGATTGGAAACCTTTTTCCTATATTTAAACCGATTTTACATACCGTATCGCATCTCTTTTAGTCCGTCTATAAAAAATAAAGATGCAAACATAAAAGCCTCGCATTCACGGAGGTAAAGATACATTTCCATGAGTGGAGGCTTTCTTATTATTTCAATTCCTTAATCGTCTTAATGCCCTCGGCATCGATATAGGATATGCTCAGCTTATCGCCGCTTTTTAAGAAGACAAGCTGGTTTTCATATTTCGTCGTAAAGCTGATTTTGTAGATATCGCCCTTTTCCGATTGAATATAGTAAATCGTATTACCGTCCATGTTGATTTTTTCCACTCCGGCAACCGTGATATCTTCTGTTTTTAAGGACTCCTTACTGATACTGTCCTCACTGCCGCTTCCTAAAAGATTCAGTGTCTTTTTAAACAGTGCATCCAGACCTTCATCCGTATATACAGTAGCCACCTTCTGATAATCCACAGCAGAAACCGTCGCATACATCTTAATCAGACCGTTATCCTTTAACGACATCAGATATACCGGATTCCCCTTAATATTGATCAGTAACGGGAAGGTGGACTGATAACCGTAGTTTTTCACCTCAGACTGCGCACTCTTCATCGCGCTCTTTTCATTGGCGCCCGCCGTAGCGATTTTCATGGCTTCATGTGTACGCAGATTTACCAGTACAAAGCCCAGATTGGATTCATCCGCATTCGCCGAGGTCAGTCCGCTATACAGCCAGATATCGCCGTTTTTCTCCAGATAGTTATAGCCCTCGGAGGTTACAATGACACCGGTCTGTCCAAACTGGGAGTTCCAGAACCCCTTCTTCAGACTGCCATTGTCATCCAGCTCCTCCACGACCAGAGATTCCGGATAAATGCGGTCTGCCCAGGATGGAATATGCTTGGTGTCATATTTCTCACTCTTACCGGTAATCGGATCCAGAAACACAGCTCCGGTGACACGTTTCTTATTTCCAACGCCGGAATACGTGTAGGTTGTACAAATGTACCATGGTCTTCCTTCCTCATCAATTTCAAAGGATGGCTCTCCGAAAATTTCAGTCGGATACTGGAAACGCAAATGACGGCTCAGGTTTTCATTGAAATACGCAGATGGAACATACTTCATACCATCCATTCCGAGATCCTTCAGCTTTACCAGCTTTGTTTTCCCACTGGTGCTGTCCACCGTGATATAGGCAGGCCCCCCGCCGCTCTTGTTTTTAAAGTATTTGATAAATCCGTTATAGGTTAACGGTGTCACACGATACACACTGTCCTTATAGGAAATCTGTGTATACTCATTGCTGACATCAAACTGCGAAACCCATTCGGTCATGTTTCCCATAACCTTATCTCCCAGACGGATGGAGCTGTCACGGTCAATAATCGGTGTCTTTTTGAAATCCACCTGCGGAACCTCGCTGAATTCCACATCCTTTGGTTCAATTCTCTGTGAGAATGCCTTTGCATGGAAAATGCGTGAAGTAACCAGAGTAGCTGCGGATGGAAAGACAACCACAAACATCAGTGCCAGAATGGAAGCCTTGCAGATTGTTCCCCAGCGCTTCTGTTCACTGGTCAGGTTAACGGCATTCTTGTTATGAAAGGATGAACGCCAGTTCTGAAAGGAATCGATCTGACGCTTGGTAAAGGAAAACACAATCAGCAGCACCAGAAGCGGTCCTGCACTCAGTGCCAGAAACTTCCAGAAAGCCGGTGCATGCCAGTTCAATGGTGGCAGCATCACATAAAACATTCCGAATATGTACAGTGCATATACAGGAATCAGAAAATATATATATTTCTTCATTGCTTATCCCTCGCTTTTGAATTTGTTATAAATATATCATATTCCGGCCTGTTCGTACACTGTTTTCCATATAAGTTTGTCTTTCAAACAACTACGTTAGCTCTATGCTGTGCAAACATATCTGTTACCAGTTAAGTCCATTGACCTTGTTTATGAATAAAGGTCCCCCCTTCCTCATATCCACAGGGGTGCAATCAATCACGTATAGGATATATATCCTCATTTCAGCTTATTCCAGCTACAGCTAAGCCTTGCATCCTCTTTCATGGACAGCATGTTCCTTTTCATGCTTTATAGCTTCTAAATTCTGTGATAAGAGCGGGAACGATAGATGCGCAGGGTTGCATAGCAAAGCAGAAAACTGCAGGGAATCCATACAAGAGGAAGCAGCTTCCAGAGGAAAAAGGCCTGATCAAACAGATTGCAGGTGAAGCCTCTGACTGCGACACATGTAAGTTCCATAAATTTAAAGGGAAACAGCTTCATCCACGATGCGTAGGAGGACAGAGCAGTACCTGCAAGCATACACAGCATGCAGAGTCCAAGAGATACATAGGAGGATTTCAGACAGGTGGAGGCAAGTGTTCCCAGAATTGCACAGACCACAGCTCCCAGTACAAGGACCTCCATTGATATGAGGAATCCCTCCTGATAGGTAAATACAGAAATCATATGCAGACCCTCGGTTATATTTACTGCCATATCACCAAGATTTCCGGACAGCCACGCATACAGTGTTACCGGCAGAATCATCAGCAGCAAGCCAATCAGTGCACAGGTTATCACAGCGGCCAGCTTGGACAAGAATAAAGCGCTGCCTGCTGCAGGAGCTGAGCACCTCCAGCATATTCTGTTTACGCTCCCTGTTGACCACATTGCTGGATATCACCAGTACCCACACCATAAGCACGATGCCTACTGTGGAATAGGTTTCTAGTAAGGAAAACCATTCTCTGCTGTCTCCGTAATGAAAGGATTCCTTTTCATTCATGTAATCCTTCAGCAGCTGAAGCTCAGCCCTGCTCACATCAAGGGAATATACCGGGGCTGCGACCTTTTCATTATTAAATGAGCTGTACATCGTCCCAAAGGTGCCATCCTCACTGTTCCATGGCTTATCCGCTAGCATAGTCTTTCCATAATTCAAATATAGCATACTGACCACCTCATCTGCGATATCCTCTTTATAATTCGGTAGAAACTCCTCGCGCAGATAGAGAATCCGCTTTCCTTTTTTTGCTTCCTTTGTATCATCCGCATAGGCGTAATCTCTTTTATTGCTTTGATAATCCTCATACCAGTCTTTCCCATACAGTGCATTCATTTTCTCCATGTTGAAAAAATGCGTATCTATGCGTTTATCTGCCGCTTTTTTTGCCACCTTCAAACGGTTCCACCACGCTGTATCCATGGTACCGCTCCATTTTAATTTTTCATGATGCACTTCCTCCTGAATTTCTTCCTTGCTCATCCTGCTTCCATCCGCATGCCGATAAGGATTCGTATTTTCTCCGGTATCCGTAATTCTATTCTGAAAAATGACCATTGGAAGCATCATAAACAGCAGTAAAAGAATCAGATGAAAGCGGGAGGTCATTATTTTTTTACATTCCAGCAAATACAGTCTCATGCCTCTTCCTCCTGAAAATGATATAAATACAAATCGTTCAGGGTCGGCTCCACACTGCAGGCATCCCTGCCTGTTTCATCCAGATAGCGGACAAGTGTTCCCTGTGTTGATACACGCTGATAGCATATAACGGCATGCCCACGCAGCTGCTCCAGCTCTTTTTGTGATACCTGACGCTCCTTCACCCTGCCGTCCAGCATCGAAAGAAGCTTTTGCGGTGTATCATGGGCAATCAGACACCCCTTTTTCATGATCATAATCTGATCGGCTATGGCTTCCACATCACTGACAATATGTGTTGACAGTAAAATGATTTTATCCTTGGACATCTCGCTTAAAAGCTGGGAAAACTGGTTTCGTTCCTTTGGATCCAGCCCTGCGGTCGGTTCATCGAGAATCAGGACAGCAGGATCGTTCAGGAGTGCCTGTGCAATGCCAAGGCGCTGCCGCATGCCGCCGGAAAGCGTCCGAATCTTCTTTTTCCGCTGTGGCTCCAGGTGAACTGCAGGAAGAAGCTCCTGTATACGCTGCGTCGTATAGGACTTCGTCAAGCCCTTGACAGCCCCCATATACTGAAGGAATTCCTCAACCCGAAAGGTTGGATACATACCCAGATGCTGCGGCATATAGCCGATATTGGCAAGATATTCCTCCCGTTTTTCCCGTATGTCAATATCACCGTATAGGATATGTCCCTCATCCGGAGGCAGTACGTTGACCATCATGCGCAGCAGTGTGGTTTTTCCGCTGCCATTCGCTCCCAGAAGACCGGTGATTCCCGGCTTTAATACGGCATTCATATGTTGAACCGCAATGACGCTTCCAAAGTGCTTGGACAGCTGTTCCAGTTTTACATTCATATAAATCTCCTATCTCTTGCTGAATACAAGTATATAATTTTCTGCATGTTGTTTCATTTGCCGGATCACTTCATTTCTGTTCTTTCCCTCACTCCACCTTCATCGCGGAAGCTGTACAGACTTCTATGATTAGCCTATGAACGGATATTATGATCGGTATGGTTCGGTTTCCGTTTTGTACTCTTCCCCAATGTACTCATCATGCGCATGATCGACCATGAACGGATGCTGCTGTGTTTTGCAATCATAACCGGAATCAGCACGATACACAGAAAGCTCCATACAACGGACAACAGGGGCAGACGATGATAGAGGTTTCCCAAAACAGCAAGCCATGGCGTTGTCATAAGCTGATCGATTGCCCGAAAGGAAAGGAAATTGGATGGAAAAAATGATGTCCACGAGGTTTGCAGACCATCCATCGCTATCAGCATCGGCAATAGAAAAAAGAGCATGCCAAGTCCCAGCGAAACTGCCGGTTTTTTTACTATGACGGAGGTGAAGACAGCAAACAGAGTACACGCTATTCCACTCAGCAGCAACAATCCAAGCGCCTGCAAATCAATCTGTGAAAATGTATAGATATGCAGTGTTCTCAGCATCATGAGTGTCGTATCCCCACCGGATAAGTCCAGGATCATGGAGGTTGATGCAGACAGTATGATATACAGCGCGGCCGCCAGCATGAGTGCCAGTGAAAAAGAGACAATCAGTTTGGCACAGGCAAGCTTCCTTCTCCCCTTTCGGCAGCTTTTCAACAGCTCCAGCATATCGCAGGATTCCTCCTGATTAAACATGCTTCCAAACAGAAACAGGCAGAAGAGTGCATACAGCTTGGCAGTGTCCTCAAATATCTTCATGCGGCTCATCCAGCCCTCGTATGGACCATAGCGCCATTGGTGTGTGTTCAAATCATGTCGTACGATAGCAGGTGTCTGCGGGTCCAATCGTATGGCATCCACCATTTCCATGGTACGATAGCCGTCCCAGTATGCCTGATCCAGTGTTTGATAGCGAATATCCTCTTTCTGGATTCCCTGCTCGACAAGCTTTTCCAGCTCCTGCTTTCGATCGGCAATCCAGCTCTTCTGCACTGTCCCGGACATGCTTCTGCGCAGATCGTCCGCTATGGCTTTTGCTTCTTTTGCGTTCAATACCTTATCATTGAGCAAGGCGTAGCGCTCCTGTGTCTGCGCATGCAGCGTAAAAGCAAGATGCAGAAGCGGAAACAGCAGCAGGACACACAGCAGGGCACAATGCAGCCGGGAGTGGAAAAATTTATGCAGCTCACGCAGACACAGTCTACACATGAAGATTCCTCCTGCAATGATCCCACAGGACATAACCGCTGTATACCAGAACAGCAAGAAACAGCTGCCCGCCATATTGTTCCAGAAAACCGATCCAATATCCCACTCCAAACAGCTCCAGCAGGACAAGACCACCTGCCGCAAAGCCGTATACCGTCAGAAACACCTGCAAAACCTGATCATGGGCATATAGGTGTAAGGTAAAGGCATTCAGCAGCAAAAACGGAATACAGCCGCTATACAGCAGCGTAAGCAGATGAATATCCGTTTGCAGGGAGATGCTGACTGCGATAATCAGAATACCCAGAAAGGAGATCCCCCCCAGCAGAAGCATTTTCCACATAAGCATACGCTGCGGCGAATAAGGCGACGCCATTTCCAGCTCCTTCATACCATAGATATCACATCGGAAAACCTCTACTGTAACAGCAACAGACAACAGAGAGCTTCCAAGTGAAAGAAAGGCTACAGAATTCATTTTATATCCATTTGGCAGACACAGCCATACAGCTAGTGCCACAAGCAGTGTCAGTCCCCCCTGTAATACAATACTTTTCCAACCATGTACATACAGCAGCTCACGCAGACTTTTCAGTATACTGCTTTCATATTTTTTCACAGCACGCTTTTGTAGCAGTTCCTTTACGTTTGTGATAACCTCCACAATATCGTCCTCTGGTATGTCCGGTATTTCCAGCGTTTCCAGGCGAATCCTTTCTTTTTTCACTTCCATCCCTCCTTCTGAGCACGTTTTTTCAATATATGGAGTGCCAGCCTTACCTGCGATTTCACAGTGGAAACATGAATTCCCGTAACCTGTGAGATATCCCGGTATTTCAGTCCTTCATCATACCGCAGCAGAAGCACATCCTGCAAATGCGGAGGCCGCTCGCTTATCCATGAACGAAGAATTACAAATTCCTCCTTCTTCTGAAACAGCCGCTCACCATTATACGTATCATCGCGCATCTGCTCCTCCTGCAGCTCGTCCGTATACCGTCTGGAGCGGGTATGGTCATACACCAAATGCCTAGCAATACGGTATAGAAAATTCAGCAGCTTTCCCTGTTCCTCATATTGATCCAGATGTCTGTAAAACCGGTAAAAGGTTTCCTGTGTCAGATCCTTGGACAGTGCCGCATCCAGTGTTCGATGATACAGGTAGGAATACACTTTCGGATAGGCATCCCGTATGGCTGTTTCCAGCTCTGCTTCCTTAGAAACAGCATGTTTATTTATTTTCATCTGCATGACGCCCCTCCTCATTCTGTATAACGCAGTGAATTGTGAAAAGATGAAAGAAAATCAATTTTCTTCAACTCATTATAAATGATACCAGATTCATTCATTTCTATATGATATAACATTATAGTTTAAGGCATTTGAAGCAAAAAATGATGTCCATGGTTATTTAAAGAAAGATGACAAGGCAGTAAGCGTTTGTCATCTTCGTAAATTCATTCATTTTTCAATTTTCTTGTCTATCAAACATTTTTTAATACAGCAGCCATTTTATATGATTCTGATAGTTTTCTTTTTCACCGAAAAGAGTATAAAACATGTTC
>OBAB01001314.1_pt1 | contig 10488 bp, 7 predicted proteins | sample 1516501 | NCBI WGS metagenome assembly OBAB01 (sample SAMEA2579906, study PRJEB22360) | human gut metagenome
GGCTGCTTTTCCCCGGATTCCTTCTGCGCCTTCTGCTCCGCTCCCACCGCGGTCAGGTCTGCAGCCAGTTTCGGTCCGGATCCCGGCGTTTCTCCCTGAGGGATCCCCTCCAGCATAAGAACGCCTTTCTCGCCCACAGTTCCCCTTAGAGCTGTTCCTTCCTTCACCATGGCCCCGTTTTCATCAAAAACATATGCCTTTCCTTCAATGACCTGCACGCCCTTCACCATGGCATAGTCCGTTCCAAAATAGTACCAGTTTTCCTTATAGAAATACCATACCTCCCGAACGGCATAGCCTGCGTTGTTAAACCAGTACCGTTTTCCCTCATCCTGATACCAGTCGTCTGTCACCCAATGCCCCGGTTCCAGATAAAAACGCAGTCCGCCTTCCTCCTTTACCCAGCCTTTTAACTCTCTCTTTGTGTTGTTGATTTCTGTGCATTTATTATTCATGTGTATATTTTCCTCCTGATATCCTAAAGTTCTGTAAATTCTGTAAAATATATCTTCTGACGCAGATCCACCAGCATATATCCATAGACACAGCGGTCTGTCTCAGGCTCAACCAGTTCCAGCCTCATATCCTCCGGTGTTTCCATTACAATCTCTTTCCCCCTGTAGTAATGCTTATCCAGATCAATCTCTGCATCTGCGGGCATATTTTCTGTCTGAGAGGTTTCTGAAGCCTCCTCCATGGCTGCAAACGGATACAGCGAACAGATCCTGTCGCCCTCCTTCAGTGTATAGACCTCCTTTGTCCCCTGTCTAGAATTCTCCACAGGAACAATCGAGCGGATTTCCCCGTCCTCATGCTCGTCATCAAAGCTGATATCCATGGTGCACAGCCTCCCGTTATACAGGATGGGAGCCATGTATTCCGTATAGGACTCCAGGTTTATGGTTTCGATCAGGCACAGGATTTCTCCCTTAAGGCCAGGGTAGGACTTCTCCGGCACGGCCTGCAGCTTTCCGTCCGCCCGGATCTCCACATCACTGTCGGTACTGAGCATATAATAATCCGTTCCATTTCCGCTGTCGCAGAACACAGCCAGATACGCTCCTGCCACCTCCGTAAGCTCCTCCGGGGAGATTTCCAGACACACCGTTCCATCTTTGCCGTTTTCCACATTTTCCCAGAAAATTTCCTCATCATAAGCCAGGTAAGCTGCATAATCCATCATCAGTTCCTGATAGGCGCTGCAGAATCCTGCGTGCTCATAAATCCCCATATCCTCTTCCAGCTGCACGTTTGAGCCGCTTGGCAGGTAAATAGAAAGTCCGCTGGTATCCTCCATTTTGCCTGAGGCTGCCGTATCTGGCCCGTGGTTACCCCCCTTTTGCCCGGAGCCTGCCGTATCTGCCGCCAGCCTTTTAACAGCGTCCTGCAGCTCCATATAAAGGGCATCCTGCTCTGGAACCATGCGGCAGGCATCCATCAGATCCATCAGATCCACCATTTCCGAAAATGTGTCTGCTCGTCGGCTTCCAAAGACCCGCAGGCTCTGGCGCTCCCGCCCCAGCTTTTCAAACAGCTCCTCTCGCTGATCCGGGGGAAGTGCTGCCAGAAACGGGTGAAATGCCTCGTGAAAGCTGTCATAAGCCTCCATATCTATCAGCGTCATTGTTACCGACACATCCTGCCCCTTTTCCTGATACCAGCTTTCATAGGAATCCAGGATCGCCTCTCCTGCCATCTTTCCCACAGGCTCCGTTTTTCCAAATTCCTCATCCCCAAATACCGTCAGCCAGCCATAATCCAGGCCGTCCTGAGGCTCCAGCTCCGGGGAGGCAATGACGTAATCAGCCATTCCGTCCAGACAGGCCGCCGTTTCTATCCCGCCCATCAGGCAGGCGTCAAAGGAGACAAAATCAAAGCCCTCCTGTCCTCTGAACGAGGTGCTGACTGCCTGTCTGAGTTCTGATAAGGTCAGGCTGTCACCGTCAAAATTGCTGTCGCTCCCATAGCCCTCTACCGGGCCTGCGCCATGATTCCACAGCACAAGGCCATAGTGGCTGGCCGGGTAGGTCTGACTGGCAAAGTTGATAAAATCCGTCAGCGTCTCCGGCTCTCCCATATTGCGCAGAGACATATATTCCATGTCCTCCACCCCCTGGTCCGTCAGGCGAAAACGGCTGTATTCATGCCCCTTTCCCTGCATCTGTGGAAGCTGCCAGGAGGCAGCGCCTCCCATCTCCACCACAAGATTAAGCGAAGGCGGATCTTCCTTCATCCCGTCCAGCGCGCGGATCATCTCTGTGATATCCGCCGTAGCCGCACCACAGTCCTCCTCCAGGTCGCTGCCATTCATATACACCATCACCGTGTACTCCGCTGGCGGGGCGCCCGCCTCATATTGCTGTACCAGGGTTCCCTGGCGGGCGGAACCGCTTATGGTAAAAAAAGCGGTCCCGGCCAGTATGGCTCCCAGGGTTCCTGCAATCCCCGAACCCTTGATCCGTAATTTTTCTTATCCATCTTTCAAATCTCCTTTATCTGTCTCTTTGGGCTGCGCCCGATGCGGCCCATGGACTCCTGTTTTATCATAATCGTTTCTCATACATTCCCTTTCTGCTTCTGCTTCTCATCACCTGAAGCCCCTGAGACGGGCTGGCATGAAACTCCTGTCTGGCCTGCATTTTAACACAAACAGAAAGAACAAATGTTCTCTTTTTCTGTTGACATTTCTGTTATACAGTGCTATGTTATATTATGAAGAACATATGTTTTCCAAATAGAGGAGTTCATCATGGAATATTTTATACTTAATTGATAAAAAAACGTTTTTGTCACCGAAGAAATCTACAAAGCCTACTGCCATGGCCAGCACAAAGAGCGCTACTTCCGTGAATCTGATATCCATAATAAGACTGTCTATTACAACGCTCTGGATACTGACGAAACAAACAGCTGCGATCTCTTGTCTGATCCTGCCGCTCCCAGCATCGAGGAAACCGCAGAAGCCGGGCTGGACTGCATTGCTTTGAAAAATGCTCTGAAAAAGATAAAAAAAGAAGAACTGGACATAGTAAGACGCATCTACTGCTATGACCAGTCCTTAAGACAGGCTGCAAAGGAAACCGGCGTGGCGCTCAGTACGCTGCATTACCGGCATAGGAAGATATTGGAGAAGCTGAAAAGGTGGTTGGCATAGGGATAGACTTAAATTAAAAAGTTATTTCCAACTTACTAAGCGCCTTATAAAGCACTGCTGTATGCACTGCCTGCGGAAACTCTCCCGCATCTACCATCACTTTTATCTGTTCTAACGGCAGTCTTTCTACCTCCAGTTCCTCAAACTCATCCAATTTTAGTGATCCCACTGGCACTACATTTCGAGCCAAATAACACCAGGCAAAATTGCTGTTAGATGAGGCGTTTGGTGCCAGCTTAAACAAAAACTCCAGTTTTTCAGCCTTATAACCTGTTTCCTCCAAAAGCTCACGTTTTGCTGCTTCCTGAGGATCTTCTCCTGGCTCAATCGCACCGGCAGGAAGCTCCCAGATCACTTTTTCAATTCCATGTCGATACTGACGCTCTATCACAAGCTCTCCCTGCTCTGTCACAGCTACTACCACTGCAAAGTCACTGGCACGATACACATAAAAAGGAGCAATCACTCTTCCATCCGGCAGCTCACAGTCACTTGCCTCCAAATTAACCCATTTATCCTTAAAAATTGTTCTCTTAGCTAATGTTTTCCAGGCCAGCGAATGTTCCATTTTCTTTTCTCCTGTTCTTATATTGTAATTTACACATTCCCCTAAAGACCTACTGACAGCAGTCTCACTATAGCCCGCCTTACTATACGGAGAAAGCAGAAGGAATGTGAGAATATTTTACTCAAAAATCCCTTTCATATTCTCCTGCATCCTCCTCTCAACGCAGGATGCCTCTTCCATATCTTCTGCACTCACCGACACATACACCTTCATCTTAGGTTCTGTTCCGGAAGGACGTACCACAACAGAGCAGTTCCCCTCCAAGATGAATTTCAGCACATCGGATTTAGGCAGACCATCCAGCCCCTCCGAATAATCCAGACAACGCAATACCTTTTTGCCTCCGATAATTTCTATGCCTTTCCGCAGAGTCGCCATAATTTCCTTCATCTTTCGGAATCCAGCTGATCCCTCAAAAGTAAAAGAATGAAGCGTATTCAAACAGTATCCATAAGTCTGATACAGCTTTTGCAGTCTTTCCCACAAGCTGATATTCTGAGCCTTATAATAAGCAAACATTTCACAGATCATAAAAGCGGCATCCACCCCATCCTTATCTCTTACATAGGATCCGCTGAGATAACCATAGCTCTCCTCAAAACCAAAGATGTACCGCTGTTCCTGTCCTTCCTTTTCCAGTAATCCAATCTGCTCACCAATAAATTTAAAACCTGTAAGAACATTCCTAGTACTTACTCCATAGTGATCTGCAATCCGCTCCGCCATATCGATGGTTACAATGGTTTTTATCATCACCGGATTTTCCGGCATAGTACCATTGGCCATCCTGCGCCCGCAAATAAAGTCAAGAAGCAGCATACCTGTCTCATTTCCGCTTAAAAGCACATGATTGCCTTTTTCATCCTTTACAGCAATTCCCACCCTATCACAATCCGGATCCGTAGCCAGCAAAAGATCTGCATTATACCGTCTGGCATACTCAATTCCCAGATCCATAGCCTCTCGAATCTCAGGATTGGGATATGGACAGGTCGGAAAATAACCATCCGGTTTCTCCTGTTCCTTCACCACAGTAATATTGGTAAATCCGCTCTCTTTAAGCGTCCGAAGCACCGGTTTAAGTCCTGTACCGTTTAAAGGCGAATAAACAATCGCTACATCCCTATCAACCACATCCTGAGAGCCAAGCACACTCTGAGACCTTACAAAATCTACAAAATCTGTTACAACCTCCGAGTCTATCCAGTGAATTCGCCCACTACCCACTGCCTCATCAAAGTTCATTCGTGAAACGCCGTCAAACACGTCCACAGCCTCAATCTCGCTCAAAATTGCAGCAGCAGCCTCGGTAGTAATCTGACAACCATCAGAACCATATACCTTATATCCATTATATTTAGAAGGGTTATGCGAGGCAGTCACCATAACGCCTGCTGCACACCCCAATTTGCGAACCGCAAAAGACAAACATGGTGTTGGCATGAGTTCATTATAAAGATATACCTGAATCCCATTTGCGGCAAACACCTGAGCCACAACTCTCGCAAACAGATCCGACTTAATCCGTGAATCATAGCTGACCGCAATGCCCTTTTCGTGGCCCCCCTGTTTCTTCACATAAGCTGCCAACCCCTGAGAAGCCTTTGCCACTGTATAAATATTCATACGATTCGTTCCTGCGCCAATTACTCCCCTCAAGCCACCGGTGCCAAACTCAAGATTGCGGTAAAAAGCATCCTCAAGCTTTGCATAATCTCCTGCCATCTGCTTCAATTCTTCTGCTACATCTGTGTCCTCTACTGCATAATCAATCCAGCGAGTGTATTCCTTTTGCATTTGTTCTGTTGTAACCATCAAGCCAGCTCCTTCCGCCAATACTCTAGGGTTTCCTCAATTGTTCTTTCCAGAGAAATCTCCTGTCTCCATCCCGTACACCCCTTCAGTTTGGATACATCTGCCTCAATCACAGGTACATCCACAGGGCGCAGACGAGCCGGATCCACATTTATGGTAATATCCGCATTTGCATAGTGCAAAATCATATCTAATATATCCTTAATAGCTACAGCATGACCCGATCCTACATTATAACTTTCTCCAGAAACCCCATGTTCCATCAGCGCTGTATAGGCCCGTACCACATCACGCACATCCGAAAAATCTCGTTCCGCACTGAGATTCCCCACACTGATCACCGGTTCCCGTAACCCCTTCTCAATTTCTGCTGCCTGTCTGCAAAAATCTGACACTACAAATGCCGATGTCTGGTTAGGTCCCACATGATTAAATGCACGAACCATCATCACATCCATTCCATATGCTTGAGCATAAATCTGTCCAATCATATTCTGACAGGCCTTTGTTGCTGCATAAATATTTCCAGGACGAAGTACATTATTCTCCTTTATAGGAATCTCATCACACCTTACATGGCCATACTCCTCACCAGACCCGATCAAAAGTATCCTGGGACTATAATCCAGTTCTCTCACCCCATCCAGTACATTTAAACTGCCCTTTACATTCACATCTACTGTAAGTCCCGGATTCTTCCAAGATAACGCCACTGAGCTCTGGGCTGCCAAGTGGAAAATGTAATCTGGTCTTTTCTCATTCAGCAGCGAAGAGACTGCCTCTCTGTCCAAAATATTCAGATCACAAACCTCAACGCTGTCCCGTTTTATCATTTCCTGCGGCATCTTAGTAACAACAATAGACCATACGCAGTCTTTCTGTATATGGTCTATCAAATAGTTGCCTACGAAGCCTGCCGCACCTATAATCAATGCTTTCTTCATAGTTTTCCTCAATATTTATTTTAAATTGGCAATCTTAATTTCCTCTGCAACCAGAGACATATCATTATCTACCATTCTTGTTACCAGTTCTGCAAATGGGATTTCTCTTGTCCATCCAAGCTTTTCCTCTGCCTTAGCAGGATTTCCCAGCAATACATCAACCTCTGCCGGACGGAAGAATTTCTTATTTACCTTAACAATCACCTGGCCGTTTTCAGCGTTGATTCCTACCTCGTCTACGCCTTCCCCTTGCCACTTTACCTGGATACCTACATGAGCAAATGCAGTCTCCACAAACTCGCGGACAGTTCTGGTCTCATTGGTAGCGATCACATAATCATCTGGTGTTTCCTGCTGCAGCATAAGCCACATAGCACGGACGTAGTCCTTAGAATGCCCCCAGTCACGCTTGGAATCCATATTTCCAAGTTCCATGTATTCCTGAATGCCCTGCTTAATTCTTGCAACTGCATCTGTAATCTTTCTGGTAACAAACTCCTTGCCCCGACGCTCACTCTCATGATTAAACAAAATACCACTGCAGGCATACAGCCCATAGCTCTCACGATAATTCTTGGTAATCCAGTGACCGTACAGCTTGGCAACACCATAGGGACTTCTGGGATAAAATGGTGTCTTCTCAGTCTGAGGCATCTCCTGAACCAGCCCGAACATCTCACTGGTAGAAGCCTGGTAAAAATGAGCAGACGGTTTTACTGTTCGAATAGCCTCCAGCATATTTGTGACACCAGCAGCATCAATGTCAGCCGTAGCAATCGGCTGCTCCCAACTGGTTGCCACAAAAGACTGTGCTGCCAGATTGTAAACCTCATCTGCCTGTGAAATTCTCATAGCGCTGATCAGAGAAATCACATCTGTCATATCTGCATAGATAAAATGAATTTTATCCTTAATATGCTCCACATTTCCGTAATCCACAACGCTCTTTCTTCTCATGATTCCATAAACATTATAGCCCTTCTCAAGCAGAAGCTCTGCCAGATAAGAACCATCCTGTCCTGTAATTCCTGTAATCAATGCATTTTTCATTTTTTATCTCCTTAAATATATTCATCTCTATTGCATATTTTCAGGTTTTCCAAAACCTTCTTTATATCTCCAGCGCTGTCCTTGGCACAAATCAGTGTAGCGTCTTCCGTATCCACTACAATCAGATCCTCCAAACCAACTGTGGCAATCAGTTTCTTTCCACCTTGAATGATGCAGTCTCTGGTATTTACTGTAATAATGTTCCCGTTTACCACATTTCCAAACTCATTTGTCTTTTTGATTCGCTCCACTGCCAGCCAGGATCCCACATCATCCCAGCCAAAGGTGCCGGGAAGAATATATATATCCTCTGCCTTCTCCATAATGCCATAATCAATGGACTGAGACTCCATAGCATGGAATTCCCTATCAAGCACTACCTCCTGCTCAGGTGTTCCGATAACATCTCTAATCCTTTGCAGACGATTATAGGTATCGGGCATAAACTGCTGTATATTCTTTAAGATAGAAGAAATCTTCCAGGCAAACATTCCGCTGTTCCAGAGATACTCCTCCGTAGCCAAGTATTCCTTTGCAACCTCCAGCGTAGGTTTCTCCACAAATCGATCTACTCTAAAGGCTCTGCCTTCTACCTCGTGAGAATCAAACTTAATATACCCATATCCAGTTTCCGGATAATCCGGGGTAATACCGACAGTAACAAGATTCTTGTTTTTCTCGGCCAGGCTACAGGCATCCCGAAGAGTAGTCAGAAACATCTTTGTAAACTTTATCTGATGGTCTGATGGAAGAACAAGCATAACTGCATCCTCATACTTCTTGGCCATATGAACTGCCCCCAGCCCGATACAAGGTGCTGTATTACGTCCAATGGGCTCACAGAGGATGTTTTCCTCAGGAATTCCCGGCAGCTGCTCCAGAGCAAGTTTTTTATAGTCTCTGTTGGTTGCAATATAAATATCTTCTAACTGAACTAACGGTAAAATGCGCTCAATTGTCAGCTGTATCATCGTCTTTCCATCATCTGTCAGAGACAAAAACTGCTTTGGCAGGCTTTTGCGGCTTCGCGGCCAGAAACGCTCTCCCCGTCCACCGGCCATGATCAGTGCTGTAACTTTCATGGTATACTCCTCTTTGAAACTGTAACTATTTTATAGTAAAACTATAGTTAGTCTAGCAGATTTAGTAGGCTTTTTCAACTGGTAAATGGCTTTCAATTTTCTTACGCAAAAATATTGAGCTAACCGCTTAAAACTTTCCTGCTACTTCTGAAACTGCTCTGTAGCTAAGAATTCTTTTAACATCATACTCGCATTATAGAATTTAGCAATCCTCTAGCAAATACAATATACGACCGAATTTACTACTCAAACCGTTTCAAGTTTTGTTTAAACAGTTTCCCAGGCTAGTAAACTTATATACGATTACTTATCACTTATAGTATGGCTATTCCAAACTAACGCTTTTGCTCGCCCTGATTGGTATTTACCAACGCATTGTAGAATGCTTTCTAATATTTACTGTAGTGCATCAATACAATATGGATCTATCTGCGATACTGACTCATCCATATCTAACCATGCCCGCGCACACGCCAAATCTAAACCATCATCTATATCAATACTGGTTCTTTTATCTAATATATAACGATATGGATGTTTTCCATGAAAATATTTCCACTCTACCATTTTTTCACGCGGAGCAATTAGTATTCCATCTGTTGCATAATAAAGCGGAGACAGTTCTTGAGAAGGAACATGTTCAATTCCCAACCTGTAGTTTATAGGCCCATTGTCATCCCATAAATAACGCCTAAATTTTTCCATAGAAACCAACGAATCATACCCCTCTTTAATTGCTTTTTTATATAATTTAATCGCCTCTCGATAATGTTTGGGGAATACTAACGGCGCTGTACAAGTCGCCCAAAGAATATCATCACCTTTTACATTATTACAAATATATGCAACCACTTCCCCAAATGTTTTAGTTTTCTCATCACAATACTCTATAGATCTTTTATGTGTTAATACACCTCTAGATTCTGCCATTTTTAGCATCATATCAGAGTCTGAAGAAACTACAATATGTTCTATTTCGTTTACTTCTTTCAGTTGGTTTATTTTGTTAATTAGTAAATTTGTTCCTGCAAATGGTGCAATGTTTTTATTTTTTAAACGTCTGCTTCCTTCTCTCACTGGAATAATCGCCGTAAAACTCATATACTTTTTCTCCTAACATACTATTAAATAATTCCCAAATACGCCTTCTACTTCTTCCTAAATATAAAGTTTTTTCTACTTTCCAGATTATCAATCTTTTGCTCTAAAATATCTGACTTATTGTCCAAGCGCTCCCACAAATCATAATTTTTTTTCAAATTATGCACATTATCTTTCAGTACTCCAATTGTATCTTCCTGTTTTTTAATTATTTTTTCCAAATTATCAATATTCATGTTTAATTGTTTGATTTTATCTTCATATTGAGATTTCAATAAAGAAACCTTTTGTTCATTACATAATTGTAAAGCGCCTAATACTCGTTCACGATTAAAGTCAAATTTCCATGTTCCCCTAATTCTTATTTTTTCAGGTTTCCGCTCCTCCAATTTTATTATAAAAGATGGATAGCAAGAACTAAGTTCACCGTACCCATCTGAAGTTAATACTATTGTTTGCTCTGGAATAAAGTTTTCAATCATCAGTTCTTCTTCCAAACCATTTACAACAATAGTAATTCTCAAATTTTTAAATCGTATAAAACATTTTTGATGGGGTATCCATCTAAACCTATTTTCTTTTCTAAATGTTTTCTCTGGAATTTCATAGCTAAAATCAAAGGTTCCATCTTTCAAAACATATTCAACAGTAAGGCTTTCTAGCAAAATATTATTATCTAACACTTGGAGCTGTGGGGTAATTACTGTTGGCTTATAACCAATTACTTCTTTACTTAATTTACTCAAAGTCATTTCTGTTTTATTTAAAAGTTCA
>OBAB01001322.1_pt1 | contig 10442 bp, 10 predicted proteins | sample 1516501 | NCBI WGS metagenome assembly OBAB01 (sample SAMEA2579906, study PRJEB22360) | human gut metagenome
TAGTAAAAAACTTTAAAAGGTAAGGCGTGCGGTAAAGGCAAAGAAAAATATTTTTTGACACTGCCGGGAATGGTTTAATTATTGGACTGCTAATATAATTTATTCCCCCGTACCGAATACAATTATGAAATTATCGGGCAAGCCTCATAACAACAATAGACCTATATGTCTATGTCACGGACGAATCCCTTATAAAAGCTGCTCAGCAATCTGAATCAGCTGCACCCATGATTTGAAAAAAGGCGTAAAAAGGTGTAATAAAAATATAGAGAAAGGCAAAAACCCGCAAAATTACAAGGGTTTCTGAACAGGTAAAGATAAAAATGAAATTAGGTATTGTAGGACTCCCCAATGTAGGCAAGAGCACTCTTTTTAATTCCCTGACCAAGGCAGGGGCAGAGTCGGCCAACTATCCCTTCTGCACCATTGACCCTAATGTAGGCGTTGTACCAGTGCCGGATGAGCGTTTGGACAAGCTGACCTCAATGTATCATTCAGAAAAAACCACTCATGCAGTAATCGAGTTTGTAGATATCGCCGGTCTGGTAAAAGGGGCTTCCAAGGGCGAGGGACTGGGAAATCAGTTCCTGTCCAATATCCGCGAGGTCGATGCTATCGTCCATGTAGTCCGCTGCTTTGACGATCCAAACGTGATCCATGTAGACGGAAGCGTAGATCCTGTTCGTGACATTGAAACCATTAACCTGGAGCTGGTATTCTCTGATATTGAGATCCTGGAGCGCCGCATTGCCAAGCAGTCCAAGGGCGCTTTCAACAACAAGGAACTGGCTAAGGAAGTGGAGCTTTTAAAGGCTATCAAGGCTCATCTGGAGGAGGGCAAATTAGCCCGCAGCTTTGAGGCGGATGATGAGGACGACCGCGCATTTATCAATTCCCTGGATCTTCTTACCTGGAAACCGGTGATTTTTGCCGCCAATGTTTCTGAGGATGATCTGGCTGATGACGGCGTTTCCAACCCATATGTTTCTGAAGTCCGTCAGTTTGCCGGTGAGAATGACTGTGAGGTATTCGTGATCTGCGCGGAGATTGAACAGGAAATCGCAGAACTTGAGGACGACGAAAAGAAGATGTTTCTGGATGATCTGGGTTTGAAGGAATCCGGCCTTGAAAAGCTGATTGCCGCCAGTTACCGGATCCTGGGCCTTATGAGCTATCTGACTGCCGGCCCTCAGGAATCCAGAGCCTGGACCATCAAGGTAGGAACGAAAGCACCTCAGGCTGCGGGCAAGATCCACAGCGATTTTGAGAGAGGCTTTATCCGTGCCGAAGTGGTAAATTACGATGATCTCATGTCCTGCGGCAGCATGAACGCAGCCAAAGAAAAGGGGCTGGTTCGTTCCGAAGGCAAAGAATATGTAATGAAGGACGGCGATGTGGTACTCTTCCGCTTCAACGTATAATCCAGTCTGCATCCTCTTCTGATGCGTTTACAGCAAAAAACTCCCGGTCTTCAGGATGGCTTCTAACCATCCTGGAGACCGGGAGTTTTTATTATTACATTTTATTTCCTACTGCTCTTTCTTTCCGGAAGTCAGTTTTCCAAGAACAATCACTGCCACCATGATCACAAAGATGGCTACGAAAATACCGCCCATTCCTTTTGCCATGATCTCCAGAGCAATCTCTACGTTATTCATGCGTATTTCCTCCTTACAGATACTGTGTGACAATGCTGATCACCAGGCCGCCTGCGATTACAGAGGCTACCTGACCGGATACGTTGGTACCGGCTGCCTGCATCAGGATGATGTTGCCCGGCTCTGCTTCTGCCGCCATCTTCTGTACTACGCGGGAAGACATGGGGAATGCAGAGATACCGCAGCCGCCGATCATAGGATTAACAGGGTTCTTGCCTGCCATCTTCAGGAATACATTGACTAACTTTGCAAAGAGCACACCGCCGATGGTGTCGAATACAAAGGCCACCAGACCTAAGCCCATGATCATCAGGGTTGCCGGATTTACGAACTGCTCCGCCTTCATGCTGAAGGAAATGGTAATACCAAGAAGCAGGGTAATTATATTTGCCAGTTCGTTCTGAGCCGCCTGGCTTAAGCTGTTAAGTACGCCACACTCACGCAGCAGATTGCCGAACATAAGGAAACCTACCAGTGCTACGGACTGAGGAGAAATAAAGCCTACGATAATGGTAACTGCGATCGGGAAAGCGATCCTCAGGGTCTTATTTACACTCTTTGGATTGTATTCCATATGGATGCAGCGTTCTTTATGGGTAGTTACAAGCTTAATAGCAAAGGGCTGAATGATCGGCACCAGAGCCATATAGGAATAGGCGGCCACCGCAATGGGGCCCATGTAGTTGGAGCCCAGCACCTGGGATTATCGTAGGGAGGGCCCGTCTGCCGCGCCGATGATACCGATGGAAGCCGCGTCCTTTAAATCAAAGCCCAGCAGGCAGGCAATCAGGATAGCCGCAAAGATACCAAACTGTGCCGCAGCACCGAATAAGAACAGCACTGGCTGGCTTAATAAAGGACCGAAGTCGATCATGGCTCCGATACCGATAAACAGCAGGATGGGCATGGCCTCAGAAGCCTCAATGCCGGACTCAAACAGCCACTGGATGATACCTGCAGCAGGTACTTTTCCCTGAACCATCTGATCAATCACTCCAGAATAGGGCAGATTTACCAGAATGGCTCCAAATCCCAGGGGAAGCAGCAGGGAAGGCTCATATTCCTTCTTTACAGCCAGCCAGATCAGTACGATACCTACAATATACATGACCAGCTGCTGCCAGGTGACTGCCAGGATTCCTTCCAATAGAAAACTCATTGTTTCTCCTCCTTGTTATGCAGTGTACAGGGAAAACTCTCCATCTTTGTACACATTTGCAGTATTTTTTGCGCAGATTGGGGACGGCCGCCGTTCAAAATCCCTACGGCAGGTCGTCCCACTTCCGCATAACACTCATATTATAACTGATTTTTTACTGTTTGTCTGCTAATTTTTTGCAATATTCCATTTATTTCTTATAACTATTCAGGACAGCATTTCTTCCTGAACCGCTGCTGCATTTACAAAATCGGCAGATATCCCAGTGCAAGTCCCACCACCATAAAGATAGCGAAAATACCTACGCACCAGCGGAAAATATATCCCTGATACTGAGCCAGGGTGATTTCGGTCTGGTCCATCAGAAGGTAGATGAATGGAACCAGCGGGCTTAAGAAATGGAACGCCTGTCCCATAAGGGCTGCAAAGCCGATCTGCAGGTCTGTAAAGCCATAAGCCTGAGCAGTAGCAGCCAGCGGAGGCAGAACGCCGTAGTAGAAAGCGTCGTTGTTTAACAAGTATGTACCCGGCGCGCTGATTACTGCAATAATCACTGCAAAATAGCGTCCCAGAGACTCAGGAATTACAGATACCAGAAGTTCTGCAATGGCATTTGACATACCGGCATTTTCCGGGCCGTTTAATACGCCCATAAGTACGCCTGCGCCAAGAACCATCATAACTACATTGATCATATCAGGAGCCAGAGAGCTGATTACCTTTCTCTGAACCTTCTGATTTGGATAATTGATTACCAGTGCCAGCGCAGTTCCCACACCAAAGAGAATTGCGGAAGAAGCAAGACCCATGATCAGGGAAACGATGATAGCAGCTGTAAGAATCAGATTGATCCAGAGACGGTTTGGACGCTTCCATTCCTGTTCTTCCTCGGAAGTCTCCACGGTGTGAACCTCATTAACCACATCCTTGCGCACGCCCAGACGCTTTCTCTCCTTGATGCCCAGGTAGTAGGCAACGCCGATGACATAAATAGCAGAAAGAGCCATTCCAGGCACCAGAGGCGCCAGAATCTCACCTGCATCCAGATGCATAACGGACATAACGCGGGCTGTAGGGCCGCCCCATGGAATCAGATTCATGATACAGTTCTGTAAGATGATCAGATTTGCCAGGTAGATCTTTTTAATCCCCAGACGGTTGTAAATAGGGATCAGAGCCGTACAGCAGATCATAACGGTTGTGGTTCCGTCTCCGTCCAGAGACACAAAGGCTGCCAGAACCGCTGTTCCAACTAAAACCTTTAACGGATCGCCCTTACACCAGGCTACCACCCTGTCTACCATAGGGTCAAACATTCCCGTAAGCAGCATAACGCCGAAATACAGGATCGCAAAAGTCATCATTGCGAAAGTGGAAGCCACGCTCTTGATCCCGTCCATGGCATAGCCGAAGGTATCCCAGCCATAACCGGCTAAAAGGCCAAAAAGGATAGGAACCAGGATCAGAGAGGTAAATGGGCTGAGCTTCTTTGCCATGATCAGTGCCATAAATACGATGATCATGCCAAAACCAAGTAACGCCAGATACATACAAAACCCTCCTTTTGCACGTTAACGCACCCTTTCGTCCGGGATGCGCCATTCCCGGACTGCCGGGCATACGCACATTTGATAGCTTGTATTATATCTGGCGTTTCTTAAAGGAATCAGTGTTTATTCTTACAATCCATTAAGATTTGTTAAAATAATGCTAAAATCTTCACTTTTCCTCCTCTTCCTCTGTTCCAGGCAGCTCTTTTAATGTAAGCTTTATCCTGTCAATAACCCTGTCCTCCACAGACTGGATCTCATAATCTGCTTCCTCCGTCTGAACCGTCAGAGGAAGTTCCTCCTCCTCAGGAATATGGCCCAGAAGTTCCATCAGATACCCCGAAAGCGTATCGCAGGCGCTGTCCATGTGCAGGTGCAGTTCTTCTTTCAGATCAAAAAGGGAAATGCTTCCTGATACACGGTAGACCCGGTTGGGCTCGATCTCCATGAGCTCGGGCTCTTCTTCCTCGTATTTCTCATGGATATCTCCCACGATCTCCTCGATCAGATCCTCCAGCGTAACCATACCGGATACGCCTCCGTACTCGTCTACCAGAATGGCCATTTTCTCCTTTTTGGCCTGCATCTGTTCAAATAAGGCGTCCGTGCGGAGATTTTCCGGCACAAAATAAGGCGGGAGCAGAAGGGAGCGGATATCCAATTCCTCAAAGGACGTTTCCCTGGCCTGGAGTACCAGAAGCTTGGTTGACAGAATACCAATGATGTTGTCCATATCCCCTTCATAAACTGGGATCTTGGAGTGCATGGACTGCAAAATCTCATCCAGATACGACTCCATCGGCTCTTCAATGTCGATGGCCACCATATCTTGTCTGGAAACCATAACCTCTCTGGCTTTCTTATCGTCAAAGGAGAAAATGGATGTGATCATCTCCTTTTCGATCTCATTAAACACGCCATTTTCGCTTCCTGTCTCTAAAAGAGACTTAATCTCCTCCTCGGAAACATCCGTCTCCAGAGTCTCACTGTGCATCCCCAGAAGCTTCAAAATGCCGCTGGTAGACAGGGTGAGCAGACGGATAAACGGGTTCATGACCCGCGAGATAAAATAAACCGGGCCTACGCAGAAAAGACTGAAGCCCTCTGCCTTCTGAAGAGCGATCCGCTTTGGCACAAGTTCACCAAAGACCAGATTAAAATAGGCCAGGATCACCGTTACAACGATTCCCGCTACCGTCTGGCTGTAGGGCACGTTCCACTGGTTCATCTTTACTGCCAGCTCCTGGGCGATACCTGTCGCCGCCGATGCGCTGGAGAAGAAGCCCGCCAGGGTGATGGCCACCTGGATGGTAGAGAGAAAGACCGTTGAATCCTCCATCAGGCGCTCGATCAGGGCGGCATTTTTATTGCCCTGCTCCGCCAGACGGTGGATCTTGTTTTTGTTGACAGATACCACAGCCATCTCAGATCCTGAGAAAAATGCGTTGATCAGAGTTAAGACCAGCAGGATGAGCAGCTGTGTGATGATACTGGCCGATTGTGGATCGGATTCCATAGTGAAAAATTCCTCCTTTTTTGCGGCGTCCCGAATCTGTGTCCGGGAACGGTTAATATGTATAAGCTACATTATACTGAAAAGAAGGGAATTTGTCAGCAAAAATTTTTTACATCCCCCATCAGACGGCCAATCTGTATTTACGCAGCCGCCGATCTGTGTTAAAGTAGCCGTATATAAACAGGTCAGCCGCAGGCGGCAGAATTTACACATAAGGAGCTAAAAAATGATCAGACACGTTTTCATGGACCTTGACAATACCCTTCTGGATTTCAGCAAAGCGGAAGCGATTGCAGTAAAAAAGACGCTGAAAACTCTGGGGATTGAATGCCCGGAAGCAGTAATCCGACGCTACAGCCAGCTGAATCTGGCGCAGTGGAAGCTTTTGGAGCTTGGAACGCTTACCAGGGAGCAGGTAAAAATACGGCGGTACCAGCTGCTTTTTAATGAGCTTGGAACAGATGCTTCCCCACAGGAAGCAGCCCGTATCTATGAGGAACTGCTTGCTGTGGGACATTATTTTATAGACGGGGCGGAATGGCTTTTAGATTCCCTTTACGGAAGATATAAGCTGTATCTGGCTACCAACGGCACAGCCGCAGTGCAGAACAGCCGGCTAAAAAGCGCCGGGATCCGAAGATATTTTGAATATGTATTTATTTCAGAGGAGCTGGACTGTAATAAGCCTTCCAAAGATTTTTTTGAGCGCTGCTTTCAGGATTTTAAAACAGAAGAGGCGGTTATGGTCGGGGACAGTCTGAGCTCGGATATATTGGGCGGAATCAATGCCGGAATCAAAACGGTCTGGTTTAACCAGGAACTCATAAAATCCCCAAACACCGGGGCAGTCCGTCCTGACTGTATGATCAAAACCTTAAAGGAACTGCCTGGCGTACTGGAGACAATGTAAAAAGAGTCCCCGCTTCTACCGGCTTTGCTTCATTTCTTCTTTATTTCTGTGAGCCCTCTTGCGCTGCCAGACAGCCGTATTCCTCATCTGTCACCGGCTCACACCATTCATTGCTAAGTTCCCGGCCTGGAGCCTCAAAGGCAATGTGGCTGAACCAGGAATCCGCTTTTGCGCCGTGCCAGTGACGGACGTTGGGAGGAATGACAACCACCATTCCCGGCCGCAGACTGACCGGCGCTTTTCCTTCCTCCTGATACCAGCCTTCTCCTGCGGTGCAGATCAGGATCTGGCCGCCTCCTTCTGCCGCCCGATGGATGTGCCAGTTATTGCGGCATCCCGGCTCAAAGCTCACATTTGCCAGAAATACCGGCGCCTTTCCCATTTCAGTCAGAGGATTTAAATAGGAATTTCCTGTAAAATAGGCTGCGAATGCTGTGTTTGGATTTCCTGTCCCAAATACATTTGCCGTTTCAAAATCTGCCTGATTATAAATTTTATCCGTTGTTTTCACTGCTGATCTCCTTTCGTATCTGCATTCTGATCTGTTGCCATTTCTTTTAATTATTGTATCTTTCTCTTTCTTGACATGGAAGAACCAAAATGATAATATCGCATTAACCAAACCTTAATGCTCATGCGGCCGCTAATGGCTGGGCCCGTTTAAAAGGAGGTTATTTCCCATGTTCAACAGCCAGCTTACGGTTTTTGTCTGCGTGGCAGACTGCGGCAGCTTTAATAAGGCTGCAGAACAATTATATATTTCCCCGCCTGCTGTCATGAAAAAGATCAATGCCCTGGAAAAGCATCTGGATATGAAGCTGTTTGACCGCACCAGCCAGGGAATCCGTCTGACGGCTGCCGGAAAGGTAATCTATCGCCATGCCCGTTTCCTGTTTGATTATTCAGACAAGGCCATAGAAGAAGCAAAACAGGCTGCCGGCACGGCAGACACTACGTTCTGTATCGGCACCTCTCTTTTAAATCCCTGCAGGCCCTTTATGGATCTGTGGTATCAGGTCAAAGACCATTTTCTCGGATATAAGCTCCATATTGTGCCTTTTGAGGACAATCACCAGGGGATTGTGTCGGAAATCTCTTCCCTGGGTAAAAAATTTGACTTTCTGATCGGAGCCTGCGATTCTGCTATCTGGCTGGATCACTGCAATTTTCAGCCATTGGGCGTTTATCAGCACTGTATCGCTCTTTCCAGGGAGCACCGACTGGCTAAAAAAGCGCGGCTGACCATACAGGATCTTTATGGCGAGACCCTGATGATGGTCAAACAGGGGGATTCTTCTGTGGTAGACAGGATTCGGGCTGAGATTTCCTGTCACCCACAGATAGAGATTGAAGATACGCCGCAGTTTTATGATATGGAGGTTTTTAACCGCTGCGCCCAGACCCAAAACGCCATGGTGACTCTCGAATGCTGGCAGGAAGTCCATCCCGGACTGGTAACGCTTCCCGTGGACTGGGACTTTCCCCTTCCCTATGGACTGCTTTATTCCCTGAATCCTCCAGAAGATGTGATAAAACTCTGCTGCCTGTGTCATGGAGCAGAGGAGGAACCGTTACAAAAAAAATGAAATTTTGTTGTTGTAACAACATATTTTTTTCTTCTTCTCTCCTATAATCAGCGTATCAATCATATCTATAAATCTATCACGCGCACCCTTTACCGGGCCGCAGGCAAGGCGGTCCGGCCGAAGGATACAACAGGAGGAAATAATAATGGAATCTAATATGTTTTGTTACCAATGTCAGGAAACTGCCGGCTGCACAGGCTGTACACGGGTGGGCGTCTGTGGAAAGCAGCCCGATGTTGCCGCCATGCAGGATCTTCTGGTCTGGGTGACGAAAGGTTTAGCTGCTGTTACCACACAGCTGCGTCAGGAAAATGTTGCCGTAGAGGAAACGATCGACCATCTTATAACACTGAACCTCTTTACCACCATCACCAATGCAAATTTCGACAAAGAGGCAATCATTTCCAAGATTGAGCATACCCTTACGGTAAAGACAGCCCTTCTTTCTCAGGTAAGCGCTCCTGCTGCTCTCCCTGAGGCAGCCCTCTGGTCACAAGACCGCTCTCAGTTTGCCGCAAAGGCAGCCGTGATCGGTGTTCTCTCTACAAAAGATGAGGATATCCGTTCCTTGCGGGAGCTGATTACCTATGGCTTAAAAGGCTTATCCGCCTACTCTAAGCACGCAAATGTACTCTTAAAAAATGATCCTGAAACAGATGCATTTCTCCAGAAAGCACTGGCTGCGACGCTGGATGATTCCCTTACAGTACAGGATCTGATCCAGCTTGTTCTGGAAACTGGTAAATATGGGGTTTCCGGTATGGCGCTGTTAGATGAGGCCAATACGAAAGCGTACGGAAATCCGGAAATCACAGCCGTTGATATCGGCGTTGGAACAAACCCCGGTATTCTGGTTTCCGGCCATGACCTGAGGGATCTGGAAATGCTTCTGGAGCAGACAGAAGGCACCGGGGTGGATGTGTATACCCACTCTGAAATGCTTCCGGCCCACTACTACCCTGCCTTCAAGAAATATGCACATTTTAAAGGCAACTACGGCAATGCCTGGTGGAAGCAGAAGGAGGAATTTGAATCCTTCAACGGCCCCATCCTTATGACCACCAACTGTATTGTCCCTCCAAAGGACAGCTATAAACATCGGCTTTATACCACCGGCGCAGCAGGCTTTCCTGGCTGCACCCATATCGGAGGAGAAATCGGGGAAATAAAAGACTTTTCTGACCTGATCACTCAGGCAAAGCAGTGTCCTCCCCCCGCAGAAATCGAACGCGGCCAGATCATCGGCGGCTTTGCTCACGCCCAGGTGCTGGCCCTGGCCGATCAGATCGTTTCCGCCGTTCAGTCTGGGGCCATTAAAAAATTTGTTGTCATGGCCGGCTGCGATGGCAGGGCAAAGAGCCGCAGCTACTATACCGACTTTGCAAAGGCCCTTCCAAAAGACGCTGTGATCCTGACAGCCGGCTGCGCCAAATACAAATACAACAAACTAAATCTTGGCGATATAAATGGTATTCCCCGTGTTCTGGATGCAGGACAGTGTAATGACTCCTATTCTCTGGCTGTCATTGCGCTGAAGCTGAAGGAGGTATTCGGTTTAGATGATATCAATAAACTTCCTATCATCTATAATATCGCCTGGTATGAGCAGAAGGCAGTGATCGTTTTACTGGCGCTGCTGCACCTTGGAGTGAAAAACATCCATCTTGGCCCCACACTTCCGGCCTTTTTAAGCCCCAATGTGGCAAAGGTACTGACGGAGAATTTCGGAATCGCCCAAATCCGGTCAGTGAATGAGGATATAGCCATGTTTTTCGGGGAATAAGAATAAGTGGCAGAAAACCGACTCTTCGCACAGGGCCGGTTTTCTGCTTTTCCTGTCATCCACAGCTAAGGAGATCTGGCTCTTTATCTATGAATGACGCTGTTTTTTCGGCGCAGGCAATTCATCATACATACCATTCATAACCTGCTCCATCAGCTCTGTATTTTCCACTTCGTCCACAATTACCATTAAACATTTTGAACCTTCATAGGGATATCCCCGCTCCGCATCAGGCAGGAGAACGGCTTCCTCGGGATGCCCGACGACAGCGTGAAGGCTG
>OBAB01001323.1_pt1 | contig 10432 bp, 9 predicted proteins | sample 1516501 | NCBI WGS metagenome assembly OBAB01 (sample SAMEA2579906, study PRJEB22360) | human gut metagenome
GGCGGAGGTGTGTGCCAGCTGGCTACCACTCTGTATAACGCTTCCCTGGAAGCGGAGGTGGAGATTGTCCAGAGACAGAACCACTCCATGATTGTCACCTATGTGAAACCATCCAGGGACGCGGCCATTGCAGGCACTTATAAGGATATTAAGATAAAGAACAATTACAGTACCCCTATTTATGTGGAGGGTTATACCTCCGGCAGGAAGCTTACCTTCACCATATACGGCAAGGAGACCAGACCGGCTAACCGCAAGGTGGAATACGTGTCTGAAACCCTGGGAAGCACCAGTCCGGGAGAGCCGCAGCTCATTGTAGACAACACCCTGGCTCCGGGAGCAAGGGTCAAGGTCCAGTCCTCCCACACAGGACTTAGGTCCAGATTATGGAAGGTAGTGACGGTGGACGGCGTGGAGCAGGAGAGAACCCTGCTTAACAAGGACACCTACAATGCATCCAAGGCCATTTACCGGGTAGGTCCTGATCTGCCGGTAGCATTGCCGGTGGTGCCGGATGTGACGGCGCCTGTGGATACAGCTCCGGCAGAGACAGCGCCGGTAACCGGCGTGGAGGGAGGCCCGGGCGTGACGCAGCCGGCTCCTGAGCCGGCCCCGGCCCCGGAGGCGAACCCGGCGCCCGCGGCGAATCCAGCCCCGGAAGCGAATCCGGCGCCCGCAGCAAACCCTGCCCCGGCCCAGGGAGGCCCCACGGTCACCCCGGTGGAGGGACCATAATGCGTACAGCAGGACAGGGACCGGGCGGGTTTGAGAAGCGCGACGGCTTTATGAGGCCGGGTCAGGATTTGGTGATGGCCGGTTATGCGGGATTTGCAGGGACTGTAAAGATAGGAGCAGAAAAGCGGGATTTCCTTAAAACGCGCTTTTCGCCTATGTTCTTAAGGTGTCTGGATGAAACGGAGCCATATTCCGTGGAACAATGGATAAAACGTGAACAGAAGGAGGAGCGCTGCTCCTTCACTGCTTACGAATATGCAGGAGAGGGCGGCGTATTAGCTGCCCTTTGGAATTTATCAGGTATATTTAACGCGGGAATTGATGCGGACCTCAGGTGCATGCCCGTGAGGCAGGTAACGGTAGAGGTGTGTGAGTTATTTGAGCTGAATCCCTACCGGCTGTACAGCGGAAACTGCGCCGTCCTGGCGTCAGACAGGGGCGGACAGCTGGTGAGAAGGCTCAGGGAAGAAGGAATTCCTGCGGGCGTTATCGGAAATGTGGCGGAGGGAGGTGCCAGGCAGATACGCCGCGGACAGGAGGGCGCAGGTTTTTTAGAGCGGCCCCGGCCCGACGAACTGACAAAGATAATATGAGACGGTTTGGAAGTTATGAAAATTAATAAATTGTGCAATTCAATAAGTTATGTAAACAATGGAAGGATGGAGGATGATATATTATGAGGGAAAAGATACTTGCAGTCATTGAGAAAAACAGCAGAATCGACCTTAAGGACCTGGCCGTGCTGCTGGGAGAAAGCGAAATAGCGGTGGCCAACGAGATAGCGGAAATGGAGAAGGAACACATTATCTGCGGATACCACACACTGATTAACTGGGATAACACCAGTGAGGAAAAAGTAGTGGCGTTAATCGAGGTAAAGGTGACTCCGCAGAGGGGCATGGGCTTTGACAAGATAGCAGAGCGCATTTACCAGTACAGCGAGGTGGAGGCCGTGTATCTCATGAGCGGCGCCTATGATTTCACTGTGTTCATCGAGGGCAGGACCATGCGCCAGATTGCCCAGTTCGTATCCGACAAGCTGGGACCGATGGAATCCGTATTAAGCACTGCAACCCATTTCGTATTGAAAAAATACAAAGACCACGGCACCATTATAAGTGAGCAGGTGCAGGATGAAAGGATGCTGATTACTCCATGAGAAACCCATTATCAGATAAAATCGTAAAGATACCGCCGTCCGGTATCCGTAAATTCTTTGATATTGTAAGCGAGATGAAGGACGCCATCTCCCTGGGCGTGGGCGAGCCTGACTTTGAGACGCCCTGGCATATCCGCGAGGAGGGTATCTACTCCCTGGAAAAGGGGCGTACCTTCTACACCTCCAATGCCGGCTTAAAGCCCCTTAAAGTGGAGATATGCGAATATTTAAAACGCAGATGCGGCGTTACATATGACCCGGACCAGGAGATACTGGTAACGGTAGGCGGAAGTGAGGCCATCGACATTGCGCTGAGGGCTATGTTAAACGAGGGGGACGAGGTACTGATTCCCCAGCCCAGTTATGTATCCTATATGCCCTGCGTTACACTGGCAGACGGTGTGCCCGTAACCATTGAGCTGGAGGAAAAGGACCAGTTCAAGCTGACCCCGGAAAAGCTTCTGGAGAAGATTACAGACAAGACCAAGATTCTCGTCCTTCCCTTCCCCAACAACCCGACAGGCGCCATTATGGAAAAGGAAGAACTGGAAGAAATTGTAAAAATCGTCCTGGAAAAAGACCTGTTTGTGATTTCCGATGAGATTTATTCAGAACTGACATACAATGGAAAGCGCCATGTGACCATTGCCTCCTTCCCGGGCATGAAAGAGAGGACCGTGCTTATCAATGGCTTCTCCAAGGCCTATGCCATGACGGGCTGGCGTCTGGGCTATGCCGCAGCGCCCCATATCATTCTGGAGCAGATGTTAAAGATTCACCAGTACGCTATCATGTGCGCCCCTACCACCAGCCAGTACGCAGCTGTATCAGCCATGAAGAACGGGGACCCGGATGTATCCATGATGCGGGAATCCTACAATCAGCGCAGGCGTTTCCTTCTCCACGCTTATGAGGAGATGGGCCTTACCTGCTTTGAGCCAATGGGCGCGTTTTACACCTTCCCCAACATCAGCCGCTTTGGGATGACATCAGAGGAATTTGCCACCCGGTTCCTGGAAGAGGAAAAGGTAGCTGTGGTGCCGGGTACTGCGTTTGGAGACTGCGGGGAGGGATTCGTAAGGGTATCCTACGCCTACTCCCTGGATAACCTGAAAGAGGCTCTGGGACGCATGGAACGGTTCGTAAAAAGACTGGACGGCAGGGAATAACAGAAAGGCGCGGCATACCATGATGAATATCGTACTATTAGAACCGGAAATGCCATCCAACACAGGCAATATCGGCCGGACCTGCGTTGCCACCCAGACCAGGCTCCACCTCATCGAGCCTTTGGGGTTTAAGCTCAATGAAAAGGCCTTAAAGAGGGCAGGACTGGACTATTGGGACAAACTGGACGTGACTGTGTACAGCGATTATAAAGATTTCCTGGAGCGCAATCCCCAGGCCTCAGGCAACATGTACTTTGCCACCACCAAAGCCCGCAAGGTGTATTCCGACGTGACCTACGGTCCGGACTGCTATCTCATGTTCGGCAGGGAAAGCGCCGGCATTCCGGAGGAAATTCTGGTGGACAATGAGGACCACTGTATCCGGATTCCCATGTGGGGCGACATCCGTTCCCTGAACCTGTCCAATTCCGCGGCAATTGTACTGTACGAGGCGCTGCGGCAGAATGGGTTTGAGAAACTGGAGCTGAGGGGCCAGCTTCACCATCTGCACTGGAAGGATGAATAGGCAGGCCAATATAGGCAGGTAAATAGAAAAAAAGACAAAAAACAGGCAGAATAACAAACAGAATAACAAACAAATAAATGAAACACCCCCGGAGCAAGGAAATCATATATGATGATTCGCCGCTTTGGGGGTGTTTTCGGATGGGCATGATAGCGCCTGAATTGCGCAAACAGTTTGTACATTATATACAAAGTGGGAAATAGGGACGGTACGCCATTTCTCCTGTCATAAACAACCAAATCTTTACATACCCTAGAAGTAGCTGAAACGGCAGCTTCCCGTTTCGACTAAATGTGATGGGATAAGAGTGTGGAGGGGTTGTGGATGAACGAGAAGTACGTGGAAGCCTTAGAACAATATGATATGGAAGTAAGAGCCGTGAGAAAAGGCCGCGGTTCCTGGATCTGCGAGACAGACCAGGGCTGCAGGCTTTTAAAGGAATACCGTGGGACAGCCAGGCGTCTGGAGTTTGAGGACGAGGTCTTAGGACGGCTGGATACCAAAGGAAGCCTGAGGGCTGACCGGTACCTGCGGAACAGGGAAGGCGGCCTGATGACCGTGACCGGCGACGGCACCAGATACATATTAAAGGACTGGTTTTTGGACCGGGAATGCAATATAAAAGACGGATATGAAATACGCCAGGCCCTGTCCAGGCTGGCCATGCTGCACAGCCAGCTGCGAAAGATTGAGTTTAAGGAAGAGTGGAATATGGGTTCCATCCTGTCCGGCCCTCTGGAAGAGGAGCTGGAGCGCCATAACCGGGAAATGCAGCGGGCCAGGAATTATATCAGGTCCAAGCGCAAAAAAACAGAATTTGAGCTGTGCGTCATCGGCAGCTATCAGATGTTTTACGACCAGGCCCTGGAAGCGGTACAGGGCATACGGGAGCTGTGGCCCGGAGCAGATGAACTGCCGTCAGAGGGCACCGGACCGTATAATACCGGGAAATGCCTGAAGCTGGGGCCATACCAGGAGGACCAGGATGCCCTGGAGGCAGCGGAGGTCCAGCCTCCCGTCAAAAAGGACAGGAAGCCCCTGTACCTGTGCCATGGAGACCTGGATCAGCACCATGTGCTCATGGGAGGCAGTTACACAGCCATCATCGAGTACAACCGGATGCATCTTGGAATACAGATATCGGACCTGTACCGTTTCATGCGCAAGGTCATGGAAAAGCACGGATGGAACCTGGATCTGGGACTGTCCATGCTGGATTCCTATGAGAGGGTGCTGCCCATGGAGCCGAAGGAGAGGGGATGCCTGTACTACCTGTTCCTTTATCCTGAAAAATACTGGAAACAGCTTAACTTTTACTACAACGCCAACAAGGCCTGGATACCGGCCCGGAATACTGACAAACTGCGGGGCCTGGAGGAACAGCAGCAGGCCAGGAACAGCTTTTTAAAACGCCTGAAAGCGGACTGTAAGGGCTGTGTCTGACGAAAAATAATAGAGGGTTGTACTTCCTTTTTCTGGTTTGATATAGTATAATCTTAATCAGAAAATACGCTGCGGACCGGCCTTTCCGGCTGTGCTGCAGCAGAATGCCGGCAGGTCATGCGGGGAATATCACATTCAGGAGGGAGTATAAAATGAAAGATTACATGAAGATATACCAGGAATGGTTATCAAACCCCTATTTTGATGAGGACACAAAAGCAGAGCTTCGCGCCATTGAAGGTGACGAAAATGAGATTAAAGAGCGTTTTTATATGGACCTGGAGTTCGGAACAGCAGGACTGCGAGGTGTTATCGGCGCCGGCATTAACCGGATGAATATTTATGTGGTGAGACGTGCCACCCAGGGCCTTGCCAACTACATTATAAAGCAGGGCGGAGCAGATAAGGGCGTGGCGATTGCATATGACTCCCGCCATATGTCCCCGGAATTTGCCATGGAGGCGGCCATGACTCTGGCAGCCAACGGAATCAAGGCATACAAGTTCGAGTCCCTGCGTCCCACACCTGAGCTGTCTTTTGCAGTGAGGGAACTGGGATGTATAGCCGGCATCAATATTACAGCCAGCCATAACCCGCCTGAGTACAACGGATACAAGGTATACTGGGAGGACGGCGCCCAGTTTACACCGCCTCACGACAAAGGTGTGACAGAGGAAGTGCTGGCCATAGAGGACCTGTCCACGGTAAAAACCACGGACGAGGCATCTGCCGCTGCAGCAGGCAAGTATGAGGTTATCGGCAGGGAAATCGACGATAAGTACATTGCCCAGGTCAAGGCCCAGGTTGTGAACCAGAAGGCCATTGATGAGATGCAGGACCAGATCAGCATTGTGTACACGCCGCTTCACGGCACAGGAAATATTCCGGCCAGAAGAGTGATGAAGGAACTGGGATTCACCCATGTATATGTAGTGCCTGAGCAGGAACTGCCGGACGGCGGCTTCCCTACGGTAAGCTATCCAAATCCGGAAGCAGCAGAAGCATTTTCACTGGGCCTTAAGCTGGCCGCGGAAAAGAATGCGGACCTGGTTCTGGCTACGGATCCGGATGCAGACCGTCTGGGCGTATACGTTAAGGACGCCGGGTCAGGAGAGTACATCCCGCTGACAGGCAACATGTCCGGTTCCCTTCTGTGCGAGTACGTGCTGAGCCAGAAAAAGGCAGCAGGCAAGATTCCGGAGGACGGGCAGGTCATCAAGTCCATTGTTTCCACCAATCTGATTGACGCAGTGGCAAAGGAATACGACTGTGAACTGATTGAAGTGCTCACCGGTTTCAAGTGGATTGGGCAGCAGGTATTAAAGAATGAGAAGACAGGCCGCGGCACATACCTCTTTGGTATGGAGGAGAGCTATGGATGTCTGATTGGCACCTATGCCCGTGACAAGGACGCCATTTCCGCTACCGCAGCCCTTTGCGAGGCAGCTGCTTACTATAAGCAGAAGGGAATGACCTTGTGGGATGCCATGGTTGCCATGTATGAGAAGTACGGCTATTACAAGGATGCGGTTAAGTCTATCGGCTTATCCGGCATTGAGGGCCTGGCTAAGATTCAGTCCATCATGGAGACTTTGAGGAACAATACACCAAAAGAGGTGGGCGGTTATAAGGTGGTTTCCGCCAGGGATTACAAGCTGGATACCATAAAGGATATGGCTTCCGGAGAAGTAAAGCCTACAGGCCTTCCTTCCTCCAACGTGCTGTACTATGATTTAAACGACGGCGCATGGATCTGTGTGAGACCGTCCGGAACAGAGCCTAAGATTAAGTTCTACTATGGTATCAAGGGCAGCTCCATGGAGGATGCCGACGCCAAGTCTGAAGCGCTGGGCGCGGCTGTGATGGCCATGGTGGATAAGATGATGTAATGTGTCATCGGATGTGAAAGAATTATAAAAGTATAACGAAATCATAAATACCCTGGCAGCAGGACACAGAAAAAGCAGATGTGTAAAGCTGTCAGGGTATTTTTTGCGAAAAAGAAAACAGGACATTAGTTTGCATCATGTTCATCCGAATTCTTCCTGTCCGCAATTTCGCGCAGTTCCTTCAGAGCTTCAGCGAACCGGGAAGAGGAGGCAGTGGGATTGCCCTTCAGTATGCCTCTTCGGTAGAAGTCCATATGGGTGGAAAGCATATGGCGTTTTTCGGTAATGGATACAAGGCGCTGGGACAGGGCGACCAGTTTATCCTTTCGATCCTGGACAGCACTTTTGTTAAGCTCGTCACGCTGTATTACCGGCCGGGAGCCCTCTGCCCGCTGTGCCAGCGTACCGGATACCCTGGCAGCCGCGTCCTCTGTAAGCTCTGACAGCCGTTCCGCTGTCCGGGCCACCTTTTTCGGCCGTGTTTTCACCAGCCCGCCCATCTTTTCAGCGGTGCCCTCCACGAATCCGCTCATTTTCTCCATGGTGTTCTCCACCAGTTCATTCAGGCGTTCAGCCGTGTCATCCTTCAATGCAGCCGCATGGACGGCAGCTCCTGACTTCATCCGGCTGAGCCTGGCAGCCGCTTCCTCTCTGGCCTCTGCTACGCGCTCGCTGGTCTCTGCCTTTAACAGGGCCATCTGTACCTGTATATCGTCCAGCTCGGCCCGCATGTCGGTCATGGCATCCAGCACCTTGGCCAAATCCAGGGCAGTTTTTACGGACTCAGCCGTATCCGCTGCAAACAGCAGGGAGGTAATCAGCACAAAGATAATGTTCACCATAACAGGTAGCCCCAGGACATAGTGCTCAATGGGGCGGTGCACCACCTCTGTGAGGAAAATGGTCAGAAAACCCCAGGCAATGGAGGAGCTGAGGCAGATATACCCCTTCACGTTGAATCTCTGGTTGCTGTAATCCCAGTATTTCATTTTAAACAGCTTTTCCATGCCCCAGCCGGTGACGTATTCCAGAATGGTGGCGGCGATAACACCTGCCAGGTACACCAGAAACAGGTTATCCTTGACCGGGAGGGATACCCACAGCATCATCACGGCGCCTGTTCCATACAGGGGAAGCAGGGGAAGGCGCAGAAAACCGCGGTTCACAAAGTGACCTGTTTTCGCAGAAACATAGGTGGATTCAAAAATCCACCCGAAAAAGCAGTATATAAAAAAGAATGTAAGCCATTGATACCACGTATATTCGTACATATAAACCATCCTTTGCGAGTTTCTTTTATGATACTGTTTTTTTTGAGAAAATGCAATCTACCAAGTGACAATTCTGTCAATAAGCTCTCTCTGCTCGTCGGAGGAACGGGGCAGATAGATTCGTGTGGTCTCAATGCTCTCATGGCCCATAAGGTCGGCCAGAAGCGAAATATCATTGAATTTAGTCAGAAAGTTTTTGGCAAAACGGTGCCGGAATGAGTGGGGGTAGACGGTATCCGGGCATATCCGGTACTTTTTTGCCAGCACCTTCAGCTGGCTGCTTATGCCCCTGGGAGTAATGGGATTGCCCCGTCGGTTGGTGAATATAAAACCGGTCTGTATCTGACGGCTGTCCAGCCAGGACAGCATTTCCCCGCAGAGTTTTTCGGGAAAATAGATGCGGCGCACCTTTCCGCCCTTGGAATACAAATCCATGCAGCCATTCTGCATATGCTCCGCCTTAATCTGGATCAGCTCGCTGACCCTGGCACCCGTGGCACCCAGAAAGCGGACCACAAAATACCAGAACATATTATTATCCCGTTTCAGGCTACGTTTCAGACGCTCATAATCCCTTTTGGATATAACATTGTTAAGAAAGGGCTTTTGCTGATGCCGGACAGAGGGAAGTTTATAAGGTTCCAGAAAATCAATGGAGGCAGCAGGGGTATATGGTCCGGTGTCACTCGTGTCTCCGCCGGACTGGAGGGCCGCCACATACTGGTTGATTCCATATATTCGCGTGTTCACTGTGCTGGGTTTGTAGCGTTCCATAAGCCATGCTTTGTAAGACTGGAGATTCTCCACGGTAACATCACGGTACAGACTGTGAAAATGCCGGACAGAGGTGAGATAGGAGTCGATGGTATTTGCAGAGGAGCCCCGCCGTTGCAGGAAATCATGGAAATACTGTAAGTTTGCCTGATAATTGTCAGGATTATACATAGAGGGGTCTGCCTGGGGAGGACAGATGCCGCCATAAATAACGCTAATCTTAAGTTCCTTCATGACGCGCCCCCTACCAGTCCACTACTTTGTTGACTATACGGTATTGTTCACTGCTGCTGCGCCGGAGGTAAATACGGGTGGTTTCAATGCTCTCATGTCCCAGCAGGTCGGATAAAAGGGATATATCCCCGCATTTTTCAATAAAATTCTTGGCAAAACGATGCCGGAAGCTATGGGGATACACCACCTCGGGGTCCAGACCGTACCGGGCTGCAAATACCTTGAACTGGGCCCGTATGCCTGACGGGGAGATGGGGGAGTGAAAGCGGTTGAGGAACAGGGGGCCGGTGCTCCGGTGTGTGGCAGCCAGCCATTCCTGCAGCTCGCGGACCAGTCCGCGGGGGATATAGACACGCCGCATCTTATTGCCTTTGGAATAGATATCCTTGTGTCCGGTGTGCACGTCCTCAATCTGAAAGGTAATCAGCTCACTGATACGCACTCCTGTGGCGGTTATGAGGCGCACAATAAAATAGTAGGTATATTCTTCGCTCTCCGCCAGGCACCGCTTCAGATATTCATAATCAGCCTGGCTGATAATCTTATCCAGATATGTTTTCTGCTGTATCTTTATCATGGAAACAGGGGTGATGGAGGCCTGCCTGTATTCCATGTAGCAGTTCAGCGCCCGTATGCGCAGATTCACGGTCTGGGGCCTGTAATGTTCCAAAAGATATACCTTATAAAGCTGAAGGTTGCGGGGGGTCAGCTGAGGATACAGATGATAGAACTGTTCTACCGCATAGCGGTACACGCAGATGGTATTTGGAGATTTGTTATGGGTCATGAGATATTTCTGAAACTGGTCCAATGCATGATTGGACGTTAATCTTGGTGTGGCTGTCATGATGTAATACCTCCTCTTGTGTGGTTAATTTTTCCAATAAATAATATAGTAATGGATAACTTCGGAAAATGTAAGAGGTGGGGGTCTATAATATTTCTGTTCCGGGTAAGGGCGGGAGATATCCGGCGGCCGGTCGGGACCGCCGGAATTTCCGTATATCTATAGCACAATAACGGTGCAAAATATTACCAGGTAACTATTTTGTCAATCAGCTCCCGCTGCTCCTGTGTTGATTTTGTTAGGTAGATGCGGGTTGTTTCAATGCTTTCGTGGCCCATTAAATCAGCAAGCAGGGAGATATCATTAAACTTTTCAAGAAAATTTTTAGCAAATCTGTGGCGGAAGGAGTGAGGGTATACTGTTTCAGGCGGAATGTTACAGCGTA
>OBAB01001329.1_pt1 | contig 10354 bp, 8 predicted proteins | sample 1516501 | NCBI WGS metagenome assembly OBAB01 (sample SAMEA2579906, study PRJEB22360) | human gut metagenome
GGAAAAGTGACGTCACACGGGTGTCGTTGCGCTCGATAGCCGCGCGCATGTTAAAGGCATCCCAGGTGATGCCCATTCGGGTCACCGACTCCCGCGCACCAGGGGCATCACGCCGTGGCTCCTCCTGCACGATTTCAACGGATAGCCCGGAAGACGCTTGTGGCGCTGGCGAAGTGAATAACCAGAACGCGCCCAGCGAAATCACCAGCACCATCACACCGACCGCTACCCACAACATGCCGGAAATCAGCTGTTCACGTTCTTCCGCCGTGCGCCTGGCCCGTTTCTCCGGCGGATCGATACTGTCTGCGATTTCCTGTTTATCGCCCCCTGCCTGCTCGTCTTTTTGCTTTGCGTTTTCCCAAAACTGGCGAACCGTCGCCTCATCGGACGCCAGATACGACGCAGGATTAATGCGCGTACGCCGTTCTTCAAATGCCCGCTGCACAGAGTGAGTAATCTGTCGGTACTGGCAATCCAGCAACAGCAGTTGTACTGAGGTTAGCGGTTGCTGCGCGATAACGCAGTTACGGGCCAGGCGGCAGTCATCCAGGAACATCCTCAGCGTGATACGTGGCTCAACAAACGACATGAGCACCGAGGTATCGTTAAAAATCTCGCTAAAATGCCGAACGAATAACTTCTTATCGACAACCATCAGCGCCAGTTCGCTAAACATCATGCCGTCCAGCGCATCCCGACTTTCCCCCAGCTTTAACCAGCAACGCAGACGTTCACCGCCAAAGTGCTGTTTCAGGAAGCTGTTGAGCGGATGTTGATCCGGCCATACCCGCGCAATCAGGGATTTGAGGGTTAATTCTATTGCGCGAAGCTGACGCTGCGCCCGCATCTGCGCATCCGGCTCTGCACGTTCAATCTCGGTTGGATACTTCAGGAGGGGCTGTTGCTGGCGCAACTGTTCCAGAGAAGCGACAAAGCGCAGCGCAGAAATCAGCTGGTTTTCACTGACGTCCTGGCCATTTTCATATTGCGGCACGCTCTGCTGAAGATGGCGTAGCCGCAACGTGAACTGACTCAATTGCGCGTCATTCATCTGCAACCGCCTGGCGACAACACCCCAACCTCCCAGATTCAATCGCGCCTGGTCAAGCTGCTCGAGAAACCAGCGTGGATCTTTACCCTCTGCGACGCGCACGCCAAGCATCAGTAAAATTTCTACCGAGGCCTGCCGGATTATCCCCAAACAATGTTCGAATGGTGTACATGTCGCCTGTAACGCGCTATTGGTCATTATCTTCCCTAAAAGGACCCAAAAAGTGCGGCCTCACAATGGTGTGTAGTTATCTTTTTTAAATGCAGCGCTGTGCCGCCACAGACTAAAACACATTCATATAGCAAATAAATATGTTTTACAGTGACTTCCGCACAATCATTGAAAATTATTCTGGAGATAAGCCTGTGCCTGTACTGAAAACCTCGCGTTTGATCTGCCGCCCGCTCACACATGACGACTGGGCGTTTTTCTTAACGTTACAGAAGAACGCAGATGTGATGCGCTTTGTCGCTGACTCGCGTACCGAAGAGGAGATACGGACAGTCTTTGACTCCCGCTTGCCTGAATGGTCTCCCGGCAGTCCACACTGGCTGTGCCTGGTCCTGTGCGATAAGGCATCGGGCGTACCGCTTGGGGTAACCGGATATATTCAGGATAGAAATGAATGTGCCGAGGTCGGCTTTCTGCTCACTCCCGAGGCGCAGGGCAAAGGTTATGGCGCTGAATCCCTGCATGCCGTTTGCGATTATGCGTTTACCGCCGGAGGACTACGCCGACTGACGGCCTGCGTCACCGCAGGAAACGATGCCTCACGGCGTCTACTGGAAAAGGTCGGGTTCATTCTCGAAGGCACGCTGCGAGAAAGCTACTGGCTACATCAAACCTGGCATGATGACTGGATTTTCGGCCTGTTAAAACAGGAATATCAGCCGCCCGCGCCATCAGGCGTTTTGCTGTAAAAAATGGCTGGATGGCGGCTGGCGTAACGGGGTGTGTTTCTTAAAATAGGTCTTTTTGTACAGAGATTATTATGCCGCTGCATTCGACGCATTTCACGCCCGCCTGTATCGCATTTATTAAGCAATGGCAGGGCCTGTCGCTAGAAAAGTATCAGGACAAAAAGGGGATCTGGATCATTGGCTACGGGCACGAAATCACCGCAGATGAATCCTTTGATGCCCCAATTATGCTGATGCAGGCCGAAACATTGCTGCTCGCGGATATAAATATCTGCGAGGCATTCATCCATAAGGAAATGCCGCAAATACAAGATCGGTTTCAACAGGAAGCGTTAATTGCATGGATGCTCAGCGTGGGGATTAGCCGGTTTTGCACTGCTGAATTCTGGCCGGGGGCTATTTCACAGCCAGAAACAGTCTGACTGTGAAATATTTTCCCATTATAGGGTGTCGTTTAGCATCATTGCCGCCTGCGTACGGTTTTTTACCTCCAGGCGCTGATACAGCGATTCAAGATGGGCTTTTACCGTTCCAGTGCTGATATTTAATAATCGACCAATTTGTTTATTAGATTCTCCGGCGGCCAGCATCGTCAGAATCTCCCGCTGACGCGCGCTGAGCAATCTGATATTTTGCCCGCCACATTCGGTCGCTGTGATGCAATCTCTGGGGATAAACATCATACCTATCGCGACGCTATTGAGTGCCATCGTGAAGGTTTCCGCATCAGAATCGCGCGGAACAATGGCCAGCACGTTTAATTGTGTGACTTCCTGTAGCCATTTTTTACGGCAGTCCGTTGCGGTTACCAGCACTTTTACCTTCGCAAAGCGCTCTGCTATCTGTTGCAGCAAGCTACGGCAGAACTCAGCGTCAAAATCTCCATCCAGCATTACCAGTGCATCAGGATTGTCTTCCAGCGTCCGCCAAAGATCATCTGCCTGACTGACACCCTGAACATTCACTCCTGGAATACGCTCTTGCAAAATTACATTCATTCCATGAATAAATATTGACTGCCTGTCAAACATTATTAACTGCATTATTTATCTCCGTCTGAATAAGATATTAGCCTTAACACGCGGAAGGGTATTATCCGAAGGGCAAAATATGAAGTCACCATTTGGCGGAGGCCATTTTACCGATAGACGAAGAAGAAAGAAGCAGACGTTATAAATAGTTACAGCTGAAACCAAAGAATCCCACAAAGGATCAAAAAATCCTTAATATTTGATGTTCAAACCTGGATTACTAATATTAATAATAGAAAGTTTATATTCTTAGCTAAAAATAAGGAACTCACGATAACAGACAAATATGTTACAAAACAAAATATCGCATTAAATGATCATTCGGGCATGAGAATGGGGAGGTGATCATAGTTTCTGATGCAACAAATCCACTCCCGAAGAAGAATGAACTCTTCAGAACGTTTATCCCCCCTCTCTTTCAGCACCGCTGATCGCAGTATCAGATTCCAAATAATACCGGCAAACGCCACCAGCTATATTTTGATTTCTGATGGCGCGCCAGTTTTCTATTGCTCAAAAGGCTAAGTAAGAGGCAGTCGATTAGAGGAACATCCCGCCAGAGACTTCGATACGCTGTGCCGTCATCCAGGCCAGCTCATCGCTGAGCAACGCAGCAATGGCGTCGCCAATATCGTCCGGTAACCCAACACGCCCCAGCGCCGTCTGCGATGCAATGTAGGCATTCAATTGCGCATTATCCCGCACGTTTCCGCCGCTAAAATCCGTCTCGATTGCCCCAGGCGCAATAATATTCGCCGTAATGCCGCGCTCTCCCAGCTCCTTCGCCTGGTAACGGGTTAACACCTCCATCGCCCCTTTCATGGCAGCGTAAGCGCTGTAACCCGGTAGCGCAAAGCGCGACAATCCGGTCGAGACATTAAGAATGCGTCCGCCGTTGTTGATCAACGCCAGCAAGTTCTGTGTCAGGAAAAAAGGTCCTTTAAAATGGATGTCCAAAAGCTGGTCAAATTGCGCTTCAGTGAACGCCGGATAAGGCGCGTTAATGCCAACTCCGGCATTGTTCAATAAATAATCATAGGTGTCGCTTTGCCAGTGCGTTTGTAGGGTTTCCTGCACCTGTTTGACAAACTGAGGGAAAGTGGAAATATTTCCGACGTTCAACGGTAATGCTGCAGCTTTACCGCCAGATTGGCGAATTTCATCCACAACCTGCTGCGCTTCTTTTTCATTGCTGTTCCACGTCAGGATGACACCAATGCCTTTACTCGCCAGCTTTAGCGCCGCGTTTTTACCGAGTCCACGGCCGCCGCCGGTCACCAATGCGATACGTTGTGTCATAAGAAACCTCATTTCAGGTGTTGTGAAGATTGAGACAAAGCTTATTAGGTGGTAGAAAAACAATAAATACCGATTACTGCGCATTACTGTTTCATTTAGAACAACAATAGGGCATGAGAATGGATAAAATTCACGCAATGCAGTTGTTCATCCGCGTCGCAGAACTGGAGAGCTTTTCGCGCGCGGCAGACACCCTCGGACTTCCTAAAGGTAGCGTATCGCGCCAGATCCAGGCCCTGGAAAATCATCTGGGCACACAGTTGTTGCACCGCACAACCCGCCGCGTTCAGCTGACGCAAGACGGCATGATCTATTACGAACGAGCGAAAGATTTGTTGAGCAATCTCGATGAACTAGATGGGCTATTCCATCACGACCCGGCCAGCATCAGCGGCAAGCTGCGCGTCGATATGCCGGTTGGTGTGGCGAGAAATCTGGTGATGCCCCGCTTACCGGCCTTCTTGCATCAGTATCCGGGGCTTGAGCTCGAACTTAGCAGCAGCGACCGACTGGTGGACTTGATCCGAGAAGGCTTCGACTGTGTGGTACGCGTGGGAACGCTGAAAGATTCAGGGCTGATTGCGCGCCCGCTCGGGAAACTCACGCAGATTAACTGCGCCAGCCCGCAATACCTCGCCCGCTTTGGTTATCCGGAAAGCCTGGAGGATTTAGCCTCGCATGCGGTGGTGCACTATTCAGTCAATTTGGGAACACGTGCGCAAGGCTTTGAAGTAGCGACAGACAACGGTGCTAAATGGGTTAAAACCGGCGGCATGCTGACGGTGAACAGTACCGAAACGTATCATGCGGCATGTCTTGCCGGTCTGGGCATTATTCAGGTACCGCGCGTGGGCGTGCGTGATGCCCTGCGCGCCGGTACGCTGATTGAAGTATTACCGCAATATCGCGCCGAACCATTACCGGTTTCATTGCTCTATCCGCATCGCCGTAACCTCTCCCGCCGCGTACATCTGTTTATGGAATGGCTGACCGGCGTGATGAAAGACTATGTGGACTGACAAGCTATACTGTCCTGAGAATGAACAGAACAAGGATTACTGCCCTGATGACGCAGGAAAAAGAGATTAAACGCCCCATTCAGGAACTTGAGCACGCACCAATCCCAAAAATTGAGCCCCTGGAGCGTAAAAATACAGAAACCAACGGTAAGACCAACCAGGCGCTGAAAACCGCCCTGACCTTCGCCGATAAAATTCAACGCCAGCCCATGATTGCCCATCTGATTCGCGCCGCGGAGAGATTTAACGATCGTATGGGAAATCAGTTTGGCGCCGCCATTACCTACTTCTCATTTCTGTCGATGATCCCTATCCTGATGGTGTCGTTTGCCGCTGCGGGTTTTATTCTCGCTTCGCACCCTACGCTGTTGCAGGATATCTTCAGCAAAATCCTGCTCAACGTCAGCGATCCGACACTCGCCTCCACGCTGAAAAACACCATCAATACCGCCGTTCAGCAACGCACCACCGTCGGTCTGGTGGGTCTTGCCATCGCGCTCTATTCCGGAATTAACTGGATGGGAAACCTGCGCGAAGCTATTCGTGCCCAGTCGCGGGATGTCTGGGAGCGGACCCCACAGGATCAGGAAAAAATTTGGGTCAAATATCTGCGTGATTTTGTCTCATTGATTGGCTTACTGATTGCGCTGATTGTTACGCTGTCCATTACCTCCATCGCCGGTTCCGCCCAGCAGATGATTATCTCTGCGCTGTATCTCGACGGCATCGAATGGCTGAAGCCCGCCTGGCGGCTGATCGGCCTGACCCTCTCTATTTTCGCCAACTACTTGCTGTTCTTCTGGATTTTCTGGCGGCTACCGCGTCACCGACCGCGCAAAAAAGCGCTCATTCGCGGCACGTTTATCGCGGCACTGGGGTTTGAAGTCATCAAAATGATCATGACGTACACGCTGCCATCACTGGTGCAATCGCCGTCAGGCGCGGCGTTTGGTTCCGTACTTGGACTGATGGCGTTCTTCTACTTCTTCGCCCGTCTGACTCTGTTTTGCGCGGCCTGGATTGCCACAGCAGAATACAAAGACGACCCGCGAATGCCGGGGAAAACCCACCGCTAATCTTTGTTAACTGCCGGATAACGCTGCGCTTATCCGGCCAACCCAATGCTTACGTCGAAATTCTGCGCATTATCAGAATTAAAATCCAGCCCGTAACTTTTGTTTAACCCAAAACCAGTTTTATCATCCAAGTTTTAAATTATGTGAAGCATTTCATGGAAGTGAAATCTCCAGCCTAAAAATTATCCCCTTTTTGCTCTGTTTTTGACCAATCGCAAGGTTTGTTACAGATTGAAATGTCTCTTTTGCTGTGCGTAATATGACCTTTCGTTCGACCAAAAATAAGAAAATATTATGCAAGCAACAGCCACAACGCTCGACAACGAACAGGAACACACCCCGGTCAACTCGCGCAATAAAGTCGTCGTCGCCTCACTCATTGGCACTGCCATTGAGTTCTTCGACTTCTATATCTACGCCACCGCCGCGGTGATCGTGTTCCCCCATATCTTCTTCCCGCAGGGGGATCCGACCGCGGCAACGCTGCAGTCCCTCGCCACCTTTGCTATCGCCTTTGTGGCACGGCCTATCGGTTCTGCTGTGTTCGGGCATTTTGGCGATCGCGTAGGGCGTAAAGTCACGCTGGTTGCCTCACTGCTCACTATGGGGATCTCGACGGTTGTCATTGGCCTGCTGCCGGGCTATGAAACTATCGGTATTTTCGCCCCGCTGCTGCTGGCGCTGGCGCGTTTTGGTCAGGGTTTAGGACTGGGCGGTGAATGGGGCGGTGCGGCGTTACTGGCGACGGAAAACGCACCGCCGCGTAAACGCGCGCTGTACGGATCATTCCCGCAGTTGGGCGCACCTATCGGCTTCTTCTTCGCCAACGGCACTTTCCTGCTGCTCTCCTGGCTGCTGACCGACGAGCAGTTTATGAGCTGGGGCTGGCGCGTACCGTTCATCTTCTCTGCGGTGCTGGTGATTATCGGTCTGTACGTTCGCGTTTCGCTGCATGAATCCCCGGTCTTTGCCAAAGTGGCTGCGGCGAAAAAACAGGTGAAAATCCCGCTGGGTACCCTGCTGACAAAACATGTCCGCGTGACGATCCTCGGCACGTTCATTATGCTGGCGACCTATACGCTGTTCTATATCATGACCGTCTATTCCATGACGTTCAGCACCGCCGCGGCGCCTGTAGGGCTTGGCCTGCCGCGTAATGAAGTGTTGTGGATGCTGATGATGGCGGTTATTGGCTTTGGCGTCATGGTGCCGGTGGCGGGCCTGCTGGCCGATGCGTTTGGTCGTCGCAAGAGCATGCTCATCATCACCACGCTTATTATTCTGTTTGCGCTGTTTGCCTTTAAACCGCTGCTCGGCTCTGGCAATCCGGTGCTGGTGTTCGCCTTCCTGTTGCTTGGTTTGAGCCTGATGGGTTTGACATTTGGTCCGATGGGCGCGCTACTGCCGGAGCTGTTCCCGACCGAAGTGCGCTACACGGGGGCGTCGTTCTCGTACAACGTTTCGTCGATTCTTGGTGCTTCCGTTGCCCCTTACATTGCCGCATGGCTGCAGGCGAATTACGGCCTGGCGGCGGTCGGTACGTATCTGGCATCAATGGCGGCGCTAACGCTGATTGCGCTGCTGTTAACCCACGAAACCCGCCATCAGTCATTGTGATTCTTTGGCTGTAACCACCGTCTGCGGCCTACGTTGAGCATGAAATGTAGGCCGCAGAAGCGAAGCGTTAGCGCCATCCGACAACGGCAAAAATCACTTCTTCATTTGCGACAAAATGGTCCGGCATTGATTAGCGTCTCCTTCAGAAGGTGAAATCAGCGCCAGCAAGGCCGCCGCGGGCGTCACCAACGTTGCCAGCGCGGCAGCAACCGCACCGCGCGCAATCAGCGGCCCGGCCTTCACACCGGCCTGCGGATTCTTAAAGGTGCCGCGAACATACAGCGGCGAACGTAGGGTAATAATACGAATGCCTTTGCTCTCCGGATCGATGGTTAAATCCAGTTGCTCCGACGCAAAACTCGCCGTACCAGTGACATTAATGACCGCGTTTTCCGTGTCGAAGGCAAAAATCTGCGGGCGGGCTACGCCGTTAACAATATCCAGATTCGCCGCCGCGCAGTTCACCCGCACCTCGTCATCACCAAATATCTGTCCAACAAGATAGTTGCCCAGATTCAAGCCAACAATTTCCATCAGATTCCGGCTGATCAAACCGTCGTTCATCAGCAGCTTCAGGTTGCCATTGCTGTTACCAAGCAGCGCCGCTACCGAGTTTCCGCTCCCGCTAAACCTGGCGTCACCGTTCATTTCACCGAGCGTTTTCTGCATCAGCTCCACATCCGGCATCAGCGCTTTTAACTTCAGGCGGCGAGCCTGGATGTCCGCCTGCCCCCGCATCGGCTTTTTATCCCCTTCCAGATGGATGCCGGAGACAATGCTGCCTCCCGCGAGGCCAAATTTCAGCGGCTGCAGGCGAAGGTCGGCATTTTTCAGGATGATATGGGTGGAGAGATCGCTGATCGGCAGACTGCTGCCGTGCTCAATACGCCGTCCTTTGAAACGTACGTCAGCGTCCATCACGTTCCATTTGTCGGTTTCAAAACGGTCATACGGCAAGACCTTATCCGCGGGCTGGACGCTCTTCTCACCTTTGCGCTGTTCAGATTGTTTGGCCCGCTCCGCCCCTTTGCCTGAATCCACACCGATCAGCGGCCCCAAATCAGCCAGCCTCAGTTGGCGTGACTCAACATCCCCTTTCAGCATTGGGCGCGGCTTACCGGTGGTATAGGCCAGCGTTCCGTGAATATCGCTGTCGCCAATTCGGCCATTAAAATCGCGGTAATCAAAAACAGAGGATTTTTCCGGGTCAATTTTCGCGACCAGATGTCCGTCGGTTTCAAACGGCGGCGTATCCGGGAGCAGCACGCCGGTCAAATCGTACAAATCCCCTAGCGAATCTCCCGAGAATTTAAGCCGCAGATCCGCCCCGCCCATATTCATCGGATCGTTTATCGTACCCATAAACGCCACACGCGTATTACCCGAACGGAAATCAGCCTGAATCGGGAAAGGAGTTCCTTCACCGCGCAGTGCCAGCATTCCGCCTATCTTCCCGCTACCGCTTAGCGGTTCCCCGTTATATCGGCCTTGCGCTTTCAGGCCAAACACGTAGTCCTCAATGTGGGCGTTGCTCTCTTTACTTTTTGCGCCAGTCACTTCGCTAAAGGGCAACGGCTTACCCAGCGGATCGACCAGGATCTCAATCTCTGACTTCGTCACCTTATCGTTAATGGCGATGCGCCCTTGGTCGAACAGAATGTTATCCAGCCGGAAAGACCAGGCTGATGGCGGCGCATTGGGATCGCGGTTTTCATCCCCAGCCAGGTTAAAGGTCCAGTTATTGTTTTTCTCCGACAGGCGGATAAGCCGTGCATCGGGTTTTACCAGCTTGATCCACGGGAGCCAGACGGTTTTTGTCAGCAACGCCAGTGGGGCGAGCGTGGCTTCAACGCGCGGGAGATGCACCATGGTGACGTCAGGAATGTCCGGCGGGTTGCCGAGGATGATATCCTCAGCATGGACATGCGGCCACGGAACCCAGCTACGCCAGCCGGTTTCCTGTTTTTGGCGTTCCCAAACCACGCCCAGGTCACCCCGTATGGCGAAGGGACGGTTGAGTTCTGTAGAGACTTTCTGGTTGATGGTCGGTTTGAGCCGGTTCCAGTCAAATGTCGCAATCACGATGATGAGTACGACGATCAACAACAAGAAAACCCCTATTACTGAAGTGGTTATTTTGCCTGTTCTCGTCATGTTTAACCTCCTTACTTTCTTCCTTGCCTGTCCTAAAGATAGTCCAGCAGAGGAAAAGGAGGCGTTCTACATCCTTATCAAAGCGACAGAATTACGTCTTCAAGGGTATCCAGAGGCACTGGACGAGAGAGAAAATAGCCTTGCGCAGCGAAAGCCGGCGAGTTTTGCACATCACGCCACTCTT
>OBAB01001335.1_pt1 | contig 10325 bp, 9 predicted proteins | sample 1516501 | NCBI WGS metagenome assembly OBAB01 (sample SAMEA2579906, study PRJEB22360) | human gut metagenome
GGGGGCCGCGGGTTCGAATCCCGTCTCGCGCTTTTTTGTTTTATTGGCTGGGCCTTGATTCATCAGGGTTTCCCGGCTTTTTTGCATATGATTTGCCATGGGAGAGGAAGCAGATGAGAAAAAGGAATCCAATCATGTTGGAGGAGGCCCAGGAACGCCTCATGAAGATTAAGATGAAGGAAGAGACTGAAACCGTACGGGTGACAGAGGCATTGGGAAGAGTGTGCGCTGAAAATATATACGCAGTCATGGACCAGCCTCCCTTCCCGCGGTCTCCGCTGGATGGTTATGCAGTCAGAAGCCAGGACACGACAGGGGCGTCAAAGGAGAATCCGGTAAGACTGAATGTAATCGAGCACATCTGCGCTGGTATGTATCCTAAATTAAAGATAGGTCCGGGGGAGGCCGCCAGAATTATGACAGGCGCCCCTATACCGGAGGGAGCGGACGGTGTTATCATGCAGGAGCGGACTGACGAGGGAAGAGAATCGGTTGAGATATACCAATCCGTCGCATCTTATGGAAATTATTGTAAAGAAGGCGAAGATACATACAGGGGAGCACTGCTTATGGAAAAGGGAAGGTCGATACATTCTTCCCACATAGGAATCCTTTCAAGTCAGGGAATTGAGACCATACCGGTATATTCCGTGCCTGTGGTAGCCATTATGGCCACGGGGGATGAACTGGTGCCTGTGGGAACCCCTCTGGAGCCGGGAAAGATTTATGACAGCAATGGCCCCCTTCTTGCCGCCAGGATAAGGGAGCTGGGAATGAAGCCGTTTCTTCTCCAACGTGGAGGAGACGACACAGAGAAGCTGGCCGAAGAAATCAGAAAACAATTGACGGAATGCGATGCTCTGATTACCAGCGGCGGTGTATCAGTGGGCGTGCGGGACTGCATGCCTTATGTGGCAGAAGCCCTTGGAGCGGATGTGCTGTTTCACGGAATCAATGTTAAGCCGGGTTCTCCCATGCTGGCAATGATAGTGGAGGGCAAGCCTGTATTCTGCCTGTCCGGGAATCCCTTTGCGGCGGCGGCCCCGGTTGAGGGTCTGGTGAGGCCGGTGCTGGAACGGATGCGCGGAAAAGCGCAGTGGAAGCCGGAGATTCTGCTTGGAATACTTAAAAGTCCATTTCCCAAGGCATCTCCCTGCAGGCGCCTGGTAAGAGGAAAGATAGAGGACGGAAAGGTATGGCTGCCTGAGGGGCGCCATTCTTCGGGCATGCTGTCCAGTATGGCCGGTTGTAACTGCCTGGTAGATATCCCGGCAGGAAGCAGCGGTTTAAAGGCGGGGGAACAGGTGAAAGTCATGCTTATGTAGCTTTATATGAATTCTTTGCGTACGGCGGAAATCCTCTGGTGGGGATTTCCGCCGTTTTGTGAAAGCTCCGGCGGTATATGTTTTTATAAACTTGTCCAAATGCTTAGAATCTCTGGATCTGGACTGTGAAAGGATGCCAGGCATTTATGGTACTGGTGCAAAACATTCATAGTACTGGTGCCAAACATTCATGGTAACGGACTCTTGTCATATCTGGAAAATTATACTATAATAGGCGAAATGGGCTGATTTAGCCTGTTAATGGGTAAAAGTATTCAAATGGGTAAGCGAGATTAACCGGTAAAAGTGTTTTAGGAAATGGGTAAGGAACAGGCGGGAATAAGTAAAATGGCGGGATTAGGTACGATTGTTAACGTGGCCGGCATACTGGCCGGATGCGGTGTGGGGCTTTTATTGAAAGGCGGGCTGCCCAAACGGCTGCAGGATACGATTTCCAGCGCGGTGGGGCTGTGCGTGGTGTTTGTTGGCATTACGGGCGCTCTCAAAGGGCTGATGACCATAAATGGAGGCAGATTTGAGACACAGGACACGCTGGTGAGTGTGGTGTGCATGGTGGCGGGCTCTGCCCTGGGTGAATGGATTAATATTGAGTACAAGCTGCAGCAGCTGGGGGAGTGGTGCAAATCCAGGATTCCCGCAGGACAGGTATCAGGGACTTTTGTGGAGGCCTTTGTCAGCAGCTCCCTGCTGTTTTGTGTGGGGGCCATGGCCATTGTGGGTTCCCTGGAGGACGGTTTAAGCCATAATTATAATACTTTGTTTACCAAGGCGGTGATGGATGGAGTTTTGTCTGTGGTGTTTACAGCAGCACTTGGCATAGGAACTGCATTTTCCGTTTTTCCCGTGGCCATCTATCAGGGGAGTATTACCCTGCTGGCAGGGCTGGTGAGGCCATTTCTTACGGATATCATGATAACCAGGGTATCCTGCATTGGTTCCATACTGATTTTCGGTCTGGGCCTGAATCTGGTCCTTGGAAGCAAGATAAAGATAGGAAACCTGCTGCCGGCTGTTTTTTTGCCAATCATTGCCTGCCTGTTGGGTTTTTAGGAATCCGGCAGCCGGCAGTGAGCGGGACATGGTATGTCGGGCAGATGCAACTGCAGCTATACAGAGAGGAAGGATGAGTCATATGAAATTTGCAAAAAGGATGGACCGTTTTGGAGAGGGGATTTTTTCAAAACTGGCTGAAATTAAAAAGGAAAAGACTGCAAAGGGAGAGGAGATTATCGATCTCAGCATAGGAGCGCCTAACATACCGCCCGCGCCTCATATTATGGAGGCATTGTGCAGGGCCGCCGCAGAGCCGTCCAACTATGTGTATGCCATCAGTGACAGAAGGGAGATGCTGGAGGCGGCCGGCGGATGGTATCAAACCCGGTATGGGGTGGAGCTGGACCCTGAGACAGAGATTTGCTCCCTGCTGGGGTCCCAGGAGGGACTGGCCCATATTGCGCTGTCCATCGTGGACGAGGGGGATGTGGTGCTTGTGCCGGACCCCTGTTATCCTGTATTTGGTGACGGTCCGCAGATAGCCGGTGCCAGGCTTCACTACATGCCTCAGAGGAAGGAAAATGGATATATTATCCGTCTGGACGAGATTCCCGAGGACGTGGCCAGGAAGGCCAAACTTATGGTGGTGTCCTATCCTAATAATCCAACCACGGCCATGGCGCCGGATTCATTTTATGAAGAACTCATAGCCTTTGCCAGGAAATATGACATCATTGTGCTTCACGACAATGCCTACAGCGACTTGATTTTTGATGGAAAGGCATGCGGAAGCTTTCTGCGGTTTCCGGGGGCAAAGGAGATCGGCGTGGAATTTAATTCCCTGTCAAAGACATACGGTCTGGCCGGAGCCAGAATCGGATTCTGCCTTGGCAATTCCCAGGTGGTGTCCCGTTTGAAGCTGCTTAAATCCAACATGGACTACGGCATGTTCCTTCCGGTCCAGGCTGCCGCCATTGCGGCGATTACAGGGGACCAGTCCTGTGTACAGGCTACAAGGAAGGCCTATGAGACGCGCAGAAATATTATGTGCGACGGGTTTACATCCATTGGATGGAAGATGGAACGGCCGGAGGCCACCATGTTTGTGTGGGCCGCTATTCCGGAACATTATACCAGCTCAGAGGCATTTGTCATGGAACTGGTAGAGCGGGCAGGAGTAATGGTTACCCCAGGCAGCGCTTTTGGTCCGTCCGGCGAGGGATATGTTCGTCTGGCCCTGGTCCAGGATGAGGAAATGCTTAATAAGGCTATAAGGGCTGTCAGAGAAAGCGGCGTCCTGACAGCAGAAGGGAAACGGTAGATGCCAGATGAGAGGAACCGGCCTGTATTAAAGCGGCCTGCATTGAAGCGGTCTGTAATGAACCGGCCCGCATTGAACCGGTGGCATGTGGTGATACTGGTCTATATATGCTTCATATACGGTAATTCCCTGACACCGGCCACTATCTCTTCCCAGGAAAGCGGCTTTCTTTTGGATAAATTCCGGGGAGCCATGATATCCCTGGGCTGGGAGCATCTGTGGCTGACAGAGCACATTGTCAGAAAAACAGCCCATTTTGCAGAGTATGCGGTGCTGGGAGGATTGATGGTCAAGGCCTGCGGGGGAAATGGAAGATACAGGATATTTAACAGGGATGTACTGATGATGATTTTTATGGTTCCCTTTGTGGATGAGACGATTCAGCTCTTTGTGGCAGGGCGGTCCGGCCAGATAAGCGATGTATGGCTGGATATGAGCGGAGCAGCCGCGGGGATGGCGATTACCGTGGGGGCGCTGTGTTGTCTGCGCAGGAAAAAAGAAAGGGCAAGGCAGGGAGGCAGAGAATGAATATAGGAGTGTGGCTGTCCTATGACGGCACCAGATACGACGGCTGGCAGAAGCAGGGAAATACAGACAGGACCATCCAGGGCAAGCTGGAGGCGGTTCTGGAAAAGCTGGAAGGCAGTCCGGTGGAGGTCCACGGTTCAGGACGGACAGACGCGGGGGTCCACGCAGAAAGCCAGGTGGCTAATTTCCATTTGGCGAAGAACATGACCCCGGACGAGATTATGAGGTATATGAACCGGTACCTGCCGGAGGACATTGCCGTTACAAGGGCCTGCGTGATGCCGGAACGGTTTCACAGCCGTTTGAATGCGTTGAGGAAAACATACCGCTACCAGATAGAGACAGCTCCCAAAAAGAATGTGTTTGAGCGTTATTATTACTATGGCTTGGGGCAGGATCTGGATGTGGGAAAGATGGAACAGGCAGCGGCCATTCTCACGGGAACCCATGATTATAAAAGCTTCTGCGGCAATAAGAAAATGAAGAAATCAACTATCCGCACCATTGAATCCATCTGCTTTTACCGGATGGGAAGCAGAATCCATATATCCTTTACGGGCAATGGTTTTTTGCAGCAGATGGTACGGATTTTATCAGGCACCCTTATAGAGGTGGGGACGGGTAAACGAAAACCGGAGGAAATGGCAGCTATTCTGGAGGCCGGGGACCGTTCTATGGCTGGTTTTACCGCCCCGCCTGAAGGGTTATTCCTGGAAAAAGTGGAGTATGGTGATTTGATATGACTGGATTTTTAGTGAAACGATTTGTTAAAGATCATGACAATGTGGAGGATGTACGTGTAAGGACGGCTTATGGGACACTGACCAGCATGGTGGGAATCGGCTGTAACCTGCTTCTTTTTGTATCCAAGCTTTGTATCGGCATCCTGGTGCACAGTATATCTGTTATGGCGGATGCGTTTAATAATCTGTCGGATGCGGCTTTCTCCATTATTGGATTCGTGGGAGTCAAAATGGCGGAAAAACCTGCGGATGACGACCATCCCTTTGGTCACGGCAGAATAGAATATATCGCAGCCTTTATCGTGGCATTCCTGGTCATACAGGTGGGCTTTTCCCTGTTTAAGACCTCCTTTGGCAAGGTACTGCATCCTGAGGATATGAGCTTTCGGTGGATATCCATACTGATACTTTTTATGTCTGTGGCCGTTAAGCTGTGGCTTTCCTGTTTTAATAAAAAGCTGGGAAAGCGTATCAATTCCAAGGTGATGCTGGCCACCTCGGCAGACGCGCTGGGCGATGTGGTCACTACTTCCGCTACCATATGCTCCATCGGAATATACGGGGCATTTGGATTCAATGTGGACGGTATTGTGGGACTCATCGTGTCTGTGGTGGTAATGATCGCAGGCGTGAACATAGCCAAGGATACCCTGGCGCCCCTGATTGGGGAAGCCATTGACCCTGAGATTTATGACAAAATATCAAGCTTTGTGGAGAGCTTTGACGGAATTGTGGGCAGTCATGATTTGATTGTACATAATTACGGCCCTTCGCGAAGCATGGCATCCATTCATGCAGAGGTGCCCAATGACTGCGACGTGGAGCGCACACATGAAATCATTGACCGCATTGAGCGGGAGGCCATGAGGCGGATGGGAATTCTGCTGGTTATCCATATGGACCCGGTGGAGACCCACGACGAGAGGGTAGTGGAGTTTAAGGAGTTAGTGACGTCTGTTCTGGACGGAATAGACAGCAGGCTTACGTTCCACGACTTCAGGATGGTGGACGGCGTGGAGCGCATCAACCTGATCTTTGATTTGGTGGTTCCCAGGGAATATAAGCCATCGGTTCTGGGTAAACTGAAAGCAAGGATCACTGAAGACGTGGCGAAAAAAGACAGGCGCTGCTGCTGCGTCATAACCATGGAAAACAGCTTTATCTCGGAAAGCCGGGAGTAAGCTTGATATGGGCGCCGGGCTGGTCCTGGAAGGGGGACGCTGGATGACACAGGAAGAGATGATAGAGGCCATGGGAGATGGGGATATGGAGGCGTTCCACCTCTTTTACCAGGATACGGCCAGGCCTGTGTACAGCTTTATCCTGTCCCTGACCAGGAATCCGGAGGAGGCCGAGGATGTGATGCAGGACACCTATCTGACCGTGTGGACCAAGGCAGGGTCCTATGTCCCCCAGGGCAAGCCTCTGGCCTGGGTATTCACCATAGCCAGGAATCTTTGCTATATGCGCTTCAGGGAGCAGAAGATGAAGGCGGACGTGGCTCTGGAGGACCTGGCTGAGAAAGAGGAGGGGGAGTACTGTGCCCCCCTGGAACAGGCCGCGGACCGTAAGGTGCTGCTTGACGCCCTGGGCCGAATCAGCCGTGAGGAGCGGCAGATTGTACTTCTTCACGCAGCTGCAGGCATGAAGCACCGGGAAGTGGCGGAGGCGCTCCAGATGCCATTAGCTACGGTACTGTCAAAGTATAACCGATCCATGAAAAAGCTTCAGGAGCTGCTCAGATGTTCCGGGTAAGACAGTAAGCCAGGGGATGGAAAACGAATAAAACAAAATAATGTGCTAGAAAATGGATAAAATTGAAAAAAACACTTGACGAATTGCTGACTATATTATATAATACATTTCGTTGTGTTGATGGGCTATCGCCAAACGGTAAGGCAACGGACTCTGACTCCGTCATTTCAAGGTTCGAATCCTTGTAGCCCAGTTTGTTATATCTTGGTCCCGTAGGCGTTATGCCTGACGGGATTTTTTGTTATATTTCTGTTTTCGGACTGGGAACCCTGCGGGGAGGGAACCTGCAAGTCTGGTAATCCATGGGGGCAGAATTCTGCGGGGATATGAAGCTGCGTAAAAGGGATACCGGCGGACGTGACGGGGAGAGGGGGAAAACATGTCTGATAAAAAGAAGAATCTGATCAACGGAATATTCCTTCTGACTGTATTTGTTCTGACCATTTACAGTGTATTTTCGGGTGAGGATTTAAGCGATATAGCGGACACCATATCCGAGGCGTCTCCTGTATACCTGCTTATGGGGGTTGGCTGTGTTATTTTTTTCATATGGGCGGAGTCTGCTATCCTGCATTATCTGCTGGGCACCCTGGGCATAAAGACAAAGAGAAGGACCTGTTTTCTGTATTCCTCTGTGGGTTTTTTCTTCAGCTGCATTACGCCTTCGGCAGGGGGAGGACAGCCGGCCCAGGTTTACTATATGAGGAAGAACATGATCCCCGTGCCTGTGGCCACAGTGGTGCTCATGGTGGTAACCATTACATACAAATCCGTTCTGGTGGTGATTGGCTGTCTTCTGGCTGTATTCGGCCAGGGCTTTTTAAATCGTTACCTGTACGAGGTCATGCCTGTCTACTATCTGGGGCTGGGGCTTAATGTGGTATTCTGCGCTGCCATGCTGGTTCTGGCTTTCCACACATCTCTTGCCAGGGACATGGCAATGCGGGTTCTGGGACTTCTGGAGCATTTTCGTTTCCTCAAGAAAAAAACCTCCAGGACAGAGCGCCTGCTCCTTACCATGGAGCATTATAATGATACGGCTGCCTTCCTGCGCCAGCACAAGCATGTGCTGCTCAGAGTGCTGTTTCTCACCTTCTGCCAGCGGCTGGCATTGTTTTCAGTGACATATTTTGTGTACAGGGCCTTTGGGCTTAAGGGGACGGCCATGATTACCCTGGTGCTTCTCCAGTCAACGATTTCTGTGTCAGCCGATATGCTGCCTCTTCCGGGGGGCATGGGAATCAGCGAGCATCTGTTCCTGACCATATTCGATCCTATTTTTTACGGGGATCTGCTTTTGCCCGCCATGGTATTGTCCAGAGGTATTGCGTATTATGTACAGCTGGGATTCAGCGCTGCGGTGACCATGTATGCCCATATTACATTGGTGAGAAAGCATAGAAAAATCTAAAAAAATTTTAGGTTATACAAAAATTTTTAGAGGTGTAAACACGTGAAAAATTCAGATAAGTTGAAGCGTTACAGCATGTTTATTGCAGGTGTCATATTCAGCGCCTTGGGTATCAGCCTGATTACAAAAGCCGGACTGGGCACGTCGCCCATTACCAGCCTTGCCTTTGTCCTGACGTTTATATTCCCTCACAGCCTGGGAGAGTTTACCATGCTGGTGAACACGGTCATGTTCCTGATACAGGCCGCCCTTCTGGGGAAGGCATTTGGAAAGATACAGCTGCTTCAGCTTCCGGCCGCCCTGCTGTTTTCCGCCTGCATAGACGGATGGATGTATATTCTGGGGTTCTGGAAGACGGGAAGCTATGTGGGGCAGGTGCTCATGCTGCTGCTGGGCTGCGTGTTCCTGGGGCTGGGTATTGCCTTTGAGGTGATTCCCAATGTGCTTATCCTTCCTGGAGAGGGGCTGGTGCGTGTAATTGCAGGGCTTACCGGCTGGAGGTTTGGATTGGTAAAAACGGGTTTTGATATGAGCATTGTGGCAAGTGCTGTGGGGGTTTCCCTGTTCTTTACGGGCCATGTGCTGGGAATCAGGGAAGGAACCGTGCTGGCCGCCCTCATCGTAGGAAGCATTTCCCATTTCTTTATCGAGAAGGTATCCAACGTGCTGGAAGGGTGGATACCCGACTACTCCGATGCAGGGGACGCCTGCCCGTAATGCATCGGCTAAATCCGGCATTTTTGAGTCTGTTTCATATTAAATTTAAAAAATTTAAAAAAGTTCTTGACTAATTGCCACAATATGGGTATAATAAACTCCGCAGCCGCCAATCAGGACAAACAGTCAGGGCAGGGCGCTGCGGATAAACTGAATAATGGGCTATCGCCAAATGGTAAGGCAACGGACTCTGACTCCGTCATTTCAAGGTTCGAATCCTTGTAGCCCAGTTAAAAAAAGCTGGTAATTTCGAGAATGAATCTCGGATTACTAGCTTTTTTATATGCTGCGTTTTTTATTTGGGCAGCATCATATAAAGTTTTACTCCCAGCTCTACATCCAGCCGGGTCTGTCTGTCATCCAGGGATATCTCTGCAATCTCGCAGATACGGTCCATGCGGTGAAGCATTGTCTTGTAGTGGATAAACAGCTGTTTGGCGGTTTTGCTCAGGTTCAGGTTATTTCCAAGAAGGGAATCAAGGGTTTCTAAATATTGGGTATTATTGAGCTTGTCGTATTCCGCCAATCTGGTCACTGCAGGGGGAATCACCTGTTCCAGGTTGCTGCGGTGGGAATAGGTGGCCAGCATGCGCAGTGCCCCCATGTCTTCATACTTTACCAGCCTGTTGTTAAACACGCGGCAGAACTGCAGGGAATCTGCTGCTTCCTGAATCTTCTGGGAAAGCTGGAACAATTCAGATGCGATGCTGCTGATACCTGCGTAGAAGGTAAAAGAGCCATATGTTTTTGAAATGTATTGGTTTAAATTTGTAATAACTTCTGTGACCAGATCGTACAATTCTGGGGGGGAGAGCTTTTTTTCTGTCCTGTATATTATATTCAGCAGATCATCCTGGATGCAGAAGTAATAGTTGCTTTTGGGAATCAGGCGCGTCATCTCTGCCAGCGCCTCAGGAACCTTGGTTATGTTTCTGGCAGCCTCCAGTTGAATGGAGACTGCCAGATAGGAATCATTCTCGTGCCAGCCATACCCTTCAGCCTTCTCTACAATCTGTTTTACTCCCATATTTTGTCGAAACAATTCTTTTAAAAACCCGGATATGTATCTCTGCTCTATTTCAACAGTGTAATACTTTTTGAGATAGAGAACGGCAGACAGATTTGCCGCATTTTTCAGAAGTCCTTCCAGATTTTCATCGAGATAACGGTTGGTCGCAGCTTCCAGATAGCCGCATACCTCTCCCATGCACATAATGGGAAGTGAGATTCTGTCTGCTATGGCCATTTCAGAGCGGAATTCTTCTGATTGGGAAGTAAAAATAATATTTTTATCAGAATCGCACAGATGAATGGAGGCAGGCACATATTCAGCCAGGTAATCCAGGATATCCTGTTCTCCGGCCCCGGAGGCCAGAAGCTGTGACATATTGTTCTGAAGCTCTATAAAGTACTGCGCTTTGTTATTCAGGATCTGTTTCATGACAGAAGACACCACGTCAAAGAAGCTCACATCAGGGGGAAGCTGTACAATGGGAATTCCGTACTGGCTG
>OBAB01001348.1_pt1 | contig 10241 bp, 9 predicted proteins | sample 1516501 | NCBI WGS metagenome assembly OBAB01 (sample SAMEA2579906, study PRJEB22360) | human gut metagenome
TGACCGACGTTTGCTGGAGAATGTTGAACAGGTTATTAACGGTAAAAAAGTTAGGGCTCATGGTGGAAACAATCGCGATCAGCACTAACAGAGCGATGAGCGACTTTTGCTCCAGAAGCCATGCTTTAGTGAAATAACGGCGACCAGAAACAGCCTGGGTAGTCATCTTTTTTACTCCTGATTCACGCGATTAAGCTTGCCCACAGCGGCAGCCATTAACACTTCCTGAGTGGCCTGCTCGCGAGTGAATTCACCGCCGAGATGCCCTTCATGCATAACGATAATTCGATCGCTCATGCCCAATACTTCTGGCATCTCAGAGGAGACCAGAATGATGCTCAGCCCATCGGCCTTAAACTGGTTGATAAGCTGATAGATTTCTTTCTTAGCCCCAACGTCAACGCCGCGCGTTGGTTCATCGAGGATCAGGACTTTTGGTCGGGTCATCAGACCGCGCGCAATCGCCACTTTCTGCTGATTACCGCCAGAAAGCAGGCCGATAGCCTGTTCCATTGATGGCGTTTTAACATTGAACAGACGAATAAAATCACCTACCGCCTGCTGCTCGTCTTTATGTTTAAGGCTTCCACCAGCGCGACTGAAATAACGCAGCGCGGTTAGTGACATGTTCTCTTTCACCGACATGCCCAGCACTAAACCATCGCGTTTACGGTCTTCAGAAATATAGACGATGCCGTTAGCCAACCCATCCTGCGGCGAACGGGTGACCACTTCATGGCCATCAAGCGTGACGTAACCGCTGGTGCGCGGCAATGCGCCGTACAACACTTTCATCAGCTCGGTACGTCCGGCCCCCATCAGCCCCGATACGCCAAGGATCTCGCCTTTACGCAGCGTGAATGAAACATCGTTTACGCCAGGGCCGCACAGGTTATCGACCTTCAGGCGAATATCACCCGGCGCTTTTTCCAGGCGCGGGTATTGATCTTCCAGCTTACGTCCCACCATCATTTCAATCAGCGAGTCTTCGGTCAGCGAGGCGACTTCACGCTCGGCAATAAACTGCCCGTCGCGAAAAACGGTCACGTCGTCACAAATCTCGAAGATCTCTTTCATGCGGTGAGAAATATAGACAATGCCGCGTCCCTGGGATTTAAGTTCGCGAATGACGCGGAACAGGGATTCGGTTTCGGTATCGGTGAGCGCATCCGTCGGTTCATCCATAATGATGACCTTCGATTCAAAGCTCAGCACTTTGGCAATTTCAACCATCTGCTGATCGCCAATCGACAGTTCACCGACCAGTCTGTCGCTTTTAAAGCGCAGATTCAGTTTGGCAAGCAGCAGATCGGCTTCGGCGTACATCTTCTTCCAGTCAATTTTGCCAAAGCGATTAACGAACTCACGGCCAAGAAAAATGTTCTCGGCGATAGTGAGTTGCGGGATCAAATTCAGCTCCTGGTGGATGATACCGATTCCAGCTTCCTGGGAGGATTTAGGGCCGTTAAAGGTGGTCTCTTTTCCCAACCACAATAAAGAACCGGCATCACGGGTATAGATCCCGGTCAGCACTTTCATCATGGTGGATTTGCCCGCGCCGTTTTCGCCCACCAGCGCCATTACGCGGCCTGGGTAGACATTCAGCGCGGCGCCGGATAGCGCTTTTACGCCCGGGAACGCTTTATCGATCCCTTTGAGTTGCAGTAATGCGTTCATGATGGCCTCAGAACGTGACGCCAGCACAGAGAATGATATTCGCATACGGAGAACACTCTCCGCTGCGAATTACCGCCTGACTGTCTGCGGTTTGTTTTTTGAATTGTTCATGCGTGGTGTAACGAATTTCTATGGTGTTTCCCTGGTGTTGTTGCAGTTGCTCAATGTGGCTGAGCAACGTTTCGTGGAGTTGCGGATTATGTTGTTTAATTTCCGTCGCGAGAATGGCCGCCTCGACCTGCATTTCACGTGTCACCACATCCAGTACCTGCATAAAAGAAGGTACGCCCTGGGTTAATGCCATATCGATACGCGTTGTGCTATTCGGGATGGGTAAACCTGCATCACACACCACCAGCGTATCGGTATGCCCCAGACGGGAGATCACCGATGAAATTTCAGAGTTGAGTACCGTGCCTTTCTTCATTTTCTTTCCCCACTAGCGAAACGTTTCGCTGAAGATAAGTGTAGAGCGAAGAGTGGAGATAAAACCACCGCGAAGTTACGAAAATGTGATCGCCATCGAAACGTTTCGCAAGGATTATCATTCGATGAAATGAAAACTGGGAGGGACAAAACAAAACGCCCCCTTTCGCGATGAAAGAGGGCGTCGATGAGATTAAATCTCGACCTGAGTACCGAGTTCAATAACCCGGTTCGGTGGGATTTCAAACTGGTCCGGGGCGCGCAGCGCATTGCGTTGTAGTAGCAGATACAGTTTGCCGCGCAGACGCAGATACCATGGTCGTTTTCCAACAATCAACGACTCGTGCGACATGAAGAACGAGGTTTCCATCATCCGACAGCTTAAGCCTTCCAGACCGCAGCGATGGAACACTTCTTCAACGTTCGGCGTTTCGCGCCAACCGTAGCTGGCCACCACGCGCCAGAAGGTGGGCGATAACTGCTCAATCTGCACCCTACGCACATTGTGAACATATGGCGCATCTTCCGTGCGCAGCGTCAGCAGAATAACGCGTTCATGCAGAACCTTGTTATGTTTGAGGTTATGCAGTAGCGCAAACGGGATGACGTTCAATGCACGAGACATGTACACCGCCGTTCCCGGCACGCGTACCGGTGGTGATTTCTCCAGAGAGGCAATCATCGCCTCCAGAGAGTTGCCGTGCTCATGCATGCGACGCAGCAGACGGAAACGCTCGCTTTTCCAGGTGGTCATGATGGTGAACATAACCAGACCCAGCGTCAGAGGCAGCCAACCGCCGGAAATCAGTTTATCGAGGTTCGCGGAGAACAGCGGAACATCGACGCACAAGAACGCCACCAGGATCAGGAAGACGAAGTATTTATTCCAGTGCCAGTTTTTGCGCGCCACGGTGGTCGACAGAATTGAGGTCAGCACCATCGTCCCTGTCACCGCAATCCCGTACGCCGCAGCCAGATTACTGGAGTGTTCAAAGCTCACAATCACAATAACCACTGCAAAATAGAGCATCCAGTTAACGAAAGGAATGTAGATCTGGCCCGATTCCATTTCCGAGGTATGGATTATACGCATCGGCGATAAATACCCCAGACGCACGGCCTGACGCGTCAGTGAGAAGACGCCGGAGATAACCGCCTGTGAAGCGATAACCGTTGCCAGCGCGGCGAGGATCAGGAGCGGTATCAACGCCCAGTCCGGTGCCAGCAGGAAGAACGGGTTTTTAATCGCTTCAGGATGCTTTAACAGCAACGCCCCCTGACCAAAATAGTTCAGTACCAGCGAAGGCAATACCACGGAGAACCATGCCAGGCGAATCGGCAACTTACCAAAGTGGCCCATATCCGCATACAGCGCTTCAACACCGGTAATCGACAACACCACCGCACCCAGCGCAATAAAGGACAACGTTTTGAATTCGAGGAAGAAATGCACCGCCCAATATGGATTGAGCGCCTGCAGCACTTCCGGATTGCCAATAATACTGCGCACGCCTAACACCGCCAGCGTCAGGAACCACAACAGCATAATCGGCGCAAACAGCTTACCGACCATGCCGGTACCGTGTTTTTGAATCAAAAACAGCAGGGTCAGTACGATTATCGAGAGCGGAACAATCCAGGTATCCAGTTGCGGGGCAATGATCTCCAGACCTTCAATCGCCGACATCACCGAGATAGCAGGCGTTATCACCACTTCTCCATAGAAGAAGCTGCCGCCAATCAACCCCATAATCACCAGCATGGAGGTTGTTCGTGCTGAAGTATTACGCCCGGCCAATGACATCAGCGTCAGGATCCCGCCTTCTCCGGCGTTATCCGCGCGCATGACAAACGTCAGGTATTTAATGGAGACAACAAAGATCAGCAGCCAGAAAATCAGCGAGAGAAAGCCAAATACGGCGTCACGTTCAACGCCAAAACCAAACTGGCCGGACAAACATTCACGAAGCGTATAAAGTGGGCTGGTACCAATATCACCGTAGACAACCCCAATGGCCGCAAGGGTAATCGCAGACAATGATTGTTTATTATCAGTGCTCATAGACTCGTCTTTCGTTTATACACATCATCTTTCAAGCCACCTCCGCGTGGGCTGCATTCGTTATTCCCCCCATCCCAGAAGAAAACTCCATTGCCGCCTTGGTGCAGCTTGATTGATTTGGTGTATATATAAGAAATGTGTGCGTCGTCCCTTGGCCCACAAAAAGGCGCACAGTATGCACGATTAATCGCAAAATCGTACCCCTAAATGAGACCAGATTAATCTGGCTCAAAGAAAAATAAGCGCACCTTCAGTCTATTACTGCACTGGTGTGAAGCATCTATACTCGCTGTTTATGCAGTACATTTGGCGAAAGGACGCCACTTCATTATGGCTCACCCACATTTATTAGCGGAAAGAATTTCCCGTCTGAGCAATGCGCTGGAAAAGGGACTTTATGAACGTAGCCACGCCATTCGTCTGTGTCTGCTGGCTGCACTTAGCGGCGAGAGCGTTTTCTTATTAGGTCCTCCCGGGATCGCGAAAAGCTTAATTGCCCGCAGACTGAAATTTGCCTTTCAAAATGCTCGCGCCTTCGAATATCTGATGACGCGCTTCTCTACGCCGGAAGAGGTTTTCGGCCCGCTGTCCATTCAGGCGTTAAAAGACGAAGGTCGCTATGAACGCTTAACGGCAGGCTATCTCCCTGAAGCTGAAATCGTCTTTCTCGATGAAATCTGGAAGGCGGGACCGGCGATTCTTAACACCCTGCTGACCGCCATCAACGAACGCCACTTCCGCAACGGCGCGCATGAAGAGAAAATCCCGATGCGCCTGCTGGTGGCAGCCTCCAACGAACTGCCTGAAGCAGACAGCAGCCTGGAAGCGCTGTACGACCGTATGCTGATTCGTCTGTGGCTGGATAAAGTCCAGGACAAGGCCAACTTCCGCTCGATGCTGTTAAGTCAGCAGGATGAAAGCGACAATCCGGTCCCGGCATCGTTACAGGTAACGGATGAAGAGTATTACCAGTGGCAAAAGGACATTGGCGCCATCACGCTTCCCGATCGCGTGTTTGAGCTTATTTTCATGCTGCGCCAGCAGCTGGACACGCTACCGAATGCCCCCTACGTGTCCGATCGTCGCTGGAAAAAAGCCATTCGCTTGCTCCAGGCCAGCGCCTTCTTTAGCGGACGTGATGCGGTAGTTCCCATCGACCTGATCCTGCTGAAAGATTGCCTGTGGTACGACGCACAAAGCCTGAATCTAATGCAGCAGCAGCTGGAAATATTGATGACCGGACACGCATGGCAACAGCAAGCCATGCTGACCCGTCTGGGCAGTATTGTGCAGCGCCGCATTCAGCTCCAGCAGCAGCAAAGCGATAAAACAGCATTCACCGTGATCCGTCAGGGCGGCATGTTCAGCCGTCGTCCTCATTATGATTTACCGCCGGAGGCCACGTCTTCCGTCGTGACATTACTACTGCAAAAGCCCTTAAAGCTGCATGATATGGAAGTAATCCATATTGCTTTCGAACGTAGCGCGCTGGAACTGTGGTTAACCAAAGGTGGTGAGATCCGCGGAAAATTAAACGGCATCGGTTTTGCCCAGACGCTGAACATGGAAGTGGATAGCGCGCAGCACCTGGTTGTACGCGACGTCAGCTTACAAGGCTCTCGCCTGGCATTGCCCGGTACATCACAAGAGAGTATGCCCGCTGAAATAAAACAGGAGCTTGAAGCGCTCGATAACGAGTGGCATCAGCAGCACAGCGCATTTAGCGAGCAGCAAAAATGTCTGTTTATTCATAGCGACTGGTTGGGCCGCATTGAGGCCAGTCTGCAGGATGTCGGGGCACAAATCCGCCAGGCGCAACAATGCTGACCCTTGATACGCTCAACATCATGCTGGCAGTCAGTGAAGAAGCGATGATCGAAGAGATGATCGTCGCCCTGCTGGCTTCTCCGAAGATGGTGGTATTTTTTAACAAATTCCCTCGTCTTAAAAAAGCGATCACTGACGATATTCCCCGCTGGCGTGAATCTTTGCGTAGCCGCCTCAAAGATACCCATGTACCGCCGGAGTTAGCGGAAGAGGTTATATGCTATCAACAAAGCCAGCTCCTCTCTCATGCGCAGTTTATCGTTCAGCTACCGCAAATATTGTCGCTATTACACCACCTCCATTCGCCATGGGCCGGACAAGCGCAGCAACTGGTCAATGACAACAGCGCGTTTACGCCTGCCCTACATACGCTTTTTCTCCAGCGCTGGCGCCTGAGCCTGGTGGTGCAAACCACAACGCTGAATCAGCAACTGCTGGAAGAAGAGCGCGAGCATTTGCTCAGTGAAGTACAGGAACGGATGACCCTCAGCGGGCAACTGGAACCCGTACTGGCAGAAAATGACAACGCCGCAGGCCGGTTGTGGGATATGAGCGCAGGTCAAATCAAGCGCGGTGATTATCAGTTGATGGTGAAATATGGCGAATTCCTGACGCAACAACCTGAACTCCAGCGTCTGGCTGAGCAGTTAGGCCGTTCCAGAGAAGCGAAATCCATACCGCGTAAAGATGCGCCAATGGAAACCTTCCGCACCCTGGTGCGCGAACCGGCAACCGTCCCGGAGCAAGTAGATGGCATCCAGCAAAGCGACGATATCCTGCGCCTGCTGCCGCCGGAACTGGCCACGCTGGGCATTACCGAACTGGAATACGAGTTCTACCGACGACTGGTGGAAAAGCAGTTGTTGACCTATCGCCTGCACGGCGAAGCATGGCGTGAGAAAGTCACGGAACGCCCCGTGGTGCATCAGGATTTTGACGAGCAACCGCGCGGACCTTTTATCGTCTGCGTTGATACTTCGGGATCGATGGGCGGCTTTAATGAGCAGTGTGCGAAAGCCTTTTGCCTGGCGCTAATGCGCGTCGCCCTTGCCGATAACCGACGCTGTTTCATCATGCTGTTTTCAACAGAAGTAGTGCGCTATGAGCTATCCGGCCCGGAGGGCATCGAACAGGCGATCCGTTTTTTAAGTCAGCGCTTTCGCGGTGGTACCGATATTGCCAGCTGTTTTCGCGCCATTACTGAGCGCATGCAGGGTCGGGAATGGTTTGATGCTGATGCGGTGGTGATCTCAGATTTTATCGCTCAGCGATTGCCCGATGAGGTTGTCAGCAAAGTGGGGGAATTACAGCGGGTGCACCAGCACCGTTTTCACGCGGTGGCGATGTCAGCACATGGTAAACCCGGTATCATGCGCATTTTCGATCATATCTGGCGCTTTGATACCGGGATGCGAAGCCGCCTGCTCAGACGCTGGCGGCGTTAATTCTTACAACAGAGAGGCGACGCTTTCACGTACCTGTGCCGGCCATACGCCACACTGAACCTGACCAATGTGTGGTAATTGCAGCAACAGCATGGTCAGACGCGACTGCCCAATTCCTCCACCAATCGTCTGTGGCATTTCACCGCGCAGCAGCGCCTGGTGCCATTCCAGACTCAGACGATCTTCATCTCCGGTCAGAGACAGCTGATGTTTCAGAGCGTCAGCATCCACACGGATCCCCATAGAAGACAGCTCAAACGCATCTTCCAGTACCGGGTTCCAGACCAGAATATCACCGTTCAGACCGGCGTGACCCAGCTCGGACGCTGAACTCCAGTCATCATAATCCGGCGCACGTACATCATGGCGGTGACCGTCGCTGAGCTTGCCGCCGATCCCCACCAGGAATACCGCGCCCAGCTCCTTAGCGATCGCACGTTCACGACCTTTTGCGTCAAGACCAGGATAACGAGATAACAGTTCCTGGCTATGAACAAAGTGGATCTGCTCTGGCAGGAACGGTGCCAGACCAAACTCTTTGCTCACCGCAGCTTCGGTAGCCTTAATTCCCGCCCAGATAGCCTCTACCGTGCTTTTCAGAGTGGAGAATTGACGCTCGCCGTCGCCCATCACGCGCTCCCAGTCCCACTGGTCAACATACACTGAGTGCAGCGGGGAAAGGCGGTCTTCATCAGGACGCAGGGCCTTCATATGCGTGTACAGCCCTTCGCCTGCGCTAAAGTCGTGTTGTCCTAATGTTTGACGCTTCCACTTCGCCAGTGAATGAACCACTTCGAATTGAGCGTCTGGCAATGCTTTAACCTTCACCTGCACCGCTTTTTCACAGCCCGACAAGTTATCTTGCGTGCCATCTCCTACGCGGCTGAGGATCGGAGCCTGAACTTCGATCAGACCTAAACGCTCTTCCAGCTGACGAGAAAAATGAGATTTTACGAAGCTAATTTGACGTTGTTTGGCAATGTAAGCGGTTTTCATTATGTGTACTCCTGTGTCCTGTTGCCTATGATTAAGCAACAGAATGTAGGTAATATTCAATAATCAACAAACAAAAAGCCTTCTTCGATTTTGATTCGTTAAAATTAACGTCTAAAATAGAGGGAATCATTAATCTACATAAGAAAAACCTATGGAAAATTATCAGATCGACAATCTGGACCGCGGCATTCTTGACGCCCTGATGGAAAATGCCCGAACGGCCTATGCCGAATTGGCCAAACAGTTCGGCGTGAGCCCGGGGACAATTCACGTTCGCGTAGAGAAGATGAAGCAGGCCGGGATTATTACCGGCGCGCGGATTGATGTTAGTCCCAAACAGTTGGGCTATGACGTCGGTTGCTTTATCGGCATCATCCTGAAAAGTGCGAAAGACTATCCGTCAGCGTTGGCCAGACTGGAAAGCCTCGATGAGGTGACCGAAGCGTATTACACCACCGGGCACTACAGCATCTTTATAAAGGTGATGTGCAAGTCGATCGACGCGTTACAGCAGGTACTTATCAACAAGATCCAAACAATTGATGAAATTCAGTCCACGGAGACCCTGATCGTCCTGCAAAACCCGATCATGCGTACCATCAAGCCATGATCGCTTTTTTTAATCCCCTATTTTTCCACAGGTAGATCCCAGCTCGCTCACAGCGTACAATACGCCCTCTTTATAAAGGTGGGCGATCATGGCAGAAATCACTCTTATCAGCGGCAGTACGCTTGGCAGTGCGGAATATGTAGCAGAGCATCTGGCTGAAAAACTGGACGACGCGGGTTTTTCCAGCGAAATACTGCATGGGCCAATGTTTGAAGAGGTCCCGACTGATGGGATCTGGCTGATTATTAGCTCCACGCACGGTGCGGGAGACATTCCTGACAACCTGCAGCCTTTATATGATGCCTTATGCGAGCAAAAACCGGACCTTTCACAAGTGCACTTTGGTGCAATCGGGATCGGCAGTCGTGAATATGACACCTTTTGCGGCGCAATCGACAAGCTGGAAGCCGAACTGAAAGCCTGCGGAGCAAAACAGATCGGCGAAACGCTCAGGATCAACGTACTGGAACATGAAATTCCGGAAGATCCGGCTGAAATTTGGCTGGGATCCTGGCATCCATTGCTCAGAGATTTGTAAAGATCGTACTTTTTTATGTGGATAAGTCTGGTTAAAAGCTTGGATCAACCGGTAGTTATCCCAAGAACAACCGTTGTTCAGTTTTTGAGTTGTGTATAACCCTTCATTCTGCTCCCAGCTTATACGGGCCAGGATCACCGATCATTCACAGCTAATGATCCTCAACAACCTGTTGATCTTATTCAAAGGATCGCCCTTATCCACAGAAAGTTGCGATCCTAATAAGAGATCACAATAAAACAGATCTCTAAATAAAAAGATCTTCTTTTTAATACCCAGGATCCCAGGGCTTTCTCGATCGACTAAAGTTGAGTAGAATCCACGGCCCGGGCTTCAATCCACTTTCACACCGCGTTATGCGAGGCAATTACCATGTTTTATCAGGATCCTTTTGACGTCATCATCATTGGCGGGGGTCATGCAGGCACCGAGGCCGCAATGGTCAACAGACTCTGCTTTTGACACACAATATCGACACACTGGGACAGATGAGTTGCAACCCGGCGATCGGCGGTATTGGGAAGGGACACCTGGTAAAAGAAGTGGATGCGCTTGGTGGGTTGATGGCAAAAGCGATCGACCATGCAGGTATCCAGTTTAGGATACTAAACGCCAGCAAAGGGCCAGCCGTTCGTGCTACCCGAGCTCAGGCCGACCGTG
>OBAB01001350.1_pt1 | contig 10237 bp, 10 predicted proteins | sample 1516501 | NCBI WGS metagenome assembly OBAB01 (sample SAMEA2579906, study PRJEB22360) | human gut metagenome
TTCGCAGAACGCGCAGCCACAGAATGAAATTCTGTGTTCAAAGGGGCTTGGGGGCGCTGCCCTCAACAAGCAAGCGGAGAGGAAAATCACGGAGGGATTTTTTCTCTGCGGGCCTGTGTGTATTAACACAGGCATTGCTTGCCAGTATTATCCCGAATCAGAATAATTTCGGAATAACCACCGTTCTCGCTATTCCGCATGATGGAGGTAGCGGGCGTTACCGAGGAACTGAAAGCCTGTGACCCTATGCGCTGGGTGGGGCTGATGAACACGCTGAAGGCGCAGGCGGAGGAAATTGTTTTGTCAGAAATAATCTTCAACTAATTTGGAAAATTGGAAAAAGTAAAATGGCTGTGTTCGTTAAAAACGAAGAAACCATATCTTCTGCAATACATTTCTCCAACAAAAAAACTCCGGTACATCCCAAACGGTTGTATCGGAGTTTATGGATCAAGATGGTAATCGTCAAATAGCGGCGACTGGAAGAAGTCGCACAGGGTAATGCCCAGTCCCTGGCACATTTCATGGATGATCCGTAGCTTCACGGATTCATACGAACAGTTGATAACGTTCCCTATGGTTGATTTCGGAACCCCGCTTTTCATAAAAAGCTGGTACTGTGTCATGTTCCGTTCTGAAAGAAGTTCTGCCAGTCGTTTACTCACGGCTTCATTTAGCTGCATCCGCATCACCACCAATCCCTGTCACTGTACTAATTATTATATGGTGGTACGTTGGAAATTTAGTCCCTGTACCTGTACTAATTGAATGTTTTGTAGTAGAATGTTTGTGTTGTCAGGAAGATGGTGATTATAAAACTTGTGCGTCATGGGAGCGGCAAGGGGCACATCATCCATCATAAACGAGTTGGTGTTCTGAACACACAAAACAGGGAGGCGTGGTATGAACAAAAAGAAAATAATCGGATTAGCCGGTGCTGTCGTGGTCTGTATTCTGGTCTTTGTATTTATCGTGATAAGAGGCAAATCACCAAATCCAGCAGAGAACCCGGTGGAAATGTTGGGACGGATTGAAAACGCTTTAGGAGATGAGTACAAGAAGCAATCCATGACGGAATTAGTTGCCACCCTCAAATATGGAGACGAGGAGGGCAATGAGATCAACTATTACATACTCAAAACCACCTATTATGAAGCCGATCCTGCGGAAATAACGGGACTAAACACAGAGGCAATCAAACTAATCGTTAATCCTGACCGGGCCGATTCCTGCCAGAAAATGAAAATTCAGGATTGGGACGCTGCCCTTTATGAAAGAGGGGAACTATCCTACCTGTGCTGGACATATTCGCCGGAGGTGAGCTATATCCTGGAATATAGCCCCTATGCGTTTGCGGATGAAGAAATCATAAAAATGGCGGAAAGTGCAAAGCCCATAAATGAAGAATAGACAGACGCCGGACACGGCGGCCCGCTGGCCGTTGCATCCGGCGTCTTTATTATGGCTTGTTTCTATGCATTTAGAACCCCAATACGGCGGCAACGGGATAAAGAATACCGCCGCCCCAGCAACCACGCCGGAAAAGCCTTGAAATTTCAGTCGTTTTCAGACTCTAAATGCGTAGGTTGGCGGGCTGTTTGGACATAGCAAAGCCCCGGCAGCGTGGCCGGGGTCTGATGATCTTTACTTAATTCCATGAAGATTCCTGTATTCCCTGGGGCCGAGGCCATAGACTTTCTTGAACAATTTTGCAAAGTGGCCGGAATTGTGATACCCGACTTTAGCCGCAATCGTAGCAATTCCATAATCAGAATTTTTTAGCAAAATCAGCGCCTGGTTTAACCGCAATTCCTTGAGATATTCATACGGCGTTGTCCCATAATACTTCCGAAATGCCAGTTGATACCGGGCTGTACTCATACCCGCTATCTGGGCAAGTTCTTCCCCTGTCGGGTATGCGGCCAGATCATTTTTCATCACCGTTACCGTTTTTCTTAAATTGCGGATGTCCTTATAATCCAGCTTTACAGAAATATGCTTTTGTTCCTGCTCCATGCCTTTCACAACAAGAGAAAGAAGCTCCATTACTTTGCTTTCCAGATAGATTTTCAGCGTATGCCCCTCTGCCTGACAATCCCGTATCTGCTGGAACACAAAGTTGAGTTCCGGCAGACTGGGGTTTTTGAGAATGTAATCCCTTGCAGAGTTGAGAAGTTCGGCGTTGTTCCTGTCATGCAGCCGAAAATAAGTATTGAAGTATTTGGGCGATAGAATCACTTTCGTAAAACGAACAGGCTTCCCGCCCTCGCAATAGGTGTAAGTTTTCTTCTGTGTGTTTAGATAGCAATAAATCCCCTTATCCACCTGATTCTTTTTCCGTCCACCAATCTTGAAAGAACTGCTGTCCGTTTCAAACTGGCTGATCTCCATATAGTCCTCTGAAATTTCAGTGATCTTTTCAAAGGTGTCCTTGGGCGTATAGTCACCAATCAAAATCAAAAGAAGATCGTCCTCAAACTCGATCAGTTGGAACGTGCCGTTTCCGTATTCGGAAAGCATACGGTAGAAAAAAACACCGTCGCCGCAAAGCTCCTGCACCCTTGCAAAGTGCATGGCTTCGGGGAGCTGTAACAAATAGTCAATTACAGATGGAACCATTGTACCGCCGCCTCCTTTCTCTACTTGATAGTATATCATACCGGCTTTCTGCGCGCTACTTCAAAAAAAGGTGACAATCCAATATTTATCGGTCACGATTTTATAAAATATATGAAACAAAAACGCTGAAAACCCAAGAAATATCAGCACTTTCAGCGTTTTTCAAAATGCAAACAGTAAAGCGGGGTGGCTATTGAAATTTCCACTTCGTGCGGGTAAAGTAGATTGTGTCAGGTTAGCAAAATCTAACTGGCACATTTCAAAGAAAGGGGTATCGTTTCGATGGAACAAAAACGAACCGGATTATCATACGTTTTTACTCTTGCGAAAGAGGAGCGCGGCAAGTTAAGCCTTGGGATGCTGCTGGCGGTCTTTTCGTCGGCCCTGTCTTTCGTCCCGTATTTGGTAGTCTACCAAATCCTGCTTCTGATAATCAAGCAGGAGGTGACGCTTCCCGCAATGCTTGGTTGGGCCGGAATCGGCATTGCCGCAGCAGTCTTACAGGCAATCCTGACATCCTTTGCCGGTATCTGCTCTCATACGGCGGCTTTCAACACCATGCACAGAATCAAGGTCAGAGTATTGGAGCATATGTCCAAATTCAACCTTGGATTCTTTCAGGAACACGCGCCCGGACAGATCAAAACAACCTTGTTTGATGATGTGGACAGGATTGAAACCTTTCTGGCCCACAGCACTTTGGAACTGGCCCAGGCAATCGTCGTTCCTCTGATGATGTTCATTTTCATGCTGCGGCTGAACTGGATTATGGCGCTTATCATGCTGGTTCCTATGATCTTGGGGATTGCAATTCCGATGGCCCTCATGGGGCGCTACCCGGATTTGACGGACGAGTTTGCAGGCGATACGGAAAAGCTGAACGCTTCCGCAAATGAATTTATCACCGCTATGCCGGTTATCAAAATGTATCACCTTACAGCCGAAAAATTTGAGCAGTACCGAAATTCCTTGAAGATATATACAGACTGTTGGATTAAGATGTGTGAATCGTCCTGCAATCCGCTGTCTATCGCTCTTGTGGTTTTGGATTCTGCCATTCTGTTCACGCTGCCGGTGGGCGGTTGGCTGTATCTGCGTGATTCGCTGTCTGCGGCATCGTATCTTCTCTTTATTCTGCTGACTATGTGCTTTTTCACGTCTTTCCTGAACATGGTGACGATTGCTATGCAGTCTATGGAGCTGGGCAGCGGCCTTGATAATGTGAAGAAGATCATGGATATGGAAACCATGAAAAGCGGACAGCAAACCCTTTCCAAAACCGGCTGTTATGGTATTGACTTTGACAATGTGACCTTTAACTACACACAAGGCGGAAAGGATGCGTTGTCCGACGTTGATATTCATTTGGAACCGGGCAGCTTAAATGCTTTTGTCGGCCCGTCCGGTGCTGGCAAGACGACGGCGGTACAGCTCCTTGGCCGCTATTGGGACGTGAGCAGCGGGACAATCAAGATTGGCGGCGTCCCGGTTACAGAACTTCAAACCGAAAATCTTTCTGACTTAACCGCGTTTGTATTCCAGGATGTATTTCTTTTGGAGGACACGCTTCTTGAAAATATCCGTATGGGAACAGATGCTACCGAGGAACAGGTACGCCAGGCGGCAAAGGCGGCGCAGATTGACGATTTCATTATGAGCCTGCCGAAAGGATACGCAACGAGAATAGGCGACGAGGGAGTGAAATTATCCGGCGGCCAGCAGCAGCGGATTTCGATTGCGCGGGCCATTTTGAAAGACGCGCCTATCGTTGTTTTCGACGAGGCAACTTCCTATTCAGACATTGAGAACGAACACAAAATACAGCTTGCACTCCAAAACCTCCTGCGAGGAAAGACCACGATTATGATTGCCCACAGGCTTCATACCATCCGCAATGCGGATAAAATTGTTGTCTTTCAGGATGGAAAAGTTGTCGAACAGGGAACGCATGATGAACTGATCGCCAGCGGAAGTACATACAGCCATATGTGGGACACCTATACAAGAGAAACTATCGGGGAGGAGTGAAAAGATTATGTTACGCAGTATTCAGAAATTGATTGGTGACAAACGAAAGCAGTTGATATTTCCTATTTTCCTGATGTCACTGGACGCCATCGGAAGCCTTGTCATGTACCTTATGCTGTATTTTACCGTAATTCATCTCCTGAACGGTTCTCTGACAGGTGGGCTTGTACGAAACTATACCATTGTATGCCTTATCAGTGTAATTCTCCGGCTGATTATTTACCGCAGCGGCTATTTTCTCTGCTTTTCCAGAGGGGCCGAAATGTGCAGCGGCCTACGCTTGGATTTGGCAAACCATTACCGTTCTCTAAGCCTTGGCTATTTTAATCAAAACAGCAGCGGGTATCTGCTTAGTACACTGACAAAGGATTTAAGCAATTTTGAACTTGTATTGACCCATACGCTGCCCTCTATCGTCAAAACATTGGTCATGGGCTGCCTGATCTTGGTTGGAACCTTTTTTATCAACTGGAAACTGGCGTTGGCCGAGTGCGTGGTAATTCTGATCGCGCTGCCGGTTTTGAATTGGGGCAACCGGCTTGTAGAGAAGTACGGAACGATCAAGCGTGATCTGACTTCTAAAATGATCTCTATTGTTCTGGAATACATCAAGGGCATGAAAGTGTTCAAGTCTGCAAATATGACAAGTACGCACTTCACAAGAATGTCTGATACGTTGGAGGACATACGGAAAACCAGCGTACAGGCGGAAGTAAAAACCGCCGCCCCCACAAGTATGTATTCTATCATTGCAAATTTCCTTTTGCCGTTTGTCCTGCTGGTTGGAAGCTATCTGTTCCTTGGCGGTACGATTGCTTCTGAACTGCTTGTGGCGTTTATGCTTATGAGCCTTGCGCTTTCTGCGCTGCTGATTGCGTTTGAACATTCGTATAACCTGCTGAAAGAACTGAAACTTGCCACTTCTAATCTGGAACAGGCATTTGACACAAAGCCGCTATCCTACAAAGAAGAAAAGGTAAAGCTCTCGCACTTTGATATTACCTTTGAAAACGTGAACTTCTCCTATAACCAGCAGGCCGATGTTTTACACAATATCAGTTTTCATGCCCCGGAGGGAAGCACTACGGCGCTGATCGGGCCGTCCGGCTCCGGCAAATCTACGGTTGCTAATCTGATCGCCCGGTTTTGGGATGTGACAAAAGGCTGCGTCCGCATTGGTGGGCAGGACATACGGGAGCTAAATCCTGACGGACTTTTGCACTATATCAGTGAGGTATTCCAGGAAAATACTTTGCTGTCCGATACGATTTACAACAATATCAAAGCTGGCCGTGAAGATGCTACCGAACAGGAAGTGATTGCGGCGGCAAAGGCGGCCCATTGTCATGAATTTATCGAAAGACTGCCTAATGGCTATCAGACCCATCTTGCCGAGGGCGGCAACACCCTGTCTGGCGGTGAAAAACAGCGGATTGCTATTGCAAGGGCAATCTTAAAGGACGCGCCTATCCTGCTTCTGGATGAATCAACGGCTTCTCTGGACGCTGACAATGAAGCAAAGATCAATCAGGCGTTAGACCGCCTGATGAAAGGGAAAACCGTTTTCGTGATTGCCCACCGTCTGAACACTATTCAGAACGCAGATCAGATTATTGTGCTGAATCAGGGACGGATTGAAGAAACGGGAACGCATGAAGAACTGTTAAGAAAGAAAGGCCATTACTACGAAATGGTGCAGGAACAGCAGAAAGCAAGAGAATGGATTGTAAAGGGGGCATAAACAAGAGCCGGTAAAGGAGGTAATACCGATGGGGCTACTTGACCTATTACTGGTTGCTGTCGGTCTATCAATGGACGCTTTCGCGGTTTCAGTATGCAAAGGTTTGAATACCAAAATGCACCCAGTAAAAACAGGGCTTGTCGCAGGGCTATATTTTGGTGGATTCCAGGCGCTATGCCTACGCTGGGATATATCTGCGGCGGAACAATTCGCCAGTACATTGAAGCGGTTTCCAAATATGTTGCACTGTTTCTTCTGTGCATAATCGGTATCAACATGATTCGAGAAAATCTAAAAGGTGAATGTAAAGAAACAAACGGAGCATTGGGTTTTACTGTTATGGTTCCGGCTGCGATTGCTACAAGTATTGACGCTTTTGCTGTCGGCATAACGCTGTCAGCCTTAAATGTAAAAATTATCCCCTCGGCAACACTGATAGGAACCACAACATTCTTAATTGCATTTGTCGGCGTATGGATTGGACACTTTTTTCGGAAATCGGTTAGGAAACCGGGCCGGAATATTAGGCGGTGTGATTTTAATTTTAATCGGGGTACGGATTTTTATTATGGGCTGACAGAAAAGAATTGGAGGAATTTAAGAAATGAAAAAATTAAATGAATTGAGTGATGGCTCCTGCGGAAGGGTTGTTGCAATCAACGGGGACGCGCATTTTCAAAGCCGCGTGACCTCCATCGGCCTTACGATTGGCTGCCCTTTTGAAGTGATTCAAAATCCTAAAAAGCGGCCCGTTTTGGTGTACGCAAGGGACACGATGGTTGCCATCAACAAAACGGAATCTGACAAAATCATGGTGGAGGTGACAAAACAATGAGTGAAAAAACGATTGCCCTTTTAGGCCAGCCGAACTCCGGCAAATCAAGCTTGTTTAATGGCCTGACTGGTTCCCGTCAGCACGTCGGGAACTGGCCCGGAAAAACAGTGGAGCGCAAGGATGGTTCTTTCGTTCACAAAGATACCACCTATAAAATCATTGATCTTCCGGGAACTTATAGCCTGTCTGCAAATTCGGATGAAGAAGTTGTTACACGGAATTACATAGCCAGCGGGCAGGCAGATGTTGTTTGCATATTGGCTGACGCCTCCCAGCTCAACCGCAGCCTTTTCATGCTGGCTGATTATACCGGGATTCGCGTTCCCGTGGTTCTCCTGCTGAATATGATGGATGTGGCAAAATCGCAGGGGAAGCAGATTGACACCAATGGAATCGCTAAATCCCTGGGCATCCCTGTTGTGCCGCTGGTTGCTGCCGATAAAAAACAGTATGGCACATTTTTCCGTATGTTAGAAAGCATTGATAAAAATGCTTCGACTTTAGACGAAAAGCGCCTGGCGCAGATTTATCAGAATACAATCGGGGCCGCGTTTGACGAGATCAAGGCGCTGCTTCCTGCGGACGGAATCGGCATCTATTCGTCCACATGGTTGACTGCAAAGCTGATAGAACAGGACAAATTGGCGCGTTCTCTTGTGAAAGAAACCGTTGATGCAGGCACTTATACCGCGATTGAAAAGAAGCTGTCCGATGTAAAGGACGGAAACCTTTTGACAGGTGATTGCAAATTCCAGTGGATTGACAAACTTGTAAATGAGAACGTGACCAGCAAGAAGAACAAGCTGCTGCGGAGCCGGTTTGATAAGGCGGCCACAAGCAAACGCTGGGGAAAGCCTATTGCCATTGGCATGATCGTTTTAGGTCTGATCTGCTCTATGGTGATTGGCTTCCCGTTGATGGGGCTTTTCAGCGGGCTTATCAGTGCAATTTCCGTCCCTCTGGCCAACTGGCTGCTGAATATAGGCGCAGCGCCATTCCTTGTATCGCTGCTCTGCAACGCCATTTTGACCGCTGTTTCTTTCGCTCTGCAAATGGCAAGCTATGTGTTCGGAATCAGCCTTGTCTTTGGCCTGATGGAAGATGTCGGCTATATGGCGCGAATCTCCTATGTATTCGATGATACTATGACAAGGCTGGGATTACAGGGCAAAGCAATTATGCCTTTCCTCGTCAGTTTCGGATGCAATATCGGCGGAATCACTGGAACAAGGGTCATTGATTCATGGGGACAGCGTGTTATGACGATTGCCCTGTCCTGGGTAGTCCCCTGCGCTTCTACCTGGGGCGTAGTTGGACTTGTCAGCGGTACGTTCTTCGGAAACGGGGCTGCTGTCGTAGTTCTGGCGTTGTTTGCCGTGGCGTTTTTGCACATCTTTATCACTTATAAGGTGTTTGGCCGGTCTTTGAACAAGGTAGAGGGGCGCACCGGCTTAATTATGGAATTGCCGCCTTACCATAAGCCTCATTGGAAAAGCCTGTTTGGTTCCGTTTTCAGCAAAATGGGAAATGTACTTAGCCGCGCACTCCGTATCATTATTTGCATTTCCGTGATCTTCTGGCTGCTTTCTTACTCGGCGGACGGAAATGTGGCGAACAGTATCATTTACAAGGTAGGAACCTTTATTGAACCTGTGACAAGCCTGTTTGGTTTACCGTGGCAACTGTTTATCGCTTTTGTCGCTTCCGCTATGGGCAAGGAGGCTTCTCTTGGCGTTATGGCTTCCCTGTTTAACACGGGAAGTATTTGGGCGGCTATTGAGCAGTCCGCTACCGTAGACACGGCGGCACTTAGTACAAGTATGCTGTCCGTCATATCCAGACCGGAAGCTCTTGCTTTCCTGTTCGCGTTTTTCTTCAATATGCCTTGCCTGATGGCCTTGACCGCAACAACCCAGGAAACACACTCTATGAAATGGACTGTGCGAATTGCGCTCTATTATGTCCTTACAGCCTTGATTATGGCAACGATTGCGTATCACGTCGGTCTTGTTATTTTCTAAAGGAAAGGAGTTATTGTGCTAATTCAATTATTGGAGTATTTACAAAGCGGGAAAACATACAGCGTTCAGGAGTTGGCTGAACTTCTGCATAAGGACGTAGGGAGCATCCAAGTGGAACTTGAATATTTGGAGAACCAAGGATATATCCGAAAAGTGGCTTATCAAGCCGACTGCAATCATAATTGCAACGGCTGTCATGGCTGCGATCAGCCTACCCCGGCTGCCCCTGATGTCAATATATGGGAAGTTATTAAACGAACCGAATAGGAGAAACAAAATGAAACTGTATGAGTCGGGCGAGGATTATTTAGAAGCCGTACTAATGCTGCAAAAGAAAAATGGTATGGTACGCTCTGTTGACCTTGCCCGGCACATGGAGGTGTCAAAACCCAGTGTGTGCCATGCAGTGGCTACCTTGCGGGACGGCGGCTTTCTTATGATGGACGAAGATCACTTTCTCCATCTGACCGATGTGGGCCGCGAGGTAGCCGAAAAAATCTACGAGCGTCACTGCTTCTTTACCGAGCAGCTTATTGCCGCAGGCGTTGACCCCAAAACTGCGGAGGCCGACGCCTGCCGGATTGAACACATTATCAGCGATGAGAGTTTTGTCCGGCTGAAAGAGGCAGCCGCACAAGAGCAAGAACAAACCGAATAAGCCAAGCGATCCTGCCCCGACCAACGGGGAAAAGAAAAAAACCGTTGCAGGGCAGGTAGCTTCGTGCGCCCATAATGGATTTTCAGGGTACTGCGGCGGTTTTGAGTAACATCAAGGCCGCCGTTCCTTATGCCCTCGACAAAGGAGTGACGCCTACACGCTGACACGGCGGCTTTAGGAGGGAGCCGCCGTGAAGCAAAGACAGCTTCGACATAATTCGGCAGGAATTTACCTGTCAAAAAAAGCCTGACCGTCAATCGGCCTCCATCTGCTTATGAACAGGCACTATCGTGGCTGGTCCATAAGCGTCATAAGTCCTTTTTTAGCAGCGCCAG
>OBAB01001356.1_pt1 | contig 10169 bp, 7 predicted proteins | sample 1516501 | NCBI WGS metagenome assembly OBAB01 (sample SAMEA2579906, study PRJEB22360) | human gut metagenome
CTCCACTCTGGTTTCACCGAGGGCGGGGTCCACGGGCGGGAGCCACTGCTGGACCTTCCCCAGCGGGGCGAAGATCTATTTCGGCAGCCTGAACCACACACAGGACAAGTACAACTATCAGGGCAAAGCCTTCGACTTTATCGGTGTGGACGAGCTGACCCACTTTACCTGGGACGAATACAGCTATGTCATGAGCCGCAACCGCCCTTCCGGCCCCGGCACCCGGGTGTACATCCGGGCCACGGCAAACCCCGGCGGCGTAGGGCATGGCTGGGTGAAGGCACGGTTTATCAGCCCGGCGCCGGCCGGGACGCGGATAGTGCAGCTGGTGAAGGTAAAAGCGCCGGAAGGGAAAGAGATCACCCGGCGGCGCACCCGCATCTTTATCCCGTCCACCGTCTTTGACAATCCGGCGCTGCTGGAAAACGACCCGGGCTACATCGGCACACTGGCCTCGCTGCCGGAGGCCGAGAAGCAGGCGCTGCTCTACGGAAACTGGGACAGCTTTTCGGGACAGGTGTTCACCGAGTGGCGGAACGACCCGAACCACTATGAAGACCAGCGCTGGACCCACGTCATCGAACCGTTCCCCATCCCGGAGCACTGGAAGATATGGCGGGGATACGACTTTGGTTTCTCGAAGCCGTTTTCGGTGGGGTGGTATGCAGCGGACGAGCGCGGGCGGCTCTACCGCATCAAGGAGCTTTACGGCTGCACCGGAACGCCCAACGAGGGCCTGAGAAAGGACCCGATGGAGCAGGCACGGATGATCCGGGAAGCGGAGCAGAACGACCCGCTGCTGAAAGGCCGGGTCATCCTGGGCGTGGCCGACCCGGCCATCTTCGACGAGAGCCGGGGCGAGAGCATCGCGGACATGCAGGAAAAGAGCCCGAATTTCCTGCACTGGATGCCCGGCGACCACACCCGTCTGGCGGGAAAGATGCAGTTTCACTATCGGCTGGCTTTCGGCGAAGACGGAAGGCCGATGCTGCAGGTCTTCAACACCTGCAAGCACTTCATCCGCACCATCCCGAACCTCGTCTATGACGAGAGCAATGTGGAGGACATCGACACCACGCAGGAGGATCACATCTACGACGAGTGCCGGTATGTGCTGATGGAGAACCCCATCAGCGCCGCAAAGCACACCCAGCCGCCGCCCATGCTGGACGACCCGCTGGATATGGACCCGAGGAAGGACAAGACGAGGTTTATGAGGATTTGACGGGGGATATGTTCTCTTTTGCGCGCCAAAAGAGAACCAGAAAAGCGCCCGCTACTTTCGAGGCGCGGGAGGCACGAACTAGGGGCTGCTCGCCCCTAGTAACCCCAAAGAAGAAGTCGAAACGGAAAAAAGCTAGCCGCTTCGCTAAACGCTTTTTTTCTCGTTTCTCCGATTTACGGCTTTTCCGAGGATTTCAGGCTTTAGAAGGTGAGAATAGTTGAACGAAAGAGAAACAGATATGATGGCGGCGGCCGCCGACAACGAGCCGCAGGCGCAGACAGAAGGAGCCAGTCTGGCCGGGGTGCTGGATGGTGAGCAGCCCATCGGCGAGAAGGAGATCAGCGAGGCGATGGCTGTGCTGGAGAAGTACAAGTCGGCCAAGGCCAGCCTCGACAAGCGGATCATCGACAACGAGGAATGGTACAAGCTGGGCCACTGGAAGCAGTACGGCAACCGGGTGATGGAGGGCAAGCGCGCCCCCAGCACGGGGTGGCTGTTCAACTCCATTGCAAACAAGCACGCCGACGCCATGGACAACTACCCGGAGCCCAACGTGCTGCCGAGAGCGCAGGACGACGAGGAGACGGCGAAGCTCCTCTCCGACATTCTGCCGGTGGTGCTGGAACAGGCGGACTACGAGAGCGTATACAGCGACACCTGGTGGCGCAAGCTCAAGCAGGGTACCGGCGTGAAGGGCATCTTCTGGGACCCGGCGCTGCGGGAGGGCCTTGGGGACATCGCCATCCGGAGCATGGATCTTCTGATGCTCTACTGGGAGCCGGGCGTGGAGGACATCCAGGACTCGGCCAACTTCTTCTCGCTGGCGCTGGCCGACAACGACCGTCTGGCGGCCCGGTGGCCTCAGCTTGAGGGCAAGGCGGGCAGCAGCGGCATCACCGTGGGGCAGTACGTCAGCGACCAGAACATCGACACCAGCGAAAAGAGCGTGGTGGTGGACTGGTACTACAAGCGGGAGAAGCCCGGCAGTCAGACCGTGGTGCATTACTGCAAGTTCTGCAACGGCGTGGTGCTCTACGCCAGCGAGAACGACCCGGCGATGGCCGAGACGGGCTTCTACGACCACGGAAAATACCCCTTTGTGTTCGACCCGCTCTTTGTGGAAGAGAACAGCCCGGCGGGCTTCGGGTACATCGACGTGATGAAGGACACCCAGGACGCCATCGACCGGATGACCCAGGCCATGGACGAGAACACGCTGGCAGCGGCCAAGAAACGCTACCTTATCTCGGACACGGCGGGCGTGAACGAGGACGAGCTGCTGGACACGGCGAAGGACGTGGTACATATCACGGGACGGCTGGACGAGCGGGGCTTTATGGAGCTGGAGACGGCTCCGCTGCCCTCCAACACCATCGCCTACCAGCAGAACCGCGTGGCCGAGCTGAAGGAGAACAGCGGCAACCGGGACGTGAACCAGGGCGGCACGACCAGCGGCCTGACGGCGGCCTCGGCCATTGCGGCCTTACAGGAAGCAGGCTCGAAGCTCAGCCGGGACATGCTGAAGAGCTCTTACCGCTCCTTTGCAAAAGAATGCTACTTCATCATCGACCTGATGCGGCAGTTCTACGACGAGAGCCGCGTCTACCGCATCACCGGCCAGCAGGGCGGCACGGAGTACCGGGAGTTCTCCGGACAGATGCTGCGGCCGCAGCCGGTGGAGAGCGTGGGCGGCGTGGAGCTGGGCGCCCATGAGCCGGTGTTCGACATCACGGTGAGCGCAGCCAAGAAGAGCACCTTCAGCCGCCTTAGCCAGAACGAGACGGCGAAGGAGTGCTACCAGCTGGGATTCTTTGCTCCGGCCAACGCGGACGCTGCACTGGCGTGTCTGGACATGATGGACTTCGAGGGCATCGAGAAGGTGCGCCAGCGGGTGGCCGAGAACGGCACCCTGTACCAGCAGCTGCAACAGGCGATGGCACAGATCCAGCAGATGGCGGCAGTCATCGACCAGCAGAACGGATCCAACCTGAGCGAGCAGGCCGGGGCCGCTGCCGCTGCCATGACCGGCGGAGGCGGCGGCGGAGAGGCCGGCGCAAAAACGGTGACCAACTCTCTGGGCGGACAGGTGGGCGGCGGGACCAACCCGCTGGCCACCAAGGCAGCCGAGAGGGCGATGAACATCAACAACCCGAATAAGTGAGGAGGTTCTACATGATCAAAATTATTTATGTGGCAGACCCGGAGGGCGGGAAGTTGACGATGAGGGCCGAGGGCCACGCGGGATATGCCCCGGCGGGGCAGGACATCGTATGTGCTGCGGTGAGCTGCCTGATGCAGACGCTGGCGTACAGCGCTGCGGAGGACGAACACACCTCGAGCTGCATCTATCAGGGCAAGGACGGCCCGGTGGTGAGCGTAAAGGCAGGCGACAGCGTCCTCATGCGGGACAAGTTTGAGCTTGTGGCCGACGGTCTGACTCTGCTGGCAGAGCAGTACCCGGAGAATGTGAGCTTCAAGGAGAGCTGCAAATGCAGCCCGGCGGTGGATTTGCAGCTGTTTGCGGCAACGGCGACGACCGCTGCCTGCGGCAGAAGCAGGGAGGAGCTGTTGGGGCCGCGGCCGGCAGGATGCAAGCGGAGCGCAGCAGACGCCGGGAGCCGCAACCCGGGGGAGCCTTTTGATTTGCAGCTGTTTGCGGAAGGCGGAGACGGTGCCGGTGCAGCAGAAGGCATCGGCGAAGCTGCGGCGGAAGAAAAGGCGGCGTCTGCTCCCGCCCAGGGCAAAGGCCGGGAGGCTGCTGCCGCTGAGGTGGATGAGATGCTGAGCCCGGCGGAAGAGCCGGGCGCGGAGGAAGATGCTGCTGAAGGCGAGAAACAGGACGGCGCGGCAGACAAGAGCAGCACCGACCCGGAGGCGCACCGGAAAGCCTTCGGCGAACTGATGCGGGGCGAGTACAACCGGGAGTTTGGCGAGATGATCGTGCAGGCCACCCAGAAGGCCTACGACAGCATCCTGAACGAGCAGGGGCCGGTGGGGCGTATCCTGAACGCGCTGGGCCAGAAGTACGGCACTGCTCCCGGCGACTACGAGGCACTGGCCGCTGCGGTGGAGGGCGGCGTCGTGAAGGATGACGCCTACTACGAAGACATGGCCATGAAGAAGGGCATCAGCGTCCAGCTGGCCAAGGAGATGGACGCGCTGGAAAGCGAGAACGCCAAGCACCGCGCCGCAGAGCAGCAGAGGGCGGAGGCCGCAAAGATGGAAGCCATCCAGCAGGAGTGGGACGCCGCTGCGGAGCGCATCCGGGCCGAGGACCCGGGCTTTGACATCAAGACGGCGCTGGCCGACCCGGATTTTGCCCAGATGCTCAAGCTGGGCGTGAAGATGGAGGACGCTTACAAGGCCCGCTACTTTGACGACATCATGGCCCGGCGCACCACCCAGACGGCCAAGACCGTGGAGAAGGGCGTGGAGGCCCGGATCCGCCAGCGGGGCGCACGGCCCAGCGAGAACGGCACCAACCCCGGCGGTGCGGCGGTGCTGAAGACCGACGTCTCCAAGCTGACGCCCCAGCAGTGCGAAGAGCTGGAGCGCCGCGCCATGCGGGGACAGATCATCACTTTTTAAGCGAAAGCTGCCGCTGCCCGGAAGAAAACCTCTCAGCTTTGCAGTCCGCCTGACGGCGGCGCTGCAAAGCAGCTCTCCTAGAAAGGAGAGCCTTTCTCAAAGGAAATGGCGGCTCTCAATAAAGCACAAAAGTAAACGAAGGGAGTAAGAAACATGAAGAACCACATGAATCTGCAGCTGTTTGCGCAGCCTGCAAACCACACCGGCGCGACCGGCATGAGCGCCGAGATGAAGACCTACTACGAGAAGCGTCTGCTGGACCAGGCAGAGCCGCTGCTGGTGCATGACCAGTTCGGCGACAAGTACCCCATCCCGGCCAACAACGGCAAGACCATCGAGTTCCGCAAGTACGAGAGCCTGCCCAAGGCCACCGAGCCGCTGACCGAGGGCGTGACCCCCAATGCTCAGGCCCTGACCGTCACCCCTATGACCGCCACCGTGAAGCAGTACGGCGGCTGGGCAGCCATCACCGACGTGCTGCAGCTGACCGCCATCGACAACAACATCACCCAGGCCACCAAGGTACTGGCATCTCAGGCGGGCCGCACGCTGGACACCGTGACCCGCGAGGTGCTGGCGGGCGGCACCAACGTCATCTACGCGCCGGCGGGCGACACTGCCGTGACCAGCCGCGCCAACCTGACCACTGCCAGCGTGCTGACGCCCGACCTCATCGACCAGGCGGCCACTGCCCTGAAGGCCCAGAATGCCGACGCCATCGGCGAGAGCTATGTGGCCATCGTCCACCCCTATGTGGCCTATGATCTGCGCCGGAACCCGGAGTGGATCGATGTCCACAAGTATTCTAACCCCGAGAACATCTACAACGGCGAGATCGGCAAGCTGGCCGGTGTGCGCTTCATCGAGACCAGCGAGGCGAAGATTTGGACCGGCGACGGCTGCCCGAGCGGTCTGGCCGTGTTCGGTACGCTGGTGCTGGCGGCTCACGCCTACGCCGTGACCGAGGTGGAGGGCGGCGGCCTGCAGCACATCGTCAAGCAGCTGGGCGCGGGCGAAGACCCGCTGAACCAGCGCGCGTCCGTGGGTTGGAAGGCCATCAAGACCGCAGAGCGCCTGTGTGAGCAGTACATGGTGCGCATCGAGAGCGTCAGCCCGAAGTACAGCGCGAAGGCGAAGGCGAACTAACACACCTCTGATGGCTCTCCCTTTGGGAGAGCTGGACACGAAGTGGCCTGAGAGGGCAAGGATGCTGACAGATAGGCATGGACGCGGCGGATAGTATGGCTCTGACAAAGAGCCTGCTTATCGACGCATGATAGCGCTATCGCAACGGGCTTGCCCTCTCCGTCACCTACGGTGACACCTCTCCCAAAGGGAGAGGCTATAGCGCAAAAGGAATAGCCCTGCGACAGAGGGCAGAAAGAAGGATACTATGGCGACTAAGAAAGAGACTGCTGCGGCGGATGCCGTGGAGAACGCGGCGGATGCCGTGGAAAAGGCCGAGGCAAAGACCGAGGCAAAGACCGAGGCGATGGCCGAGGCAAAGGCCGAAGAGAAGGACGACGGCATGGTGACCATCCACCTGTTTAAGGACGACGACCGCTACGCGGCGCCGGTGTTCGTGGGCGTCAACGGCGACAGCTACCTCATCCAGCGCGGCATCGACGTGAAGGTGCCGAAGGCTGTGGCTGAGGTGCTGGAGCACAGCATCAAGCAGGACGCCGAGGCGGCCCGGAAGAGTCAGGCCATGCAGGCGGCGGCCGGTACGCAGATGATGACCATTTGATAAGAGACCCGGTACAGCAAAGGCACGGCGCTGTGCCGGGTCTCTTTGGCTTAGGGGATAACCTCTCCGTCATTGCTTGCGCGATGCCACTGCCCGGGTTGCGGCACCCAGCATCCGCAGCGCTTTGCTTGCGTCTTGCTGGCCGCGGCCCCAACAGCGACTCCCTGTTTCCGCCACTGGCGGCGGTCGTCGTTGTTGCTCCTATCGAGGAGAGGCCTTGACATTCCGCAAAGCTTTCCCTTTTCGCCAGAGGCTCCCCTCGGTAGGGGAGCTGTCGAGCGAAGCGAGACTGAGAGGTTGTTCTTCGGGGGAAACAGAAAGGGAGGATTTAGAGCATGACAGCAGGCGAAGCGATAAAGATGGCCGACGAGCTGAGGCCGAACAACAGCTTTTCGGACGAGATGAAGCAGCTGTGGCTGCGGCAGGCTGACAGCGGCCTGCGGCGGAGCGTGGTGGAGCGCAGCGACACCGGCAGCGACTTCGAGGGACGCGGCGCGGATATTTTGTGGGCGGAAGGGCTGGAATACGACACGCCGCTGCTGGCAGACAACGCAGCGGAAGCGCTCTACCCCCACTGGCTGGCGGCGCAGATGGACCTCGCCCTCGGCGAGACGGCCCGGGCGGCGAACGAATTGCAGCTCTACACGAGCTATGTGCAGGAGTTTGCGGCGTGGGTGAGGCGGAATTATATGCCGGTAGGCGGCGGGAAACTTTTAACGTGAGATATGTTCTCTTTTGCGTGCCAAAAGAGAACCAGAAAAGCACCCGCTACTTCCGAAGCGCGGGAGGCACGGGAAAGGGGCTGCTCGCCCCTTTCAGACCCCAAAGGAGAAGTCGAAACGGAAAAAAGCTAGCCGCTGCGCTAAGACGGGTTGCGGTGCCCAGCGACCACTTCGTGCCTTGAGTGGCACTCGTATCCTGCTGACCGCGGCCCCAACAGCTACTCCCTGTATCCGCCGCAGGCGGCGGTCGTAGCTGTTGCGCTTTTTTCTCGTTTCTCCGATTGGAATAAGAACGAGAACCCGGAAGGAGGATGAAATGATAAGCACAAGTCTGAATCAAATCAACAGCCAGCGGCAGCTGCTGCGGGTATTTGGCGGGCTGAACGAGGGGTATGCGTGCAGCGAGGCAGAACTGAGCAAGGAGAAGAACTTTTCTTCGCGGGGATACCCGGCCCTCGAGACCCGCAAGCCCCGGCGGAAGGTGCGGGACGCAGCCAGGATGAACGGGATGTACCACCTGAACGGCCTTTTGACCGTGGAAGGCACGACCCTGCGGTATGCCCCGGACGACGGCAGCGCCGCCGTGGAGCTGGAGAACGCCCTGACGGACGGCGAGAAGAAGATGGTGGGCATGGGGACCAAGGTGCTCATCTGGCCGGACAAGATGTCCTTTGACACCGCAGCGGGGACACTGAGCGCGCTGGGGTCCGGCTGGCAGCAGGGAGGCAGAAGCCTGACCGTGACCCCCTGCGACGCTGCGGGCGTGGTGTACACGCCGAACAAATTCGGCGCGACCGAGCCGGAAAACCCCGAGAACGGCGACGTCTGGCTCAAGCAGGCCGAGGATGCCCCGTGGAGCTACCGCGACGCCCTGAAGCTCTACAGCACGGCGGGCGGGTGGCAGAACATCCTGCTGAACTACTGCCGCGTGACCTGCGAGGGGCTGGGCAAAGCCTTCAAGGCTGGGGACACTGTGACCCTGACGGGCATCCCCAGCGTGGTGAAGAACGCCTATTCTGCCGATTTCGGCGGGGATGTGGCGGTGGACGACGTGGCCGGGGACTCAGTGATCCTCTCCATTGCGCCGGACATCGAGAGCGTTTTGTACTACGGCACCTGTGTGGTGACGGGCCAGAGCGTGGTGTGGACGGCCATGGACGGCAAGACCACCCAGACCTTCGACGGGCCTTTCCCGGACGTGACGGCCCAGCGGCGGGTGCCGGATCTGGACTGGCTGACGGAGCACAACAACCGTGTCTGGGGCTGCTCGAGCACCGAGAACGTCATCTATGCCTGCAAGCTGGGCGACGCCACCAACTGGTTCTCCTACCGCGGCACGGCGGCAGACAGCTACGCCGTGACCGTGGGCAGCGACGGAGCCTTTACCGGCGCGGCTACCTGCATGGGATACGTGCTTTTCTTCAAGGAGAACGGCTTACACAAGCTGTACGGCACCAAACCCAGCGACTACCAGATGAGCAGCATCCAGTGCTCGGGCGTGGCCAAGGGCGCCCACCAGAGCCTCTGCGTCATCAACGAGACGCTGTACTACCTCTCGATGGACGGGGTGATGGCGTGGGACGGCAGCCTGCCCACCAAGGTGTCGGCCTCGCTGGACGAGACGGCCATGAGCCGGGTGACAAGGGCGGCCGCCGGCGGGCTGGTGGGGCGGTACTACCTGCACACCGAGAGCCCCGGCGGGCAGCGGCTGCTGGTGTACGACACAGAAAAGGGACTCTGGCACGAGGAGGACGCCACCGGCTGGGCCATGTGCAGCACCGGGCGGCAGCTCTACCTCTGGGACAAAGAGGCCATCTGGGCCGCAGACGGGAGCCGGGAAGCCGGCGGCGAAGAAGACACGGTGGAATACGAGGCCGTGACCGGCGACATCGGACTCGGAGATCCGGACGACAAGTATTGCAGCCGGGTGACGGTGCGGCTGGACGCCATGGAGCGGACCGTGGTGACGCTGTGGGCCAGCTTCGACGGCGGCGAGTGGGAAGAAAAGGGCCGGGTGGACACCCGGGACAGGCGGGTGCAGGTGAACCTGCCCTTTGTCCCGACCCGGCACGACACCATGCGGCTGCGCCTGACCGGAAAAGGACAGATCGCGGTGCGGAGCATCGCCATGACGCTGAGCAGCAGCGAGGGCGGAAGAGTGAGTGGAGGTGTACCGAAACGCTGAAAGCGTAGGGCTATGTTCTCTTTTGGTGTCAAAAGAGAACCAGAAAACCACCAGCGATTTCGACGCGCTGGATCCACGAGAAAGGGGCTGCTCGCCCCTTTCAGACCCCAAAGAGGAAGTCGAAGCGGAAAAATGCTAGCCGCTTCGCTAAACGCATTTTTCTCGTTTCTCCGATTTGAATAGAAACGAGAAACCGGAAGGAGGAGCTGAATGGCAAGCATTGTAGGACTTTCGAAGATCTCCATGCCGAGGCTGGACGGGCTGGATACGGCCAGCGCCCGGGAGCTGAGGAATTATCTGTACCAGATGCAGGAGCAGCTGGAATACATTTTGAGCAACATTGACACCGAGAACCTCTCGGGAGATTTACAGGAGAAGCTGAAATAAGGCGGGAGAGGGCCTTTAGAAACGGCAGCAGCCGGGAAGAAAACCTCTCAGCTTTGCAGTCCGCCTGACGGCGGCGCTGCAAAGCAGCTCCCCTAGCGAGGGGAGCCTTTCTTAAAGGAAGGAGTGTAATTATGAGCAGAGTGAGCGATGCGAGAGCGCAGCTGGATGCGTGGGAAGCAAAGAAGCCGGGCAACTACACCAGCCAGTACAAGGACAAGATCGACGGCGTGATGGGCCAGCTGGACGGGATGAAGGATTTCAGCTACGACCCCACCCGGGACGCGGCCTACGAGCAGTACAAGAACAGCTACACCC
>OBAB01001358.1_pt1 | contig 10152 bp, 8 predicted proteins | sample 1516501 | NCBI WGS metagenome assembly OBAB01 (sample SAMEA2579906, study PRJEB22360) | human gut metagenome
GGGCCAGCCGTTGAGAAAGCAATTATGGCTTCCGACCTCGGTCTGAATCCAAGTTCTGCGGGTTCCGACATCCGCGTTCCGCTGCCGCCGCTGACTGAAGAACGTCGTAAAGATCTGACTAAGATCGTGCGTGGCGAAGCTGAAGGCGCGCGCGTTGCCGTACGTAACGTACGCCGTGATGCCAACGACAAAGTGAAAGCGTTGTTGAAAGAAAAAGAGATCAGCGAAGATGACGATCGCCGTTCTCAGGACGACGTACAGAAACTGACTGACGCAGCTATCAAGAAAGTTGATGCGGCGCTGGCAGAGAAAGAAACGGAACTGATGCAGTTCTGATTCGCCTGTACGCTAAAAACGCCGCTTAGAAGGCCTGAGAAGGCTGGATGGCGGCGTTTTGCTTTTTTCTGTCTATATACTCTAAATATTCGAGTTGCAGGAAGGCGGCGACGCAGGGCATCCCCGGGAGCGTACACCTGTGCGTGACAGGGGTGAACGAGGAGAGCCAACGTACATGCAACTTGAAGTATGACGAGTAAAATTCTTCTGGATGTCTGATGAAGCAATTAACCATCCTGGGATCAACCGGTTCCATTGGTTGCAGTACGCTGGATGTAGTACGCCATAACCCGGAAAAATTTCGTGTTGCTGCGTTGGTGGCGGGTAAAAATGTCGTCCGTATGGTTGAGCAATGTCTGGAATTTTCTCCTCGCTATGCGGTAATGGACGATGAAAAAAGCGCTGCGTTGGTAAAAGCAGCTCTGCTGGAGCAGGGCAGTCGTACTGAGGTTATGAGCGGGCAGCAGGCTGCCTGTGATATGGCTGCGCTGGATGATGTTGATCAGGTTATGGCGGCGATTGTCGGCGCGGCGGGCTTGCTACCGACGCTGGCGGCAATCCGCGCGGGCAAAAGCATTTTGCTGGCGAATAAAGAGTCTCTGGTGACCTGCGGGCGTCTGTTTATGGACGACGTGCAACGCCACAAAGCACAGCTTTTGCCGGTAGATAGCGAACATAACGCGATTTTTCAGAGTTTACCGCAACCTATCCAACACAATCTGGGATACGCTGACCTTGAGCAAAATGGCGTCATTTCAGTTTTGCTTACCGGGTCTGGTGGCCCTTTCCGTGAAACGCCATTGCGCGATCTGGTTTCTATGACCCCCGATCAGGCATGTCGTCATCCGAATTGGTCGATGGGACGAAAAATCTCTGTCGATTCAGCCACCATGATGAATAAAGGTCTGGAATACATTGAAGCGCGTTGGTTATTTAATGCCAATGCAAGCCAGATGGAAGTGCTGATTCACCCGCAGTCGGTTATTCATTCGATGGTGCGTTATCAGGATGGTAGCGTTCTGGCGCAGTTGGGGGAACCTGATATGCGTACACCTATTGCTCATACGATGGCATGGCCAGAACGAGTGACGTCCGGCGTCAAGCCTGTCGACTTTTGCAAGCTCAGCGCGTTGACGTTTTCCGCACCTGATTACCAGCGTTATCCATGCCTGAAACTGGCGATGGACGCGTTTGAGCAAGGGCAGGCGGCGACGACCGCTTTGAACGCAGCGAATGAAATTACCGTTGCCGCATTTCTGGCGCAGCAGATCCGATTTACCGATATTGCTGACCTGAATTTATCCGTGCTGGATAAGATGGATTTGCAGGAGCCACAGAGCGTTGATGACAGAAAAGAAGTGATGCGACGCTCAAGCTGATGATAATCCCTCCTCGGAGAATCGCGCTATTTGTTAGCGTTGGGCTTCAGTGATATAGTCTGCGCCACTCGATCGCGGGTATTTGTTTTTTTTCGGTCGGGTAAGCCGTGGTTTGACACGGCTTTTTTGTGCATGCACAAAATCATTCAGGTTGCATCAAGGTGGCAAGTGGATGAGTCCCCTGGAGCATACAAAGAGTATGTGACTTGGGCGAAGATCACAGCCGACGAAGGAGCAGCCTGAAGGATGAAGCGCAAAAGGCTTCAGTATTCCTGAGTACCGTATAATCCTTTCAGGGACTAAAAACGCGTTATGTTGTCTGCAACTAAACCATTAAGCGAAAATTTGCCAGCACATGGTTGTCGCCATGTAGCAATTATCATGGATGGCAATGGCCGCTGGGCGAAAAAGCAAGGGAAGATTCGCGCCTTTGGACATAAGGCCGGAGCAAAGTCCGTCCGCCGGGCTGTCTCTTTTGCTGCCAATAACGGTATTGATGCGTTAACGCTGTATGCCTTTAGCAGTGAGAACTGGAACCGACCTGCGCAGGAAGTGAGCGCGTTAATGGAGCTGTTTGTGTGGGCGCTTGATAGCGAAGTGAAAAACCTGCACCGCCATAACGTACGTCTGCGTATTATCGGGGATATCAGTCGATTTAACTCACGTTTGCAAGAACGGATTCGCAAATCAGAAGCGATTACCGCCCAGAATACCGGGTTGACGCTAAATATTGCAGCGAATTACGGTGGACGGTGGGATATAGTCCAGGGAGTCAGACAACTGGCACAACAGGTGCAGGATGGTCTGCTGCGTCCAGAGCAAATCGATGAAGAGATGCTGGGGCAGCAAATTTGTATGCATGAACTGGCTCCTGTGGATTTAGTGATAAGGACTGGGGGAGAGCATCGAATTAGTAATTTTCTGTTGTGGCAAATTGCCTATGCCGAACTTTACTTTACGGATGTTCTCTGGCCCGATTTCGATGAACAAGACTTTGAAGGTGCGCTGCATGCCTTTGCTAATCGTGAGCGTCGTTTCGGCGGCACCGAGCCCGGTGATGAAAAAGCCTGATGGGGGTCGCTTTTGCTGAAGTATCGCCTGATTTCTGCTTTTGTTTTAATACCCGTTGTCATCGCGGCGCTGTTTTTGCTGCCGCCGGTGGGGTTCGCCATTGTTACGCTGGCCGTCTGTATGCTGGCCGCCTGGGAATGGGGACAGTTAAGCGGTTTTACCACGCGTACGCAGCGAGTCTGGCTGGCTGTTTTGTGCGGGCTATTGCTGGCACTGATGCTATTTTTGTTGCCGGAATACCATCGCAATATTCATCAGCCGCTGGTTGAAGTATCGCTGTGGGCGTCGCTGGGCTGGTGGGTCGTGGCGCTGTTACTGGTGCTGTTTTATCCCGGCTCTGCGTCGGTCTGGCGTAATTCCAAAACATTACGCATAATTTTCGGCGTGTTAACCATAGTCCCTTTCTTTTGGGGAATGCTGGCGCTACGTGTATGGCACTATGATGAGAATCATTATAGTGGCGCGTTATGGCTGCTCTATGTCATGATCCTCGTCTGGGGAGCGGACTCGGGTGCCTATATGTTTGGTAAGCTATTTGGCAAACATAAGCTGGCGCCGAAGGTTTCTCCTGGTAAAACCTGGCAGGGTTTTATTGGCGGACTCGCCACTGCGGCCGTGATCTCATGGGGTTATGGCATGTGGGCGAATCTTGAGGTTGCGCCTGTCACCTTGCTTATTTGCTCCATCGTTGCAGCCCTGGCCTCCGTGCTGGGGGACCTGACCGAGAGTATGTTTAAGCGTGAAGCAGGTATTAAGGACAGTGGTCACTTAATACCAGGACACGGCGGTATTTTGGATCGTATTGATAGCCTGACGGCTGCGGTACCGGTCTTTGCCTGCCTGTTGTTACTGGTATTCAGGACACTCTAACGGATGGTCTTATGCTGAGTATTCTCTGGAATCTGGCTGCATTCATCGTTGCACTTGGTGTGCTTATCACCGTGCATGAATTTGGTCATTTCTGGGTTGCACGGCGCTGCGGAGTCCGCGTCGAACGCTTTTCCATTGGCTTTGGAAAAGCGCTTTGGCGGCGTACCGATAAATCAGGTACGGAATACGTCATCGCCCTGATTCCCCTCGGCGGTTACGTCAAGATGCTGGATGAGCGCGCTGAACCGGTCGCACCGGAGCTGCGCCATTACGCTTTCAACAATAAAACGGTTGGACAACGCGCAGCCATCATCGCCGCAGGTCCGATTGCCAACTTCCTTTTTGCTATTTTCGCGTATTGGCTGGTGTTTATCATCGGTGTCCCTGGCGTTCGTCCGGTTGTTGGTGAAATAACACCCAACTCGATTGCCGCACAGGCGCAAATTCAGCCGGGTACGGAACTAAAAGCGGTTGATGGTATCGAAACCCCTGATTGGGATGCCGTGCGATTACAACTGGTATCCAAAATTGGCGATGAACATACGACTCTCAGCGTGGCGCAGTTTGGCGGCAACCAGCGGCAGGACAAAACGCTGGATTTACGCCATTGGGCATTTGAGCCAGACAAAGAGGATCCTGTTTCCAGTTTAGGGATTCGCCCACGCGGTCCGCAGATTGAATCGGTGCTGTCAGAAGTGCAGGTAAACTCCGCTGCAAGTAAGGCGGGTTTGCAAGCTGGCGACAGGATCGTTAAAGTCAATGGTCAGCCGCTGACGCAATGGATGACGTTCGTGACGCTGGTGCGCGATAATCCGGATAAGCCGTTAGCGCTAGATATTGAAAGACAAGGAAGTTCCTTGTCTTTAACGTTAACCCCAGATTCAAAACAGGTTAACGGGAAGGCAGAGGGTTTTGCGGGCGTGGTGCCTAAAGTTATTCCTCTGCCTGATGAGTATAAGACTGTACGCCAGTATGGGCCATTCAGCGCCATCCTCGAAGCCTCGGATAAAACGTGGCAGTTGATGAAGCTGACGGTCAGTATGCTGGGAAAATTGATTACCGGTGATGTAAAACTGAACAACCTCAGTGGGCCGATTTCTATCGCCCAGGGGGCTGGGATGTCAGCGGAGTTCGGGGTTATTTATTACCTGATGTTCCTTGCGCTTATCAGCGTGAACTTAGGGATAATCAACCTGTTTCCGTTGCCCGTTCTTGACGGGGGGCATCTGCTGTTCCTGGCGATTGAAAAGCTGAAGGGCGGTCCGGTATCCGAGCGGGTTCAAGACTTTAGTTATCGCATTGGCTCTATCTTGCTGGTGTTGTTAATGGGGCTTGCACTTTTCAATGATTTCTCTCGGTTGTAAGAGAGTGTTAGGAAGAACGCATAATAACGATGGCGATGAAAAAGTTGCTCATAGCGTCGCTGCTGTTTAGCAGCGCCACCGTATACGGTGCTGAAGGGTTCGTAGTGAAAGACATTCATTTCGAAGGCCTACAGCGAGTCGCCGTTGGTGCGGCTCTCCTCAGTATGCCGGTGCGCACAGGCGACACGGTTAATGATGAAGACATCAGTAATACCATTCGTGCTCTGTTCGCCACCGGTAACTTTGAGGATGTCCGCGTCCTGCGCGATGGTGATACCCTTCTGGTTCAGGTAAAAGAACGTCCGACGATTGCCAGCATCACTTTCTCCGGTAACAAATCGGTGAAAGATGACATGCTCAAGCAAAACCTCGAGGCTTCTGGTGTGCGTGTTGGCGAGTCTCTGGATCGCACCACGCTAGCCGATATCGAAAAAGGGCTGGAAGATTTCTACTATAGCGTCGGTAAGTACAGCGCCAGTGTGAAAGCGGTGGTAACGCCGTTGCCGCGTAACCGCGTTGACCTCAAGCTGGTCTTCCAGGAAGGCGTTTCGGCGAAGATCCAACAGATCAATATCGTCGGCAACCATGCTTTCTCGACCGACGAACTGATCTCTCACTTCCAACTGCGTGATGAAGTGCCGTGGTGGAACGTGGTGGGCGATCGTAAATACCAGAAACAGAAACTGGCGGGCGATCTTGAAACCTTGCGCAGCTACTATCTGGATCGCGGTTATGCTCGCTTCAATATCGATTCCACCCAGGTTAGCCTGACGCCGGATAAAAAAGGTATCTACATTACCGTTAACATCACTGAAGGCGATCAATACAAGCTTTCAGGGGTACAGGTGAGCGGTAACCTGGCTGGGCACTCCGCCGAAATTGAGACCCTGACCAAAATCGAGCCAGGCGAACTCTATAACGGCACCAAAGTGACCAAAATGGAAGATGATATCAAGAAGCTTCTGGGTCGCTATGGCTATGCCTATCCGCGCGTACAGTCGCAACCTGAAATCAACGACGCCGACAAAACCGTTAAATTACGCGTAAACGTGGATGCAGGTAACCGTTTCTACGTGCGTAAGATTCGTTTTGAAGGTAACGACACCTCTAAAGATTCCGTTCTGCGTCGCGAAATGCGCCAGATGGAAGGTGCCTGGTTGGGTAGCGATCTGGTCGATCAGGGTAAAGAGCGTCTGAACCGTCTGGGTTACTTTGAAACCGTCGATACAGATACTCAGCGTGTACCGGGTAGCCCGGATCAGGTTGATGTGGTCTATAAGGTTAAAGAGCGTAACACCGGTAGCTTTAACTTCGGCGTTGGTTACGGTACTGAAAGCGGCGTGAGCTTCCAGGCTGGCGTTCAGCAAGATAACTGGTTAGGTACCGGTTATTCAGTCGGGATCAACGGCACCAAAAACGACTATCAGACCTATACTGAGTTGTCTGTCACCAACCCATATTTCACCGTTGATGGGGTGAGCCTTGGTGGTCGCGTTTTCTACAATGACTTTAAAGCGGATGATGCAGACCTGTCCGACTATACCAACAAAAGTTATGGTACTGACGCAACGCTCGGCTTCCCGATCAACGAATACAACACCTTGCGTGCGGGTGTGGGTTATGTGCATAACTCCTTGTCTAACATGGATCCACAGGTTGCAATGCAACGTTATCTGGTTTCAATGGGTAAGGATCCTGACGCTGATAGCTTTAAATCAGACGATTTCACCTTCAACTATGGGTGGACATATAACAAGCTGGACCGTGGGTACTTCCCAACGGAAGGTACGCGTGTCAACCTGAACGGTAAAGTAACCATTCCGGGTTCTGACAACGAATACTACAAAGCGACGTTGGATACCGCGACCTATGTGCCGATCGATGACGATCACAAATGGGTTGTTCTGGGTCGCACGAAGTGGGGCTATGGTGACGGCATCGGCAGCAAAGAGATGCCGTTCTACGAGAACTTCTATGCCGGTGGTTCCAGCACCGTGCGTGGTTTCCAGTCCAACACCATCGGTCCAAAGGCTGTCTATTTACCGGCTAATCGATATAACAACGATAGCGATTACGATAACGAATGTGACGCCACCAATACTTCACCGTGTAAATCGGATGATGCGGTGGGCGGTAACGCCATGGCTGTCGCCAGCCTGGAATTTATTACCCCGACGCCGTTTATCAGCGACAAGTATGCCAACTCGGTCCGTACCTCGTTCTTCTGGGATATGGGTACCGTTTGGGATACGAACTGGGATTCAGCTAAGTACTCTGGTTATCCGGACTACAGCGATCCGAACAATATCCGTATGTCAGCGGGTATCGCTTTACAATGGATGTCCCCATTGGGGCCGTTGGTTTTCTCCTACGCCCAGCCGTTCAAGAAGTACGATGGAGACAAAGCGGAACAGTTCCAGTTTAACATTGGTAAAACCTGGTAATTGTTCTTCGCAAAGGAATGTAGTGGTAGTGTAGCGATGACTTTAGGCGATCTTGCATGGGATCGCCTGGCCACGCAAAGAACTGTACCTTCGGGTGCAAATGGGATGGTAAGGAGTTAATTGTGAAAAAGTGGTTATTAGCTGCAGGTCTCGGTTTAGCGATGGCAACGTCCGCACAGGCTGCTGACAAAATTGCAATCGTCAACATGGGTAGCTTGTTCCAACAGGTTGCACAGAAGACGGGCGTTTCTGCTACGCTGGAAAACGAGTTCAAAGGCCGTGCCAGCGAACTGCAGCGTATGGAATCTGATCTGCAATCTAAAATGCAGCGTCTGCAATCCATGAAAGCGGGTAGCGATCGTACCAAGCTGGAAAAAGACGTCATGGCTCAGCGTCAGACTTTCTCTCAGAAAGCTCAGGCTTTTGAGCAGGATCGTGCGCGTCGTTCCAACGAAGAACGTGGCAAACTGGTTACTCGTATCCAGACAGCTGTGAAATCTGTTGCTAACAGTCAGAGCATCGATCTGGTTGTTGACGCAAACACCGTTGCATACAACAGCAGCGATGTAAAAGACATCACCGCTGACGTACTGAAACAGGTTAAATAAGTAATGCCTTCAATTCGACTGGCTGATTTAGCAGAGCAGTTGGATGCAGAATTACACGGTGATGGCGATATCGTCATCACCGGCGTAGCGTCCATGCAATCTGCGCAAACTGGCAATATCACGTTCATGGTGAATCCTAAGTACCGTGAACACTTAGGCGTATGCCAGGCCTCTGCCGTTGTGATGACGCAGGACGATCTTCCTTTTGCTAAGAGTGCTGCGCTGGTAGTGAAGAATCCCTACCTGACCTATGCACGTATGGCGCAAATCTTAGATACCACGCCGCAGCCCGCACAAAACATTGCACCGAGTGCAGTGATCGATGCGACGGCGAAGCTGGGTAATAATGTTTCTGTGGGCGCAAATGCGGTCATTGAGTCTGGCGTAGAACTGGGCGATAACGTCGTTATCGGCGCAGGCTGCTTCGTCGGAAAAAATACTAAAATCGGCGCAGGTTCACGCTTGTGGGCGAATGTGACGATTTACCACGACATTCAGATCGGTGAGAATTGCCTGATCCAGTCCAGCACTGTCGTCGGATCTGATGGATTTGGTTACGCGAACGATCGCGGTAACTGGGTGAAGATCCCGCAGCTTGGTCGCGTGATTATCGGCGATCGCGTCGAGATCGGCGCTTGTACCACCATTGACCGTGGTGCGCTGGACGATACTGTGATCGGTAATGGTGTTATCATTGATAACCAGTGCCAGATTGCGCATAACGTTGTGATTGGCGACAATACGGCGGTAGCCGGTGGCGTCATTATGGCGGGTAGCCTGAAGATTGGCCGTTACTGCATGATTGGCGGCGCCAGCGTGATCAATGGGCATATGGAAATATGCGATAAAGTCACGGTTACTGGCATGGGTATGGTGATGCGTCCTATCACCGAACCTGGCGTCTATTCCTCAGGCATTCCGCTACAGCCCAATAAGGTATGGCGTAAAACAGCTGCACTGGTGATGAATATTGATGATATGAGCAAGCGTCTCAAAGCGATTGAGCGCAAGGTTAATCAACAAGACTAAAGCACCGTTTTTGCATGTCTGACTTTTCGGCCTGTCCCATTCATACGATTGCGACAGGCCGTGTTATTATTGCCTTTTAGTATATTTTGACAGGAAGAGTATTTTGACTACTAACACTCATACTCTGCATATTGAAGAGATTTTAGAACTTCTGCCGCACCGTTTTCCGTTTCTGCTGGTTGACCGCGTGCTGGATTTTGAAGAAGGTCGCTTTCTGCGCGCAGTGAAAAATGTATCTGTTAACGAGCCTTTCTTCCAGGGCCACTTCCCGGGTAAACCTATTTTCCCTGGCGTACTGATTCTGGAAGCAATGGCGCAGGCCACTGGTATCCTCGCGTTTAAAAGCGTAGGGAAACTGGAACCAGGTGAACTGTACTATTTTGCGGGTATTGACGAAGCGCGCTTTAAGCGTCCTGTCGTGCCAGGCGATCAGATGATCATGGAAGTGACTTTCGAGAAAACGCGCCGCGGCCTGACCCGTTTTAAAGGGGTTGCGCTGGTCGACGGTAAAGTTGTGTGCGAAGCAACGATGATGTGTGCCCGTAGCCGGGAGGCCTGATACGTGATTGATAAATCCGCCTTTATTCACCCAACTGCCATTGTGGAAGAAGGCGCCAGCATTGGCGCTAACGCTCACATTGGCCCATTTTGTATTGTTGGACCCCATGTTGAAATTGGTGAGGGTACCGTACTGAAGTCTCACGTTGTCGTGAATGGCCATACAAAAATTGGTCGCGATAACGAGATCTATCAGTTTGCCTCCATCGGTGAAGTTAACCAGGATCTGAAATATGCTGGCGAACCGACACGCGTGGAAATTGGCGATCGCAACCGCATTCGCGAAAGCGTCACCATTCATCGTGGCACAGTGCAGGGCGGTGGAGTGACGAAGGTGGGCAGCGATAACTTACTGATGATTAATGCGCACGTCGCGCATGATTGTACGGTAGGCAACCGCTGTATTCTGGCGAATAACGCCACGCTTGCCGGGCATGTATCGCTGGATGATTTTGTTATCATCGGCGGCGAGATTGTCGTGGACTTCAGGGTA
>OBAB01001360.1_pt1 | contig 10126 bp, 10 predicted proteins | sample 1516501 | NCBI WGS metagenome assembly OBAB01 (sample SAMEA2579906, study PRJEB22360) | human gut metagenome
CACATGGGAGTGCCCTTTTCCTTACAGTTCCTTCCAGGCCGCCAGTGTCTTTGCCCCAGCCCCGTTCTGGTCAAATTCAACCGCTGTGGCAGCTGCCTCACGTCCATTTCCGTTGTTTACATAATTCAGTCCCTGCTTGCAGGTAAACTGTTCAAAAAACCAACCGTAAATGCTCAGGGATATAGGTTCTCCTGCCCCGCCCTTGTTCACCAAATCATCGGCAATCCGGCCGATCTCACCAAGGCTTCCAGGCGCCTGTGTAATGCCTGCCTTGTCAAACATATCCTTGTTGTAGTACAGCAAAGGCGTGGATGAGTTAAAGGGCATGGAATATAAGGTGTCACCTACAGTATAATACGCAGCGATGTTAGGTTCAATCTGTGTTTTATCCCATCCGTCCGCGTCGATTAACTCCTGCATGGGCACCACCCACCCGGAATCAATCATGAACCTGGTTCCAATGTCGTAAATCTGTACCAAATCCGCACCCATATTGCCAATCTGGGCGCTTTTCAGTTTATTGATGGCATCGTCATACTCTCCCTGATACTGGGCCTCCACCTGGATTCCCATGGTGTTTTCTGAATTAAACTTATTTACCAGATACTCCAATGCCTCTCCGTTCACTCCGCCCATGGAATGCCAGAAGGTGATGGAAGCGCCCTCTGCGCCTGCACTTTGGGAGGCATCTGTCTGGGATGTGCCTGCCTGGGATGTGCCTGCCTGGGATGTTCCTGACTGGGATGTACCTGGCTGGGATGCACCTGCCTGGGAACCCGGGTCAGCCGCAGCGCCCGTGCCTGCTGCCGGCGCGCCGCACCCTGCCAGCATGGATACTGCCAGTAAGGCTGCAGCATAACCGATTAATCTCTTTTTCATAATTGTTATTCCTCCGTTTATTTTTTATTCTTATTTCATTTTCTTGTTTCTTTTTCTTCTTTTATTTACTTCTGTAATCCCTTTCCGGGTGTTCCTAACCCTTCACTGCTCCTGAGAACATCCCCCGGATCAGCTGCTTCTGCCCCAATATGAAGATAGAAATGGAGGGCAGGATAATCATGACCACGCCTGCAATCATCAAAGTAATGGACTGGGCGTCCACGCTGTTTAACATGCTGATGCCAATTTGCACGGTTCTCATTTCATTGGATCCGGTCACCAGCAAAGGCCACATATACATGTTCCAGGCATTGATAAAGGTATACACCGCCATGGCCCCTATGGCCGACTTGGTAAGCGGAAGCAGGATGCGGAAAATGAACCTGAGATTTCCGCAGCCGTCAATCTTTGCCGACTCATACAGAGAGATGGGAAATGATTTATAAAACTGCCGGAACAGAAAGATTCCCATTGCTGACGTAAGATAGGGCACAATGAGCACCTGGTAGGAATCCAGCCAGTTCCACCGGCTCACCGTCAGATAATTTGATATGATGGTGGCCTCTCCCGGAATCATCATAGTGGCCATTACCAGCATAAAAAGTGCGTTTTTACCCTTAAACTCCAGGAAGGAGAAGGAAAATGCAGCCAAAGAACAGGAAATAATCTGTCCCGCTGTAATCAGCCCGGCTGTGATAAAGGAGTTGCACACAAACCGCACCAGCGGTATTTTTACCAGGGCCTGCCTGAAATTGTCCCATGTAGGCTGCCTGGGCACCAGATTCATTTCCGTGGTAAACAATTCGCCGGGCGGCATAAACGCCACGCTGACCGCATATAACAGCGGCAGAAGAACGAAGAGGGATACCAGCACATTGGCTGCAATCAGGGCTCCGGCCCTGACTCTCCGTACAGTCATGGCTTTTCTGTTGGCTTTCTCCTGTACTTTAATGATTTCCTCGCGGCTGACTCTTTTGCGTCCCTTTATGGTCATTGTCTGTTCCATTAATAGCTGACTCCTTTCTTCTCTGCCTTAAACATCATAAGCGTCATGACCATGATGATGGCAAACAGTATGACGGACTGTGCCGCCGCGCTGCCAAACCTGTAGTTAAAAAACGCATCCCTGTAAATGGAATACACAATCAGGTTTGTGGATTCCCCCGGTCCGCCCTGGGTCAGAATCTTCACCTGGCCAAAGGACTGGAATGCCTGGATGATATTCACTACGATGGTATAAAACATGATTGGGCTGAGACCCGGCAGTGTCAGCCGGAAAAATTTCTGAATCCCGTTGGCCCCATCCACGGATGCTCTCTCGTAGATAGTCTCATCAATATTGCTGAGTCCGGCGCTGAAATACAGGAAGTTAATTCCGCTGTTAAGCCAGGCTGTCAGCAGGGCCACGCATATGAGCGCGTATTTGGGGTCGTTAATCCAATTGATATCAAGTCCCAGCAGCTTGTTTACAATACCGATGGAAGGATGAAGCATGATTTTAAATATCATGGCTGCGGAACTGGACGCAATGGCCATGGGCAGCGCATAAGCCGTGCTGAATATACGGATTCCCGGAAATGCCTTATTGCACAGGACAGCTGCCAGGAGTCCCAGGGCCATGCTCCCCGCCGCCACGATTGCCACGAACAGAAGGGTTACTGCCAGACTGTTATAAAATGATTCCGACTGAAACAGCTCCATATAATTTCCCAGTCCCACAAACAGCTTGGCCTGCCCCATTTTATTTGTCTTATAAAGACTCAGGTAAATGGTCTTGAAAAACGGGTAAAACAGGAATACGGCAAACACCAGGAGAGCCGGTAAAATATATCCATAGGGCCCTGCCTTTTTTAATAATGAATCTGATTTCATCACTGTCTCCTAATCAAATAAAATATTTTCTTCTGACTGTATATCAAACAGCTTAATCTGAGGCATATCCACGTAAAGGCGCAGGAATTCTCCCGGCTTCACCCGGCAGGACGCCGGCATCCTGGCCGACAGCCGGCCCGCATCCCCTGTATTGCCGTGAAGCAGCACCTCGCTTCCCAGCATTTCCCTTACACTTATGTAAACTCCAATCCACCCGCTGTCATTTCCGTTCAAACCATCGGAACCATTTTTCCGGCTGCATTCTTCCTGATGAAGGTCTTCCGGCCGGATCCCCAGGGTTACCCGTTTTCCCGCAAACCCTTTTTCTTTTAATTTCCTGGCCTGGTATCCTTCCAGGGGAAGCCGCCATCCCTGTCCCAGAAGCCAGACTGTCCCATCCTCTTCCAGCACATCCACATCCAGAAAATTCATAGTGGGGGACCCAATGAATCCCGCCACAAATTTATTTACAGGATTCCGGTAAAGCTCTGCGGGAGGCGCTACCTGCTGTATCATTCCCTGGTTCATAACAACAATCCGGGTACCCAGAGTCATGGCCTCCACCTGGTCATGGGTCACATATATGATGGTGGCGTTAAGCTGTTTGTGAAGCTTTGCTATTTCCACCCGCATCTGCGCCCTCAGCTTGGCATCCAGATTGGACAGGGGTTCGTCCATAAGATAAGCCTTTGGCTTTCTCACAATCACGCTTCCGATTGCAACCCTCTGCTTCTGTCCTCCTGATAATGCAGCCGGCCTGCGGTCCAGCAGATGGCTGATTTCCAGAATTCGGGCTGCCTCCCTTACTCTGGCATCAATTTCACCGGGCGCGGTCCTGCGTACCCTGAGTCCAAAGGCCATGTTCTCATACACCGTCATATGGGGATATAAGGCATAATTCTGAAATACCATGGACAGATTCCGGTTTTTAGGTTCGACCATGTTCATCAGGCAGTCATCCATCCATAATTCCCCTGAGGAAATATCCTCAAGTCCTGCAATCATTCTCAGTGTAGTGGATTTTCCGCAGCCTGACGGCCCCACAAAAATAATCAGCTCCCGGTCCCTGATATCCAAATTAAAATCCTTGACCGCATTTTGGCCCCCTTTATAGGTTTTACATACATTTACCAGTGAAATATCCGCCATTTCCGTTCCTTTCTCTCTCCCAAATCTACTTATAGATTCTAAATTGTCCAGGTAAAATCCAAAAGCAGGTTCGCGTAAAATAAAGGTAAAAACAGGCAGAGTTTCCTGGTCCTTCCCATACGCGGCTATGGATACAGCTTGTATGGAGGGCCAAAAACGCAAAAAGGATTCTGCAATGCAGCTGGTTACTGCCTTGCAAAATCCTCTCTTGTTTGCTGAAATTGTTATGAAATTTGAACCGTGAAAACTGAACTGCGGCATTCCATACCGGTATCCGTTTTATGCCATATTCAACATACGCTTCATCTTGGTGACCTCGCCATCCAGGTGATTCACTTTTAAATGATACATGATATTAGGCTGTAATTCCTTTAACGCTTCATCCAGCTTTCGAGCCAGGTTCAAATGTCCCTCTGCTATCAGCTGGATATTCCTGTTGGTCTCATTCTCCAGGGTAATCTCTATGTTGGTTACCCTGTCTTTAAGCGTCTGCACATCCTCTTTGAGCGTCTGCACGTCTCCTTTGAGTGTCTGCATGTCTCCCTGCAGCGACCGCACATCTTCGCTTACCGAGGCAAGGCCTCCTTCGATCCCTCCTAACTTCTGAAGGATCAAATCCATCTTCTGATTTTCCATGATTTTCCCATCCTTTCTCTTATGCAATGGCTGCTAACCATTGCAGCATCCGACACCTCTCCAAATATCAGATGCCCGTAAAGGCTGATTCCATTATACTATACCAGAAGAGCCATAGCTAGGTTGAAGTTTAGAAAAATTCTTGGTTCGGCCTCATATCAGCAGGGGCTGCTGATTTCTCTCCTGCTGCCGTCTGTGCACCGCCGTCCGTCACAGTCTCCTGCCGCATTTAGGACAGTACTCAAAATCCTCTTCTGTCTCATATCCGCAATTTCCGCATTTTTTCCAGGTCTTATAGGTTCCGCTGTCGTAATAGCCCCTGCGGCGCCCCTCCTGAACCAACGTCAGGTCGGAACTTTTTATATCTGCCTGCTGGCCGTGAAGCAGCGCCTTTCCCATCTCCGGGTCCAGCTCATAGACAGCATCACAGCAGGACATTTTTACATAAAATCTCTTATTCCACTTGAACAGGGGAATAAAGAAAAAGCTGAAATACATATAGGTCATGTAAACCTGGTATCGCCCGTATCCGCCGCACCGGTCACATATGACAGTCTTTACATAATCCAGTATTTTCTGCCCCTGACTGATTCCTCCTATAAATATCATTGGTATTGTCTCCTATCCTGTATGTACTCCGCCTGTATGTATTGCAAAAGTCCGGGCCGGCTTCTGCCGGCCCGATATTTAATCATATGATGGATATGCCCCGCTACAGATATGATTTCTTAAGCGCCTTCAAAAGAATCTTAGGCTGCCTGTTGTAAGGCGTCACCGGGCAAATCTTTTTCTTTACATCCAAAAGGCCGTAAACTGCAATGCGCGCAGCGCGTACCGAATATTCCTCAGTAAATACCATGTCCTCCGGAATCTCCACAAACTGGCTCACCATTGCAAAGTTGGTGGAACCTGCCGGAATCACCGGCGGCCTGTCGCTCATCTTGCGCGGCTCAAACTGTGCATCCACATAAGGCATATAGCAGGGAATCACATTGATAACCGTCTTCATCAGTTCCGCAATCCTGTCCTCCGGAATATGAAGATGATGGAGATATTCATTTAACAGCTCCTGGCCGGTACAATCCTTCATAGGCTTCTTTACATAATCGCCAATGGCCTCTGTGTGCAGTCCATATCCCCAGAAAATGGTCTGGTCGGCGGGCTGGTTCACAAAATGAGGCTGAGCCGCAACCACGCTGCTCATAAGCCAGCTGGAATCCTTAAAGGTCATCAGAGCGCCGCTGCCAGGTACATTGCCGGTAAAATTCTCAATGGTCTTTAAAATATCATCGCCTTTGCAGGTAACAGTAAAGCTGAGCCAGTTTGTCTCCTCAGGCTTGGTAAAGAATGGCTCCGGATTTCCCAGGCCCGGCTTCTTTCCGGCCACCTTGGCCCAGAGTTCACCGCTGATCGGCTTCTTCTCAGGCGCGGGCGCGGGTTTGTAAAGGCTTCCCAGGGTAGCGCTGTCCGTCATGCACGCATTGGTCATGATACAGATATCGCTCTTATTTAGCTGGACCTCCTCCGTCACATAGGAAGGACCGGCCGGAGCGTCTGATTCCTCACCTGAGTCATCTGTGCTCTCCACCTTCTTTTTCAGATACAGGGTCTTTACCGTAATTCCGGGTCCGTCCGCAAAATCTATATCTGTCACTTCGCAGTTCTCACGGAAGTTGACTCCGGCCTTCCTCAGATAAGTCTCCAGAGGACGAATCACGCTGTCGTACTGGTTTAACGGAGTTCTGGTAACTCCCTCCAGGGTTTCGATACGGCTGAACTCAAAAATCATGCGGTTCATATACCGTCTGAACTCAAACAGGCTGCTGTACTTCTGGAATGCAAAGGTAGTCTGCCACATATACCAGAAATTGGTCTCGAATATATGGGGTGTTTCCTTAAACCAGTCCTGGATGGTCAGGTTGTCCAGCTTTTTCTCATCTGTCATCAGCAGCTTCAGAAGGGCCATCCGGTCTGCCTGGTTAAATCCCATGGATTTCACATCCAGAATGTTGCCGTCCTTATCCACCAGCCTTGCCTTGGCGCAGGTAGGATGGGCATGGTCAAACTCCAGAATTTCTTCCGTAACGCTGCGTCCGGGCTGGCGCAGGGATGGAATGGATCCAAAAAGCTCCCAGAAGTTCTCATAGGTCTCCTCATTGAGCATACGTCCGCCGCGGCATACAAAGCCCTGCTCCGGCGTACCGATACCGTCATTGCTTCCCCCAAGTATGTGCATGCCCTCGTAAACCGTTATCTGGTTGGCAGGGAACCTGCAGTCCCGGATCAGATACGCGGCGGCAGCCAGGGTGGCCAGGCCTCCGCCTACCAGATAAGCTTTCCTGTCGCCATAATCCCGGTTATTCATCACCGCTTCCTCAATGGCGGCAATCCTCTCATCTTCCTTTTCCTTCCGGCTGTCCTGCAGCTTCTTCACTGCCACGCCCACTGCTGCTCCTGCTGCCGCAGCTGTCAGGATTTTACCCACTTTTTTGTTCATCGACTTACCTTCCTTTCTGTTTTATATATAATTTCTCTGATGATTCAGATAATTGTCCTTCCAGGATTATTCCCCTTTATCCCCGTGAAATACACCACGGACCCCGTTTTTATATTCCTGGCATCATATTGCGAACCTTAAGCCCCATTTCCCGCTGTGCGGGTAAAATAATTGGACAAGCCGGCGAACTGCTCCAGCGTCAATGCTTCCCCCCTGACAGAAGCAGGAACACCCAGGCTCTCAATGGCAGCCGCCATCTGCTCCCTTGTATACGGAACCTCCGGCGAGTTATTTAATCCGTTCTGCAGCGTCTTCCTGCGCTGATTAAACGAGGCCCTTATAAGCCGGAACATGACACCTGGCTCGTCCACCTGTACCGGTGGTTCCTTATACCTTGTCAGGCGGATAACCGCGGATCCCACATTGGGGCGTGGAATAAAGCAGTTGGGCGGTACATTTGCCACGATATAAGGCTTTGCATAGTACTGCACTGCCAGGGACAAGGCGCCGTAGTCCTTGGAGCCGGGTCCCACCTGCATCCGGTCCGCCACCTCCTTCTGCACCATAACAGTGATATTGTCAATGGGCACATTGCTCTCAAACAATCCCATGATAATGGGCGTGGTGATATAATATGGGAGGTTGGCCACCACCTTGATAGGCCTTCCATCATTATACTCGTCCACCAGCTGGTTCATGTCTAATTTCAGGATATCGCTGTTGATAACCGTCACATTGGAATAGCCCTTTAACGTCTCGTCCAGTATGGGCAGAAGATTGGTGTCAATCTCCACTGCAACCACTTTTCCTGCATGCTCCGCCAGGTACTGGGTCATGGTTCCGATTCCCGGTCCTATTTCCAGCACGCAGTCATCCCCGGTAATCCCTGCGGCACTTATGATTTTGTCCAGCACGTGGGTATCTATGAGAAAATTCTGACCAAATTTCTTTTGGAATGCAAACTGATATTTCTGTATGATTTCAATGGTATTTTTCGGATTACCCAAAGTCGCCATGTATTATAATTTCCTTTCTGCGGACCGGATTCGGCCCTCTTTTAAGAGTAATGGATTCCCGTCCAAAAGTCAATGCCTGGGCAAAAGAACAGTCAAAAAAGAAGCGCTGTATATCGTACACTACAGCGCTTTTTGTCTATTTGTCAACTCTGTTTCCCATAACCGGGCTGCCTACAGCCGGTAGAGCCTTTTTCCATTTTCCCAGGTCACCTTCACAACGGTTTCCGGGTCCACTCCCTTAAGCTGGCTGACAGCCTCCACCACATAGGGAAGATTGAGGGATGAGTTTCTCTTTCCGCGGTTGGGAACCGGCGCCAGATAGGGACAGTCTGTCTCCAATACAATGGACTCCAGAGGTATATACTCCACCACCTCTTTCAGCTTCCTTGCATTGTTGAAAGTAAGGACGCCTCCGATTCCAAGGAAAAATCCCATGTTCAGGTACTCCCTGGCCATTTCCCTGGTGTAGGAAAAGCAGTGGACGACGCCTCCGATATCCCCGGCCTTAGCCGCCTTCATCATATCCAGGGTATCCTTTGCGGCATCCCTGCTGTGGATGATGACTGGAAGCTTAACCTGCCTGGCCAAATCCATCTGTGCCTCAAACCATTTTTTCTGTATATCGTGGGCCGGTTCCTCCCAGTAGTAATCCAGGCCGATTTCGCCCACGGCCTTTATCTTCCGGCGGCCACACTGTTCCTTAATCCACTGTAGGCCCTCCTGGTCCAGCTCCCCTGTCTCACTGGGATGGACTCCCATGGCCCCGTATATCCAGTCATAGGATTCAGCCAGCTTCAGGGTACTTCGGCAGCTCTCCAGGCTGGCGGCTACATTCATAACCGCACCGATGCCGGCTTCTTTCAAACGTCCCAGAAGTTCCGGCCGGTCCCCGTCAAATGCCTCATCATCATAATGGGCATGTGTGTCAAATATCATGATTTTAAACTCCTTTTGCAATCCACATGCTCACACCGTACAGAACCAGAAAATGTACCGGGTAAAACACGTAGAACATATATTTAAGCTGAAATGCCCCCCGCCTTCCATTATACAATACAATAGGCGCAAAAGACAAGGCTGACACACAATAGCAGCTGATGCTCTCCACTGCGCAGATTGCCACTCCCGCAACCACCTGGGCCGTATCACTGCGGCGGAACCAGTACATGGCAGCTATGAACAGGACTCCCACCACATTATAATCAAACTGCAGCACCCAAGACAGCGCGCATCCCGCTGCCAGAGCCCCTGCCTTCAAACACGGATTCTGGGTGGACTCCATGACAGCCATAACCAGCACCCCGGCAAACAGGGTAAACATCATATTCTGATAGTGGGGATAATACATGGTGTGGTACACAGCCAAATCAAAGGGCACTTCAGACAACAGGGCAAACAGGAGCATCCTGACGGCGTACCACCGGCGGTCCCTGGTTCGCACAAATTCCTCTGCCGTGAGATATGCCAGGATAGGAAACCCCAGTCTCCCCACATAACGGCAGACCTGTCCTGCTATCACCCAGTAATGCCCGGAAGGCGTCAGCAGCACTGCATGATAAAGAGCACTGTCTGTTCCATGAAGAATCCCTCCCTGAATCACCACTGCTCCAATATTATCAATTAGAATTGCCACAATTCCCAGAATCTTCAGCTGGTTTCCCGTAAGCCCCTGTCGGCGGTGGTACGCCCCAAACCCCCGGGCGGCCCCCCGCCGTATGGCCCGCGGCTGCGTCCTCTACCCATATCGTACCCTCTTTCGGGCTTTATAGCCCCCTCATGTTTTAATTTCCTTTCATCATACTCCAAAATGGCGAAAATTGCAAGTTTCTCCCACTTCAGGTCGATTTTTCCAGGAAACAGGGTATGATTCTCCCATTTTCATCCAGATTTTGGGTGATTTATATAAGATTGCAGGATTCTAATATCTTTTTGCTTATGCCTGTCCAGGATATGCGGCTCAAATCGGGCAGCGGGGATGCTATGGACGGACCCGCTGCGGCCAAACTTTCTCCGCCCGGTGTTTCCGGCGGCCTGCCATCCGGTCCCTGCCTGCTGCCATCCGCTCCCTGCCTGCTGC
>OBAB01001362.1_pt1 | contig 10108 bp, 9 predicted proteins | sample 1516501 | NCBI WGS metagenome assembly OBAB01 (sample SAMEA2579906, study PRJEB22360) | human gut metagenome
CAAAAATTATTCACAGCCAACTTGCGGTGCTGTACATATGTACTGCCCCCGGTTGCATGGGCGAGCAGCAGACTATCAGTCTGCGACCAGCCCAAGCAAAAAGTAGTGCTGTGGGCGATTTTTCTACAACCATTCATCTATCATTTGAGTGAAGATAGCTGAACCCACGTCATAATTCAAATGTCCCGTATCGTAAAAACATTCGGGTGACAAAGCAGTTTCCATATCAAGCACTTCCACGTTATACTTATCAAATACTTCGTTTGCCATAGCCTTGACTTCACCCAACAATTCAGGCTGTTCAAGTTTCGTATTCCACGGCATCCAAACCGCCCTAACCCTTATATTATTATCATTACAGTAATTTATAATCTTCTCAAGTGCAACCACATTCTTTGAAAACTTCTCCGTCGGAAGATTGAAAAATTCGTCTTGATAATTTTCCATAGTCTTTTCAAGCATTTTATCCGACATTGCGCCATGATAAATATGCTTTTCCTGCGGAAGATATTTATACGGCAAAGGACTTTCGCCGTTTAACAGCTTATCAAAGCCGTCTGTTATCATAGGATAAAATCTGTCACGCTCAAAATACGCATATGGCTCATACAACTTTTTATGCCATATATATGTCGGATTGGTTTCAAACTCATCATACAACGTTAAATAATTCAGTCCGATAACAAGTTCAGAGCCTATATTTATATGCTTCTTCTCAATCATTTCCCACAAGTCGGTAACAACACCGTAGTCAAGACCGAGATTGACATATCCTTTACTGCTCTCGTCCTCCATATATGCCGAAATAACAACGCTGTTTCCGAAAAACACCTTATCCCAAACTTTTTCGGGGTGTTTATACTGCGTTATTTCAAAATCGTTTTTCACAAAATAATCACTGTTCACTATGAAATTGTTATAAGTCAGTGCCAAATCACCGACCGCTATTGCAAGTACAATCGCAATTATTGTTACAATCTTTTTCATATTCTTATAAATCCTTTAAGTATCTCAAAAAACTGTGCAGGTGTTACGGTAAACATCAATGTATTAAATGCAAAAAGCATATTTACTATAATACATCTTGCAATATAGACAGGCTTTTTCATCTTACGTTTTTCCGCCTTTGTAAGTCCCAAAAGGTTTTCAAGACCAAGACACAAGCCGTTATAAATACCGCCGATAACGTACACCAAAGTAAAACCGTGCCACATTTCCATAACGTACATTACAAGAAAGCCCATTCCGGCTGAAGCAAGTTTTCCGAGTTTTTTACCGTTTAATACAACAAAAATATGTTCTCTGACCCAATCGGAAAGAGTTATGTGCCAGTTACGCCAGAACTGCGTAAATGATGCCGCCGCCCAAGGCTTTCTGAAGTTTTCTGGCACTGTATATCCCATAACCGAGCCTACGGCTATCGCCATATCGCTGTAACCCGACAAGTCGAAGAACAGGAACAGATAGCTGAAAACCACTATCGCAAGGCTTACATACCAATGTTTTTCGCTTGCGACAAGGAAGTTAAAGAATGTACTTACAAAGTAAAGTACAACCATTTTCTTAAACATACCCTTTATAAATCGCTTTACGCAAGTTATAAATCTGTCCGTTGTAAGCGGTACGGGTTTATTATATACCTTTTGAAAGTCTCTGTATCTGAAAATTGGACCTGCCGTAAACGTCGGGAAAAACAACATATAATTCACATACGTCAAAAACGGAATATCCATATCCGTATAGTACACGAAGTACATAACGTCAACCGCTTTTAGCATATGATACGCTATTCCCACAAATGTAATTATTACAGGAAGTTGCGGAAAAAACTCCGTCATTCGTCCGTAGAAAAACGGCACTGTACACAAAATACTGAACAGTACGAAGAAAAACCGCCGTGTTTTTTTCAGCGGTTTCAGTATTCGTGCGAAAATAAATGTTATAAGTGTATAGCATACAATCGCTATGGCAAGCTGCCACGAAACATATGCTATAACTGCTATACTTGCAAATACAAGAACTTTAGGTCCGAAATCTTTTTTGAAAATCAACCTTGAAAGTCCTGAAATCAGTATCATTGCACCACAGGCTATAAAAAGTCTTAAAAGTACATCTGTCTGAAGATACCACATTTATCCGTTACCTTTCTGATTATGATAATTTATTTTCGACAACCTCAGCTATTTCTTCGATTGTATTCATCGGATAAAGTGTTATATCCTTTTGTGTGATTTCGATGTTGTATGTCTGTTCGATAAAGTGGATTATTTCAACCGCGCCGAATGAATCGACAAAACCTTCGTTGAACAAATGTACATCATCTGTAAAATCAGGATCATCATCAATTTCAAATTTCTCCTGTATGAATGCTCTTAGTTTTTCTTTGATTTCTTCCATTTTAATTATCTCCTTTTTTGATTTTAATTTCCTTGTTTCAGCTGAAAGAAAATTGTTCACAGTGCTGCGGGCAATTTTACTCAGCCGTAATATAAGTTTTTCTTAAACCGACTCTGTCTATCTTTCCGCTCGGTGTGTGAGGGAACTTTTCCATAGTTACGATTTTGCCCGGTACCATATATGCCGGAACATATTTTTTAAGCTCCATCTTAAACTTTCTTGCGACAATTTCTGCTGTTGTTTCGATAAACAATACAATCTCCTGTTTATCCGCATCAAACAATGCACATGCACTTGCGACATTCTCAATAGCCGCCGCCGCACTTTCAAGGTCACCGAGTTCAATTCTGTTACCTCTCAATTTAATTTGGCTGTCCTTTCTGCCTATGAAAATTATATTGCCTTCTTCATTTTCATAAACAAGGTCGCCTGTACGGTAAATTCTGTCGTGATATTTTGTATTAAGCGGATTTTGAACAAATGCTTTTGCCGTAATCTCCGGTGAATTCCAATATCCGAGTGCAATACCCGTACCGCTTATGCAAAGTTCACCTTGTTCACCGACAGCACATTGCTTATCATCATCGTTCAAAATCAATGCACGCATATTTCTGCAAACCTTACCTATCGGTAAAGTTTCGTGATTTTCATATTCTCTGTCAACAATATAATACGTTGCAATATCCGTTGCCTCTGTCGGACCGTACATATTTACATACATACAGTCGGGCAAATATTTTCTCCATATATTAAGCTGAGTATTCGGCATTACTTCGCCTGCAAACAATATCAGTTTTAATGCACTCAAATCGGCATTTTCAAGCACACCGCCGTTTGCAACGCTTATCATAACGGTCGGTACCCAGAAGATAACGGAAATTTTGTTTTCCGTCATATAATCCATAAGTTTTTCGGGATACATAAAAAGTATCTCGGGAATTATCATAGTTTTTGCACCTGTATAAAAAGCGGTATACATATCAAAAACAGAATTGTCAAAGTGGAACGCCGACTGCATACCGATTACGCTGTTTTCGTCAATCGGGAATGTTTCGACAATCCATTCAATATAATCTATAACACCTCTGTTTGAAATTGTAACGCCTTTCGGCACACCTGTTGAGCCTGATGTGTACATAATATACGCAGGGTCAAGATCGCACACCCCCCCCAGCGACTTATCAACCGCCGCATCATCGGCTTGTCCGTCTGCAAGCTCATCAAATATAAGTATCTCTGTGTCAAGATTAAGACTTTCAAGTTTTATCTTGCCGTCCGTATCTGTTATTATCGCGGTCGGATGAAGATTTTCAACGGTCTTTTCCATTCTCGCCATCGGTATTGCGTAATCAATCGGCACATACGGTGACGCACTGTAAAGCGAACCCATAAAGCTGATTATTGATTTTATGCTTTTCGGCAAATACACGATTACAGGACATTTTCTGCCTGTTTCAACTCTTTTAATAAGTTCACTTCCTATTATACGGCTTTTTTCTCTCAATTCCTCAAAAGAAATACTTCCGTCCTTATCTTCAAATACTGTCTTATTTTTAAACTTTTCCGCCGCCTGCTCCAAAAGGCACACGGCACTTTGCATCATTGTTTCCATAGCTTTTCCTTTATCCCAAAGATTTCTTTAGTGTAACTCTGTCAATCTTGTCATTTGCGGTATGCGGAAATTTTTCCATAACAACAAGGTCACCCGGCAACATATAATTAGGTATATACTTTTTAAGTTCAAGATTAAGTTTTCTGAGCCTAAATGCCTCGCAGCTTTCTATAAACAACACAATCTTCTGATTTTTCTCGTCAAACACTGCACAAGCGCCTTTAACTCCGCCAACACACATTGCGGCATTTTCGATTTCGCCAAGTTCAATTCTGTTACCTTTTACCTTAACCTGATTATCCATTCTTCCCAAGTAGATAATAAGTCCTTCATCATTCACATATGCCAAATCGCCTGTACGATAAATTCTTTCCTCATAATACGGATTAACGGGATTTTGAATAAATGCCTTTTGCGTAATTTCGGGATTATTCCAATATCCAAGCGATACGCCTGTACCTATAACGCATATTTCGCCTTGTTCATTCGTCTTTGCGATTTCATTCTTTTCGTTAAGGATTATAATACGCATATTCTCGCAAGCCTTACCAATCGGAAGTGAATCACTGTCCTTGAAAGGTCTGTCGACAATATAATAAGTACATACGTCCGAAATTTCCGTTGGACCGTAAAGGTTTGCGTATGTGCATTGCGGCTGGGCTTTGCGCCATATATTAAGTTGAGTATTCGGCATTACTTCACCGCAGAACACCACATTTTTAAGCTTCGTCAATTCAATCTCCGAAAGCACTCCCGAATTTGCCACATTAATCATAACGGTCGGTACCCAGAATATTGTCGTAATATCATTATCACGCACAAATTCCGGCAACTTTACAGGGAACATAAACAATGTCTCAGGAATTATCACCATTTTTGCACCTGTCAAAAGACAGCTGTATATATCAAATATCGAATTATCAAAATAGAACGGTGCTTGATTTCCAAGTATAGAATTTTCATTGATATTAAATGTCTTTGCAACCCAAATTGCATAATCTATAACGCCTCTGTGCGGCACTGTTACACCTTTCGGCGCACCTGTCGAACCAGATGTGAACATTATATAAATCGGATCTGTATCAATTACCGAATTAAGTGTTTTTTCAATAAGCTCCCCGTCCGTTTCGGTCTCAACGATTTCCTCATATATATGAATACTCATTGACTCGGGTATGTTCATAGTCTTTAAAGTTTCCATACCCTGTGCGTCTGTGATTATATGACCTCTGCCTTGAAGTGAATCAACAATTTTCTGTATTCTGTTCGCAGGCATATCGTAAGCGGTAGGCACATACGGATTTGCACTGTACATCGCACCCATAAAACAAACCAAACACGATATGCTTTTCTTCAAATACACCATAACAGGTGCAGGCATATATCCTTGCGGAGTTGTCTTTGCAAGTGCCGTTCCGACAGCCTTTCCCTTTCTCTGCAATTCACTGAAACTAATCTCGCTCCATTCATCTGATATTGCAATTTTATCGTTAAACTTTTCAGCGGCTCTGTCAAGTAATTTTACCGCAGAATTCAAATGCGTCATAATTTCCTCCATACTGAAAACACCGTATTTTGTATATAGTAATCTATTTTAATTATAGCATTTTACTTATAATGTGTCAAGTTTGACCGATTTTACAAAAGGCATTGGCAAAACCGAATAAGGAATATATAATAATACCGTAATACCGTTGTCGGTGCGTATAACAGCACGTCGTTGATTTCAGCCGTAAACATAGGCAGTCAGCTTATGCAGAATTATTACAAGCTTTGTAATCGGTTGTTCAATGGGTTGTACCGTGTTGACAGGCAGACAAACGGAAGTAAATCGGCAACAAAAACGCTCGGCTCTTTTTCGTCAATTATTATATTTTGCAATACAAAATCGAAAAAACTTAAATTAAATTCAAAAATCTGTTGTGTTCAAAGATTGGATTGAACAAAAATTCCTCGTCAAAGAAATCAATATTATCCTGACAATGCTCAACCTCCTTTGAATACAGTACACAATTTTTTATTCTGTCTTTAAGCGAAAATTCCTTTCCGTTTCTAAGCCAACGTGCAATATCAAGCTGACGTATAATCACATACGACACCGCCGCAAAACGTACCTTTGTAAGCACGTCACAGTCAAACACCGCTTTCAGCAAATATCTGTATATGAAGTACACAAGCAAATTTTCATATTCGTATTCGCGTCCGCTTATGTATAAATCAAACTCACCGCTCAAATTATCGTAATTGTCAAAAATTCCGAGCGTGTTTTCAATTACACCCGTCCAACTGTCCTCCATAATTTCAAGGCTAAGACATAGCTTGACGCACTCTTTTATGTCGTTTATACACTTTTCACTTTGTGAAAAATCGCAGTTATCCACACTTTGAGGTACTTTGTCAACGTTGTTGTTATTGATTTTATCCTGCACGTCATATGCATAATTCAAAATCGTTTTAACTCTGTCCGAAATGTTCATTTTTCGATTTTTAAGCACGTCAAAAATATTTTCACGCACATTTAAAAGTATCCTTAAAAAATCTTCGTCACATTCTTCTTCATAATCAAATTTTTCAGTTTCAAAACCAGTCGGCTTGTCACTTTTAAAGATAAATTCCGCCGCACTTTCGCACGACATTCCAAGACCTTTTTCCGTTAAACTGCCGTATGTTTCGGTAAATCGCGGATATTCCGTACAAACGGTGCAGAGCTTGTCCTCGCCGATGTTTATAAAAATATCGCATAAATTTTTGTCGTTCAAAAATGGACAACGGTTATTTTTAAGCGTAAAACTGTTTTCGTCATTCATATAACGGCGTAGCCTATCGCCAAACTCACCGCCGACCGAGTTATAAACTTCAAGACTTTCATCATCAATATCAACCTCCCAGCCGATACAGCAGTTATCTTCACACGCACCGCCGATACAGGCAAATTCATTGAAATACGTCGGAACTCGCTTTATTCCCATGTTTTCCATACCTCCGGTTTGTAGCCGACAGTCGCCTGTCTGCCGTTTCTGACAATAGGTGTTTTGAACAGTTGAGGATTTTCAAGCAGTTTGTCCTCTTTTGCCTCGTCCGCAAGATATTTTATAAGCATAAGAGTGTCTTTGTCCTTTGCCTTTTCGTCAATTAAGTTTTCATATCCGCCGACAGCTTGCTTGACGCTGTTGTATTCACCCTTGCTCATGCCCTTTTCAGTCATATTGATTAGCTGATATTTTATTTTTCTCTCCTTAAAATATCTCTCCGCCTTTTTCGTATCAAAACACTTCGATTTTCCAAATATCTGTATGTTCATAACTTTCTCCATTCAATCGTTTTCTTTAATTCAGTATACCATTAATAACGCATTTTGTACAGTAAAACAAAAGAACATTAAGCCTTTACGCAAAATGTTCTTTCTTTATAAATTATTATTTTTTTATATTCTTTACATATGTATAAGGCTGTTGACGACCGTTCCATATGTAAATATTCATATCGGTATATGTCTTGCTACTTAAAGATACTTCAGCTTTTAAATTACTCAATGTTGCTTTTTTGACATCAACAATCTTTCCGTTGTTTCTAAATGCTACATAAACAGTTGCATTGTTAATGTTGTCATCTACATTAAGCGTTATCTTTAACTTCCCACTTGTAATCTGCGTGCTAACCTTGTCGGCTGAATATATAGTTGACGGTACTGCGCTGTTGTAATGAATTGTTGCATTAAGCAAATCATCATTACCATTATTATCAATATCCATTTTCTCCCATTTACCTTTTGTTCCTGTGTAATATACATCTTTTAAACTGCTACAATCTTTAAACGCTTTATAACCTATACTTGTCATGCTATTCGGAATTGTTATGCTCGTCAAGTTACTACAATTTTCAAATGTCCCAAAACCTATACTTGTTACACTGTTCGGAATTGTTATGCTCGTCAAGTTACTACAATTTTCAAATGTCCCAAAACCTATACTTGTTACACTGTTCGGAATTGTTATGCTTGTTAGACTGCTACAATTACTAAACGCATCTTTGCCTATGCTTGTTACGCCGATTGGGATATTAAATGTTTTATCATTTTTTCCTATTGCATATTGTATCAGTTTTGTTTTATCGCTATTATATAAATTTCCACCTATTGAAGAATAGTATTTATTTTTATCGTCAACTTTAATATTCTCTAAACTGCTACAATTATTAAACGCATCTTCGCCTATAAACGTCACGCTGTTCGGAATTGTTATATTCGTCAGGCTACTACAATTACTAAACGCATATGGCTCTATACGCGTCACACTGTTCAGAATTGTTATATTCGTCAGACTGCTACAACTACTAAACGCATATGCCCCTATATACGTCACGCTGTTCGGAATTGTTATATTCGTCAGACTGCTACAATTACTAAACACTGCCTGGCCTATGCTTGTTATGCTATTCGGGATTATTATGCTCGTCAGGCTGCTACAAAAATTAAACGTACCAGTGCCTATGCTTGTTACACTACTTGGAATTGTTATACTCGTCAGACTGCTACAATTACTAAACGCAGCACTACCTATACTTGTTATGCTACTTGGAATCATTATGCTTGTTAGACTGCTACAACTACTAAACGTACAACTACCTATGCTTGTTATGCTATTTGGGATTGTTATACTCGTCAGACTATCGCAACGTGAAAATACACTATCACTTATGCTTGTTAGGCTGTTTGGGATTGTCACGCTCGTCAGACCGCTGCATGCCTCAAACGCACCATAACCTATGCTTGTTATGCTATTCGGGATTGTTATACTCGTCAGACTGCTACAATTGTCAAATGCATCTCTGCCTATGCTTATTACGCTATTTGGGATTGTTATACTCGTCAGACTGTTGCACCATGAAAATGCATAATCACCTATATTCGTTACTCCTTTTTCTATGACCACACTTTTAATACTTTTAATATTTGAGTGCCACGGCGCACTTTGATTTAGATTTCCACTGTAATTTTTCATTTCCCCCGTACCACTGATTGTCAGCGTACCGTTATCAAACGTCCATGTCAAATTATCGCCGCAAGTGCCGCTTGTTGCCGCACTTGCTATAATCGGCATAAATGATATCAACATAGAAAGCGCAAGCACCATACTTAAAATTCTTTTTTTCATTTGTCATTCCTCCTAAGAAATATAGTTTTGTAAATTAAAAAATGTGCCGCGGCATAAAACCAAACGGCACATAAAAACGCCTGCTTTGATTAAATGCTGCGACACATTCTAAACTATCAAAACTACAAGTAACAGTAAATTGTTATGACAAATAAAGCATATAGCGTTTTTTGCTAAAACTATACACTGTTACAAATAGTTTATTATTAAGTTTAGAATTGTCGCAAATTCAGTATATCATATTTTATATTTTTTGTAAAGAACAACAAATAAAAAACGGCAGTTTTTACACTGCCGTATTCTATCTCCATAAATATTTTTCTAAATCAATCCTATCGCCGTCAACCTCTACGCCCTCATTTTCAAGCCGTTCCTTTTGAACGTCAACACCCCCGAAAACATACATCGGTGCAAGTTTTCCCTCACGATTTACTACTCTGTGACAAGGAACGTTTACAGGGTCAGTATTTGCATGTAGTGCGTTCCCCACAAGTCGACTGAGCCGTATATTCCCCAACCTCATCGCTATGCACCCATACGTCGTAACTTTCCCTTTCGGTATTTGTGCCACTATATCATACACTTTTTCATAAAAATTTTTCATTATCTATCACCGAATTTATTATAACACAACTGACATAATATTTCAATTATATTGATATTATAAAATCTTCCGAAATATACAAAATATTGCTTAGCTCACATTCGGAAGCGATTGTATTAATTGCAAATTATTTTTCAGGTTGCACATTTTCAGCATTTTTTCATTGCAAACAATGTTTGTTTAACGCTACCGTTTATTTAAACATATAAACAACAAACATTTAAACCAAAGATAGCATTTTGCAAAAAAGACAAATAAATATTTTTCTACAACAAAAAACGGAACAAATATCTTGTTCCGTTTATGGCTCCTCCAGCTGGGCTCGAACCAGCGACATCATGA